>Ga0209976_10001104_pt1 | contig 16170 bp, 18 predicted proteins | sample SumtaG_FD_182806 | JGI IMG/M metagenome (GOLD analysis project Ga0209976, IMG submission 182806) | Deep subsurface microbial communities from Indian Ocean to uncover new lineages of life (NeLLi) - Sumatra_00157 metaG (SPAdes) (version 2) | ecosystem: Environmental > Aquatic > Marine > Oceanic >...
ATGTGCTATAGCTTTAATAGAACTACCTACTAGCCCGTTACCTCCTGTTACTGCGATGCGCATTATAATAAACAAACGTGAATTAAAATTTAAATAGTATTTTTAATATTATTTAAATGACAAAACTAGCATTTGTTACCGGTATTACAGGACAAGATGGGTCTTATTTAACAGAATTTCTAGTCGAAAACGGTTATAAAGTATTTGGAATTGTTAGAAGAACCTCACTTCTTTATAGTCATACACGATTAGATCATATTAGAGATAAGATTACATTGCGTTACGGTGATATGACAGATAATTCAGGATTGGCAAATTATTTGTTTAACATTATAAGTGATCATCACGATTTTAAAGTTTTGGAAATTTACAATCTTGCAGCGCAAAGCCACGTTAAAGTAAGTTTTGAAATACCAGAATATACAGCTAATGTAGATGGAACTGGCGTAATGCGTCTATTGGAAATTGTAAGATCTTTACCACAACAAATACAACAAAAGATTAAATTTTATCAAGCAGGTACTAGTGAAATGTATGGTAAAGTTCTTGCTGTACCTCAAGATGAAAATACACCATTTAATCCTGTATCTCCTTATGCTGCTGCTAAGTTGTACGCATATTATATGGTAAAATGTTATCGTGAAGGATATGGGTTATTTGCTGTTAATGGGATACTATTCAACCATGAAAGCCCTCGTCGTGGAGCGAATTTTCTTACAATGAAAGTAGTTAAGAATGTGAAAGAAATAGTGGAAGGAAAAAAGGAATTAGTCGAATTGGGTAATCTAGATGCGCAACGAGATTGGGGTCATGCGAAAGACTATGTATATGGAATGTGGTTAATGTTACAACAAGAAAATCCAGATGATTTTGTTCTTGCTACAGGAGAAACCTATACTGTAAGAGAGTTTGTTGAAAAAGCTTTTGCTTTTAAAAAATATAACATTCGATGGGAAGGGGAAGGACTAGATGAGGTAGGTGTGGATCAAAATGGTACTATTAGAGTAAAAATTAATCCAAAATACTATAGACCTTGTGAAGTTGATTTATTGCTTGGAAATGCAAAAAAGGCTGAGAAAGAATTGGGATGGAAAAGAGAGTTTGATACGTTGGATAAGTTAATTGAGGATATGTTTGTTTAAAAACATATTAATAATCTAACATAATGCCATTAATTATTAATAGTTGGTTTGGTAGATTAGGTAATAATATATTACAAATTATAAGATGTATACATTATGCCAAAACATATAATTTCGCTCAAATTAAATTTCCATCACATGATTATTTAAATACTACTACAATTTCAGTAAACAATAAACCAAAACAAAAAACGATCTTAAATACATTTTTTAATATTAAAAATATGGGGATAAATGATCCTTGTCCTAGATTAATGAAATCATATTTCCACACTTATATTAGACCTAATATAAAGATAAATTTAAAAGAAAAACAAAACTCAAATATTTTACATATTCATATACGTAGTGGTGATATTTTTGCTGCGAAAGGAACTCATCCATATTATGTGCAGCCACCACTGCAATATTATAAAAAAATAATTAAATCTCAAGACTGGAAAAATATTATTATCGTTTATGAAGATGATAAAAATCCTTGCGTTAATGTTCTTAAAAAATTAAAACTTGATAATATGCAATTCCAATCTTCATCACTAATAAATGATATAGAACAATTATGTAGTTCTAGTAATTTAGCTATCGGGTTTGGAACTTTTGGATACTTAATCTATCTAATGAATGACAATCTACAAAATCTATATATACCATCATATGTTTTAAATGAATTGCCACAAGGTGCATGGGGCGATATTACATTAAATGTAATAGACCTGCCAAATTACATTAAATGTGGTGAGTGGAAGAACACGAAAGAGCAAAGAAATATTATGATAAGCTATAAATAATCAAAAATATTTTCTTTTTGCAGATATATTGGTATGTTATCATCATTAACATTCAGTTCTTTAATATTAAATGGTCTTTTTAAATCAAAAATATATTTTTTTTCTTTGATGGCTTGTTTTAATATTTTTTTATCAGCATATGCCCTATATTCTGGATGACTATAAGAATGTAATTTTTTAATCATATAATCTACTGGCATAATCCAACTCATATGACAACCATAAATTGATGACGTTTTTTGTGCTAAGTCTCTTAAATTTTTAATTTTTAGTCCTTTGATAATTTGTTGAGAATTTTTCACCATTCCGTAATAATAAATTGTAGGACTAGAAAATGTACAATCTGTCCATAAATATGTATGATTAAAAAAAAACTGATTTAATCTTATACTTAATGGTTGTTGCTGTTGATTTAATTCATTTATTAATTTAGGATAAGCCTTTTTGTATATAATTTCATCGATATCATGATCAATTATGATATCATTATCTTTTAAAGTAAAATTATTATCATTAAACATCCATGAACGTTGTATTGGTTCATTCACCCTATGGATTAATCCTCCATTTTCATAAGCATATTCTACATAATTTGTTATATCTACTTTTTTATAATACAATTTATTTCTTAAATCTTCTGGAATAAGATGAATAACTTTCTCCATTTCATATTCTTTTTTAATACCTGTATGAGTATAATTATATTCATATAATACCAGTTTTTCTATATAATCATACCCCTCTATAAGATTTGCTATTACAAATGGTAATTCATGTTTGCTATAACAATATGTTTTAAGATAAATCATTTTAAATGTATATCGTTACTATTTTTAAACCTTAATCAGGCAATTAGTATTATAGAGCATATGGAATTAATTTATTATAATGGATATTTTAAGACTCATTAAAATATTTTTCTGAATTAATATTTTTATCATCAATAAAAAGATCATAGGCGGGCTTTCCCATTCGTAATTCATGAAATTTACAACCCCATTTTTTCAATTGTTCATATGTTACATTGAACCATAATTTTTGTGTTACCGTGCCTCTAGCTGTCCAATAAATTATTTTATGTCCTTCATCATATAATTTATTAATTTTTGTTATACGAGATGCATATGGCTTAGCCTTTGAATAGTCCATTTTTCCTTGAAATTCTTTGTCATAAAAACAAATGGTATCGTCGATATCTACGAATATTTTCATTATACCTATTTAAACAATTCTGTTTAAACATTAATATAATGGTTAAGATAATAGCTGAAATAGGCATAAATCATAATGGTTCTATGGAACTTTGTAAACAAATGATGATGTTAGCAAAGATATCCGGTTGTGATTATGCAAAGATTCAAAAAAGAAACCCTGATGTTTGTGTACCAGAAAAACAAAAATCTAAACCAAAATCTACACCGTGGGGTGATATGACTTATATTGAATATAAGCATAAAATAGAATTTTCAGAAAAGCAAATAAAAGAACTAATTGATTTTGGTAAAACTATTGGAATTGAATTGTTTGCTAGCACATGGGATAAAGATAGTGTAGATATTATGTCAAAATATACGAATATTGGTAAGTTAGGGAGTGCCTCTATTAATGATTTGGAATTATGTAAATATGCAAGAGAAAAGTTTGATTTTTTAATTATTAGTACTGGTATGAGTACTGAAGAAGAAATTGCTGAATGTGTTAAGGTCTGTAATCCTGATGTTATTATGCATACTAACTCAACTTATCCATGTCCTCCCGAAGATTTAAATTTGCGGTATATAGAATGGTTGAAAACAAAATATCCAAATAAAGAAATCGGTTATAGTGGGCACGAATACGGCTTAGTAACAACATTTGCAGCTGTTAGCATGGGTTCAGAGTGGGTTGAACGACATATTACATTGGATAGAACAATGTGGGGAAGTGACCAGAAATCATCTATAGGACCAGAAGGGATTTTTAAAATGGTAAGAGGAATTAGAGATATTGAATTAGCCAGTCAATATGAACCTGGACCACGAAAACAATTTGCAGGAGAAAATGCAAAGAGAGAGAGTCTTAGAAAAAAACTATAATGATTTATTTATTGCTTTCTCCCAATCTTCTTCTGTATCTATATCAATATTATCACATTCTCTCATTTCATAAGCTAATATTTTTCCTGATAACCGACCGGTTTTCAACAAATCGCTTTTAATTATATCTACATAACCATTATGTAAATATGTTTTTGGCAAATACTGTCTACTTATATTATATGGTTCACAAATACCATTCACGTTATCAAATAATGGTAACAACTCATCATCTTTTTTAATATACATTTTATAAGGTGTTTTTTCTGTAGGGATTACAGTTCTTAAACTATCAAATTCACTCCCTATAAATTGATTTAAACAATCGTCAATCAAACTTTCTTTCCTACAAGGTTGCGTTGGTCTCAAATGTAAAATATATTCCGGTTTATAGTTTTCATTTTGATAAAACCATGTAAACGCATGTTTTATAAATTCAAAATCAGTTGATTTATCAGAAGAAATTGCAGTAGGTCTCAAAAAAGGTACTTCAGCGCCCCATTTCTTCGCAATTTCTTTATATTCTTCACTATCTGTCGATACAACAACTCTCATCTCACCTCTTTTGTAATATTCTGTTTTTTTGGCCTGTTCGATAGACCAAGCTAATAATGGTTTTCCTTTAAAATCTTTAATATTTTTATGGGGTATGCCTTTGGAGCCACTTCGTGCAGGAATTAAACATAAAATTTTCATTATTTAAATATATATATATATATTCCATATTTCTATTTTAAAATTAGTATAAATGTATATATATATATATTAATGAATATTGAAATTATTGAAGAGGAAATAATGAAAAATGGTTACTATATTATTAAAGGATATTTAAACAATAAAGAATGCGTTGAATTGGTTAATGCTATGAATAATTATAAACATCTTTTTATACAAGCAAATAGTGGAATTGCCAATTTTCAAACTGGAGGTGATTATAGAGCTCCCGAGTTCCATAAAGTAAATGAAACGGCAAATAGGTTTTTAAATGATAAACGTTTCCAAACTATAGTTGAAAACTTATATAATAGAAAAATAGTTAAAAAACGATGTCAAGGAGGTATACTTATTTATAAAAATGATAAAACCAATAGTTCTGGAGGTGGTTGGCATGTTGATAACTATGATTTACAATTAAAAGCTATGATATATTTAAATGATGTAAATAGTAATAATGGCCCATTCACGTACATTAATAATACAAATAAATTTGCTAGAAAAATTAATCCGGATTTAAAAAATCATAGATTTACAAATGACATTATAAATAATCATCCATTATTAAAAAATATAAATATACAAGAATTAACAGGAAACGCTGGCGATTGTATTTTATTTAGATCTGATAATATCCATAAAGGGAAGATTATTGAAAATGGCAATAGATACACATTAACTAATTATTATTATTAATATATAAAATAATACAAATAATAAATAATCAAATGGTATTATTATGGAAGAAATCAACTGCAACAAATAAGGGAATAATTATATTTACTCATAAAGAAATACATAATAATTTTATCCCATTTCATAAATTAAAAAACAAATATTTTATTGGCTTACACATTGGTTGTTGGTGGTCAGCTTCAAAAAAAACTCCTACTTATGTTGATTTTATTATGTCTAGTCCAAATCAAATGGAAAAACAATCAGATAAATATTTAATACCATATAACAGTAGAAATTTTTTACCAACTTATTTTGATCCATATGCAAATAAAAGCATTGATACTTTGTTGAATAGTATAAACATCTTTAAAAAATTTTCAAAAATAAAACTTCCACATAATTTAATTAATAACATTAATTCTAATAAAAATACTAAATATTGGGATATCATTACTATAGCCAAACCGCACCATGTTAAAAAATTGGATTTATTTCTTAGAGAAATAAAGAAATCATATGAAATAAATAGTAATTTGAAAGTGTTAATAATATCAGCTATTGCTCCCAATGAACATAAACATCCTAGGCATCATCATAATCTAGAAAAAATTATAAAAAATGAATTTACAGAAAAACAACAACAATTAATAACGCTTTTTAGACCAGAATGTGGAACAAATGAAGGTATCGACAATAAACATATTTTTCCGTTTTATCAATGGAGTAAAATTTTTTGTTTTTTTACAGAATTTGAAGGAGAGAGTAGGGTTGCACACGAAGCCTTGTGTTGTGGATTGCCTATTGTTTGTTATAAACAATTAAAAGGTGGCGCTAATGAGTATTTAAATGAAAATAATTCAAGACAATTTGATAGTTATGATAATGCTTACAAAAGTATTATTGATTGTGTAAATAATTATGATAAGTTAAATGTTAATTATGAAGAAATTCAAAAAAAATTGAGAGAAGATAAATCTATTCATCTTATTAAGAAAGAATTTGTCAATATTTATAAAAAACACAACATGATTTTTGATAATATATTAATTGATTACGATCAATTACATTTTAGGTTACCAGGACATTATTATTATGATGAATGGGCCAAGTATTCCGATAATGAAACAAGTGATATATTAAATCCTACACAGTGGAATATTTTTATTAATAGTAAAATTAACATTAACTTATTATAATTATTTTATCAATATAAAATATTAGTATTAATATTGTATAATGAATATTAATCAAAAAAAATTATTTGATAGTGCTTGGGAACAGAAAACAAAAAATGATTATACTATTTGTGGCTCAGGATCATTGCTTGCTAGTTGCAATGAATGGATAAATCTAATTAATGATGCTAATATAGATTATAATATTAAAACTATAAATGACATTGGATGTGGAGATTTAAATTACATAAAACATACAAATATTGACAATTACAAAATAGATTATCTTGGATATGATTATGTTCCAAGAATAAAGCTATCTACAGAAAAATTTAAAATAAATGATAAATCATTTAATATATGTACCGATGTACCTAGAAATTGTGATTTATGTATTTGTAAAGATACTTTAAACCATTTGGATCCAAAAACTCAAATATTATCAGCAATTAATAACATCAAAAAACATGTAAATATTTAATAATTACTAATTATATAAAACTATATAATAACATTGCGAATTCAAATTTAAATGGTAATTGGATTAAAATAAATTTTAATATTGAACCATATAATCTAGCCCCATATTTAATACGAAGTTTGAATGTAAAACATATAAGGCCAGAACATAATGATATTTATGTATCATTATATAAATTTAATTAATATAAATATAAATTTAAATACATATATTAATGCCAAATATATTAATAACAACCGCTCACCCAGATGATGAACTAATATGGTTTGGTTCTACATTATATGAACTATCAAAATTTGAAAATATTAATATTTATTGCATTTGTTTTTGGGGCCTTTTAGAACCACCCGGTAGTATGAGGAATGTAACACCAGGATATAAAGATATAGATAGAAAAGACCAATTCTACGAAGTATCAAAGGCAATGAATTTTAAAAATAGTTGGATTATAACAGAAACAAAACATGAAGTTATTCAACAAAATAGACAAAAAGACGAAGTTATAGAAGAAGAATTTAAAAATGCGTTAAAAAACATAAATCTAGATGAAAAAGATATTTCATTATTAATAACACATTCTTATTACGGTGATGAGAGAAAACATCCTCATCATATTAGAATGTATGATTTTTTTAGTAATTATACTTTACACAATAATGTTCCTTTCAGTTTTTTTAGTATTTTAAAAATACCAGATATAAACCATAATTCTATTTTAAAATATACGTTAAGAAAAAATCAATTACACTTATTATCATTAGAAAAGATAGATAATTCTAGTTTAAATATTAAAAATAAACCGGCATTTTGTATAGAGTTTCAGGGCAATTTATATAAAAAACTAGAAATGTTGAAATTATATAAATCTGTCGATTTTAAGAAACATTACAACGATTATTATGCTTTTTCTACTGTGTCAGAGAGATTATATTTTAATACTATTGCATCTAAAATAATAGAAAATATATTAAATAACATGAGTTTAATTGTAAAAGATATTATATAATAAGAAAAATTAAATAAAATTATTTACCATTTGTATTTATATAATGCTCTGGAATTGGTTTTTTAAAGGGTGTGCTATTATCACGTCTAGCAAAACAAGATAAAGATGTATCGCATAAAATACTATGTCTTATAGTACAATTATTATTTACGAAAGTTAAAGATGTATTGTTACTTACACGTAAATAATTACAGTTTGTATTTATATTTTGCCATTTCTCTTTATTTGGTCCACTTTTAAATAAATACTTTAAATCTATGTCTTTAAAATTATTTGCTTTATAAAATTCATTAAAAACTGATGGTGAAAATGACCAAAAACTCCTTCCAAAATGACCCACTAAATTAGATTGATGGTATATACAACCGGTTTCATTTAACATATTTAAAACATTTTTCCATACACTTACAACATCAAAACAACACATCATCACACCAATATCCAATACACAATCATAATAATTATTAAATTTTTCAGGTAAATCTTCTTGTAAATCTAACTTAAAATCAGGATTTCCATTTATATCGAATGTATGAACTTCGTCAAAATTCATTATTCTTTTAAACTCGTCTTTGGATGCATTTTGGAATCCAAAAAAAGTACAATTTCCAAGAACAGCACATTTTTTTCCAAAATTATATTTTTTTTTATACTCTAATAATATTCTCAAATCTTCAGAACCTATTCCCATTATAATTTACATTCTATATTATGTTTTAAGTATTAATATATATATCTTATTTTATCACATGGGATGAATATTGAAATATTATAATTTAAAATGAAGATTAGTATTATATAAAATAATGAATAAATCTATTATAATATTTGGAAAGGGACCATCTGTTTTAAAATGTAAAAAAGAGATTGTAGATGAATATGATGACATAGCTATAATTAATTACCCTGTCTTAAATCATTTATTTTTATCACTGATTAAAAATAGAACTATAAATTATCATTTCGCAAATTGTGGAACCTTTGATAATAGATATGATGATAAAACAAATGAAAAACTAAATATTCAAGGAGTCTATAATACCAATACTACAAATAGTGTATCTCCATATAAAGATTTTTTGAAGAATAAATCCATTATTAAAGAATCTATACGTGAGAATTTAATACCGTATTTTAAAAATAATTTTGATCTTGACCCAAATAGTGGTACGTTGGCTTTGCATTATATAATTAAAAAAAATATATATGACAAAATCTTATTAGTGGGATTTGATAATTATGAAATATCAAAACAAACTTATTATTATAAACCAAGTGAATACAATGATTCGATAAAATATTTATTAGAAAATAATACAATTACTAATAAAGGCGAATTTAATATAATCAGTGGTCATAACCCAGAAAAAACACTTCGATATCTAAAATATATTATTCAACAAAAGTCAAATGTTAAATTTAATGTTATTACAAATAACGATAAGCTTAATGCGTTTATAATTGAATATAACAATGGTTGCCAAGAGAAGTAAATCTAATTTTTACACTCTAATAAAATAATCTAAATTATTTTTTAGATGAATATATTTTTTATTTATAACCCGTTGGACATTTAAAATATCCCTTAAATAAATTAGTAAAACAATATTTTATTTTTATAAAACCAGCTAGCTGTATATGAAAACCCGCTTTTACCAATTGAATGTATAGTATTAGCTTTACATAATATTAAATATTCTGTCAAATTATCTATTAAATCTATTTGTTTATGGTTTATATTTTTAGTATATTGAGAATCTAAATGTAATATTTTTATATCAAAAATAATGACTTTATATTTATTTGCTATATCTTTTTTAATATCGAAATTATCTGAAACTAAAATCAATGGAATATTACTATTATTATTAGATTTTATAATTTTTTCAATAATAGAATATATATCTTTGTTTTTACAACGATCATCTCCTTTACCAGGAAAAGACTTATTGCCATATTTGTCGCCTTTTCTAATATGAATACAGTTATATGATTTTATATTTTTGTGTTTCATTAAAAATTCAAACCTCTTGTAAATAACATCCCTAAAATCTATATAATCAAATAAAGAGATATCACATTTCTCACAATTTATGTTCATGGTTTTATTTCGTACAATATCTGGTGTTTTCATAAATTCTATAAAAAGTGATTTTGATTTATATTTATATTTATCTTTAATTGTTATAAAGTCTTTTATGGAATTATTGGTAATATATATACAAATTTTATTATTATTTTTTAGAGAATAATTTATATACATCTTTAGTGATTTTATAAAATCTCCAAATCCACCATGGTCGTCGCCATAAATAAATACTTTTAATTTTTCCATTATATAATATAATAAAATTATTATTGATGTATTTAAATTCATATATATTAATTTAAATACTGATGTATAAATTAATATATATGGATTTAAATAAATACAAATCAGGTCCGGGTTTAGATTTTTTGGCTTTACAACATTTATATAATTATCTTGAAAATAAAGACAATGATGAATCATCTGAAATAAATATATTAGAATTTGGTTCAGGATTTTCAACACAGTTTTTAGTAGATTATAAAGAATATTCAGGCAAAAATATATATATAGATAGTTTCGATAATGACCCCAAATGGTGTTTTCAACATGCCAATAAATATCCCTTTTTAAATTTAAATGTAGAACCTTTACTATCCTGCAATGAAAACGATTTTAATAGACAAATGTCAAACAAAGAATATGATAGAACATGTTTTAGTAAGCATATTAGTCTGCCTTATGGGCATCCTAAATATTGGAGACAAAGAAATTGTTTTTATGATGTTAAAGAATTAAAAGAACATTATGATTTAGTTATTGTAGACGGACCCAATGGAAATGGTAGATCTCTCTCATATCTTCATTTCAAAGATAAAGTATCTAGAGGAAGTTTTATTTTAATTGATGACCATAATTCAAGAGATGATGATTTTGATTATAAATTTATAGAATACCTTAAAAACATTATCCCAGTAAAAGAAATTTATATTCATGAAAATAAAAGTAATCCATCTTGGGAACATGGTGTAAACTTTGCACTATTTGAGGTTATTTAACCCTATTTGAATATTAAAACATTTATTATTTTTTTACAAACATCTTTTCCATAAGGATTTTTTAATCTATTATCCTTTGTTTTCTTTTCATATAAAAAATCTAAATTTTCTATGATGTCTTTTCCTACCAATTTTCCCCAACCACTTTCTATTGTTTCAGGTCTTTCGGTTGTATCTCTGCATACTAATACCTTTTTTCCAGCACATACTGCTTCCTCTTGTAATCCACCACTATCTGTTATTATACCTTCAGACCCTTTTATTAACTCAACCATATCTTCGTAACAAACTCCATTTAATCTTATTATGTTTTCATCCAAATAATTTTTGGCCTCCTCTTTCAAAGATGGGTGAACTAAATAAACGATTCGTTTAGTTTTTGAAATAGTATTTAATTGTTCCCAAAGAATGTGCATGTGTTTTCTATTTTCTCTTCTATGAAGAGTAACTAATAATGTTGGTTGCTCCAATACCTTTCTTTTATTTGATATCAACTCAAATGCATCAACCACTGTATTTCCAACTAAATACACATCTCGTGTAATACCCTCTTTTTTTAAATTATTAACGGCTATCTCAGTTGGACATAAATGTATATCTGCAATGCTTGATATTAATTTACGATTCATTTCTTCTGGAAAAGGGCTATATTTATTATTTGTGCGTAAACCAGCTTCTAAATGTACAACTTTAAGTTTTTTATTAAAAGCTGCCATTGCTAATATATAAGCTGTAGTAGTATCTCCTTGAACGATAACATGTGTAATTCCCGTTAAATCAATATTATCATATTGAGCAAAAATTTTACTGGATAATTTATTTAATGATTGTTTTTTTTCCATCGTTTTCATAATAAAATCAGGCGTTGGTAAATAATTTTTGAATTGTTTGAATAAATCTTTATGTTGGCCTGAAAATAATGTCTTATAAGGAATATTATTTTTATCAAATGCCTCTATTAATGGAAACATTTTGATCATCTCTGGTCTAGTTCCGTAGCAAAATAAATACATTTTATATAAATTATAAAATATATTTATATTCTTAGTTATACTAATTGGATTCAATAAACTTTAATCCTTTGTCTAACCAGTACTGTTCAACTGCTATTCGTAACTCCTTCTTTGTGGTACGAAAAGAGGCAAACTTATCTGCAGCATGCATATTATTTGATAAATCACATCTAGTGGATACGTGTAGTTGCTCTCCAACATAACTATCAATATTTCCATTTATTTTTGCACTAAAACAAAAATGCATATCTTCTCCGGTATCATAAGTGTATGGTTTTGTTCCAAACATATAATATAACCAGTCCTTTTTAAAACACCATAAATGTCCAACAAAATCAACTTTCAACCCCTTGCGCAATCCTACATCGTGGGGTTGTGTTAATTGTTTTCTATAAGGCGATAAATATCCAAATCTCCCATTTCCCCCAATTATTGCATTTTTACTACTACACTGTGATATATAATTTTTAAAACAAAAAGGAGCCGGCATTATATCATCGTCTAATACGATGCAGAAATCAACAGGAAATGTAAATAAATAAGAAAATCGACCAAAAAATTTTGTATTATAATCACTCTTAACATGTATAAAATTATATTTAGATTTAAGATGAGTTATATCAACATGATTTTCATTTTGAAAAACTATCAAATAATCTATTGTAATATCTTTTTGACTTAATATATGTCGTAATTGCTGTTCTAAAGTGTTTCGTTTCCATTGTGTTAATACAACTGCTAATTTCATATAATTAATATAAAGTTAGAACATTTAAATAATTTTATTAAGAATTAATAATATCCAGTATCCTTTTACACTTTGGAACTACATCTATATCTTCTCTAACTTGACGCATGTAAAATCCACTACATTCTGGCATTAAAAATAATTCGAACCACTCTATTTCTTTTTCTATTTCTTCATTGGTAATTGTTATACTATTGAGTTCTTGGATAGAATTTTCCTGATATAATAGAAGTTTCTGCAATGGTAAGGAATAATTATTAATACCTGCAATTCTAAATTTATCAAATAATGCAACTGTTTTAATACCTAGATTTTTTGAATAAATGATAGTATTTATATATCTGTGTCCTGGGATGAAACACTCAATGCATGTTGAGTTTTCTGGGTCCACCCAGAATAAATGTCCCTGACTACTCCCTGAGGGAAATAAAATGGTTTTACTGTTATAAATCATAGAAATTTGCTCCTTTATAGTATGTTCTTCCATATTAACTATTTTATACTGTAAACTATGACCCTTTAATTCATCCGTTAATTTATTAAGATTTTGCCATTTTCTTCCATTCGTTTTTCTATTAATAATTAGGAAATCAATTGCAGTTGTTTTTGTTATATTTAGTTTTTTCCAAATATTCTCTCTGAACAGTTTCATCATAACTTTATTTGTTTCAGAATATTTTCGAGCATTTTCATATAAAGAAATTGGAATGTTCGGATTAGTTCTAGTACTTTTTGCCAAATAAATTCGCTTTGTTTCACTACCATTTATACTACCTAATACAATGCCTAATGGGATAGTATCACAATTAGTACTATTAAAAACCACATTTTCAAATAATATATTATAAAATTGTACCATAAATGGTTTTATGAACTTAACATCACAAATGATATTTAGTGTACTAATTGAATATCCTTGTTTTATAAAATATTGTTTCATTCTAAATAACAAGTAAATATGATCTGTAATAAAATGACCAAAACATTTGAAGTGACTCCCAATTAAATTACTTGGTAGCGTTATAGACAGACCACTAGAATTCTTATAATTATGTCTAAAACATTGATATAATTTTAAACAATTTTCTCTTCGTTCCTTCTCTTCCTCTTCCCCTATTTTTCCCAAAATATCATCTATATTATCTAATTCTGATTCCTTTATTCGCACAATAGATTTTTCCCATAACGCATGCTTAGGCAATTCTAATGTATCCGCTAATAATACAGGAATTGAACCTGCACCCAAAGCCTCCCAAAATCGAATTGAATTTGGACCACTACCACTGGGAGCAAGAGCATATCTGGAATCAAGCAGAATTGAATTATATAATTTTGTTTTGATCTTATGTCTTTGATCTTCATTTAATTTTCCGTTTATATCTTGTCCGCCACCATATACGTCACAATTAAAATGCCAATCTCCCGTATTTCTAATTATACAATCTTTTCTACCTTTCTTATTTAAATCAAATATTCTCAATCTAATATCAGTTAAATAACAATTTGCCTGATATCCCCCAGCAAAACTATAAAAATATTTCCTTTCTTTCTTTAATAAATCTATACCATTAAAGACTTCATTTCGTGTTTTATCTTCCAAATTTACTGCATATAATGGACAAGCTACCAAATTGATAGACCCCATTTTATCTCTTCCCAAACACTTATGAGGCGTGTACACTGTACCGATACCCAACAAACTCCAAAGATTTACTAATTTATGATAACCTATATGCTGACAACATGTGTAATAATTCTTATTTGCCGGAATTACTGTCTTTAATATCCCTAGTAATTGTTGTAGATTTACGTTTTTATCTATTACAGTCGCCCAAGGAAAAGGAAAATAATTAACATCACCCTTATTTTGTCTATAAAACTCCTTTTCTGTTTTTACCGGATACTGCCAAAATAATCCAAGTTGTTTTAATAAATTATCGATATTCATTCTAATTTATTAACTATTTTTGTATTTAAATTAAATTTTATGCCAATGTTCATTCAAATATAATTGAATTATATTTTTGTGTTTACTCATTAAACTTTTACTCCATAATCCAAAATACAATGACAGTATATCACCAATATCTATACATGATTTCCCAACACTATATACATATTTACTGATAATTGGGCCATACATCCCACAATCACATAAAGCTACATCATATTCACCTATCATATTTATAATTTCTTCTTGTAAGTGGGTGCACCAAGTAGTATACTTGATAAAACAAAAAGAACAGTTTGAAAATAAATCAAAGTTATACAACATAGCCATCTTTTTCGAGTCTATCTGATCCTTTATTTTTTCTGTGTATGGAGAGATAATTAATAATTTCTGATTACTAAGTTTAGATAACCAAGGATTATCATGCAAATAATTAAAAATATTAATGGTGGTTTTATTAACCCATTGTTTATGTTTCAATAGATCAGCCAATGCGTTAAATAATTGTTCTTTTCTTTCACTCATTAATGTTCTATAATTTTTGTCCCATAATGATAAACCTATAGTAATATGTGCTGTTTGCAAAGATTCCATATATTTATTAGCAAACATCACTAGATTTGGTAAAATTCTAAATTCTTCAATTCCAATGATTCCTACTAATTGATTTAGTATATTCCATAAATGTTTCAATTGAAGATTGTCTTGATATTTTGGTTGCACTGACATTGTAGAAAATAACGTACCTTCTGTAAGCTGATTTAACATTAAAGTTACACTTGTTAATACAGCTGCATCATTTTCCATCTGTGCTATATAGAAATTGTCATCTTGTTTTAATCGTTTATCTAAAAAATCACCCAGTACTTTATTATCTACTTCCGTGATAAATCTTGAAAAATTATTTGTTGTTGCTTCAATACTGGTCTTATGTGTATTTTTTAAATGCCAACCAACAGTACCCCAAATATCAGTATACGTCATTTGTCGATTTTGGATGTAGGGGGATTTCATCATATAAGGACCAGCCATTGGTGCAATTCCATCATAATCTCTATTATTGTTTTTTGTATATGATAAGTTTTTACAAAATAAGGTTGATTTACTACATCAAAGCCAATCAAGTTGAATAAATAAATTAATTTATTATCACAACCAGGTTTTCCAAACATAATATTAAAAATTTTTTCTTCTTTGTTTGGATTAAAGTTGGAATGCCATATCCAAGTATCTTGACTGTCCGCTCTAGGACCAAATAACTTGCATTTACCCAATTGATTATTTGTATAATCAAATCGTAACTGCGCTA
>Ga0209976_10001105_pt1 | contig 16169 bp, 18 predicted proteins | sample SumtaG_FD_182806 | JGI IMG/M metagenome (GOLD analysis project Ga0209976, IMG submission 182806) | Deep subsurface microbial communities from Indian Ocean to uncover new lineages of life (NeLLi) - Sumatra_00157 metaG (SPAdes) (version 2) | ecosystem: Environmental > Aquatic > Marine > Oceanic >...
GCTAAACCGTGGTGCAAGTCCAAATGAAAGCAATGAGGTCTTGGAGCGAGCTTTAGGTAGGACGCTTAGTTTGATGCCCAATCTGTTAACCGGTGACGGAAACAGTACAGAAAGGCGGGTATAGCTTTCAGGTGTCACCTTTTTTTTTCTTTTGGAGCTCTAAACTTAAATTTTAAAAATAGGAAAAAAATTAAGAAAAAAGCAAATCTTAGGACTTTATAATTAAATTATTTCCCCGTAATTAACGTGGCAAAATGTCTAAAACTCCTATCATAGGAACTTTCCGCTTCTTTTGAAATTTTAGCAAAGACACAGCCAGGTAATTCGCGATTTGCTAGATGATATTCAACACATTCACAACATTTTCCCATTCTACTGCAGCCACTATAAGTACAAGCACAGGTCTTTTTCCTTTCCGCTTGATTACATTCCATTTTTCTAATTAAGATGTGTAATTATGAATTACCTAATGAAATTGTAGAATAGATATATTTTTTTCTTAAAAATATCTGAATTCTAATTTATTTAGTGAACTCGAGAAGTTTATTTATAAAGATTTAAATTGATTTAAGTAAAATAATAAAAAAAAATGAAAATAGAAAAAATGAAAATATCTGTTATTCTACTATACTAAAAGTGCAATCAATATCGCCGCAGCCTGGACAAGGTTGTCCTTCGTCTGGGAAATCATCTGACTCGAATTCATGACCGCATTCGTCGCATTTAAACTTCATACGTTCTTATCTTACTCTTTTTTTTAAACTTTAAATATCCCTTTTTAAAGGCATTCTAAAAATTACCCAAAAAATAACGTTAGTCTTAATTAAAAATTTTTGCAAAAAAAAAGTGAGTTTAACTTACTTAATAATTGAAGTTATTTCTTGAAAGATTTCTTCTTGATTTTCTAAATTTAAATTGAAAAGAACCGAATTTGATATATTTAAGATATAATCCTTGATAGGATGTTTTATATTTTTACCTATGGTTGCAATAATTATATCGTTTGATTGGAATAATTTTTTGATTAATTCTTGAAACTTCTTAGAGAAAAGTTCCATTTTGCCAATTTCATCAATACAGAATATTAAACCAGGAATATCTTTTATAGAATCCAAAAACTCATTAATATAATTCTCAAAATCTTGGACGAACACAGAATATTTTCCCAATTTATACTTGGTATTAAAATTTCCTACTCTTGCAAGGGGAAATCTCTTCTTAGAATAAATGTCCTCAACATAAAAACCCTCTCTTTTATTTTCTTTTCTAATTTCTGGTGTCAGAAATCCATAAATCTTAAGGTTTCTCAGTGTAAAATGCTCAATTAGTTTTGATATTAACGTTGATTTTCCACATCTAGGGGGACCAGTAATAAGAATTTTTGGCTTCATGCTATACACATTTTGAAATGAATTTTACTTTATAATACTCTGTTAAAAATTTTAGAATTAAGATTTTAGAGGTGAATAAATTGAAAATTGTGTATATGGTGTTACACTTACGTCTTTGATATTGGCCTTACATGTTACATCAGCGTAATTATTTAAAATCTTGGTAATAAACCACTAAATATATTCATTTCAAAATTTTAATTTTAATTGGCTTTTGGGTTAAAGCTTTAAAAGAGGTTTCCATCGATTTATAATGCTGAATAAGTTTATTCAGCAAGATATTATTTTCTTTTATTAAAGGTAGTGCCTCAGCAATTTCTAAAAATAATTCTTTCTTTTTAATCTTTCTATTCCTTTTAGATCTCTTTTTATTTTCCATATTTTTAAGATTATGAGAATGATTTAAATCAATTATCTCTGATTCTGACTTTTTGCCTCCTATATGGCTTATTATCTCAGATTTTTTATCAAATTGAATCAAACCATCCTTTATAGAATTTTCAGAGATCTTTTTCTTTAAATCCTTTAATTCTCTAAAATCTGGACTTTCTTTTTCTTCCTTTTTAGATTCTCCAAGTAATTCCTTTAAAAATTCGAGATCCTCTTTATTTAATTCTTCTTTTTTAGACATAATTGTCCACTTAAGCTCATAAAATTTGTTTTACTAAACTTTTAGATATTTTGCCTTTCTCAATAGCTTGAAAAACTGCTTCTCTTCTAAGTTCCTCTGAGATTTTATTATGAAAGAAATCTATTATTGCTTCTTTAAACAAATCGGTTAAGTTATCATATTTTAATGTCAATTCTGGAATCTCTTGTAAAATTAGTCCGATTATACGGCTTAGTCGAACAGGGAAAATGATTTCATTCTGATCTTTTAAATCAATTATAGGGGATTCAATATCGAAATCTTTATACCAGACAAAATTCTCGAATCTTCTAACTCTTTTCTTCATATATACTTTTCCTTTTTTATGCATCCGTCGAATGGCTGTTTGTGCTCCGCCAGATGTAAGATTCAAGTCCTTATAGAGAAGATAGAATTTAACCGGTTCTCTTTTTGCCCTTAGATATTCAAGAATCGCTTTTTCCACTTCCATTGCAGATTTTTCTCTCTTTGATTTCGGCATGATAAATCAAGCTATTTTTATTATTAAATAGTATTATCTAATTTTATATATTTAAATTTATCGTAAATTCTCTATTTTGATTTTAAAAAAACTTTTCATATAGTTTATCTGATTTTTTTAATTTGTGGATTTTTAATTCAGACCTACTACGAATATATTTTAATAAATTTATTGCGTAATGATTAGCAAAACTTTATTTAATACGTTTTGATAGTACTATCCAACCTATATTTTTAATCTTTAGAGTAGTATATAAAAATATCTTAATAATTTTAAAATGTTACATAAACTCTATATGTAAAATTTTGATTTTAGAATAATTTTAAAGAGTATAACATCATCATGTCATATATAGTATTATATGTATAGTAAAGATATTAGATATTGGTCTTTGTGTAACATAAACGACAAACATACAAGTATAATATGTTACACAGATTTATTCAATTTTTTAGATCTTCTATAAAATTTCAATATTAGCTAGAAGTTTTATTTATTTCCTTAAATTTCTCTAATAGTTTCTTTTGTTCATCCGTTAAATCTTTTGGGACAATGATATTTATTATAACATATTGATCTCCCTTCCCCTTACCTCTAAGATAAGTTGCTCCACGATTCTTAATTCGAAACTCAGTTCCGTGCTGAGTTCCAGGGGGTAATTTAAATTCTTTTTCAGTTATTTTATTATTTTTGTAGTCTAATGTCGGGGCCTTAATGTTATCACCTAAAATGGCTGATACTATATCAATATCTACTTTCGTATATAAATCATTGCCCCGTCTTATAAAATATTCATTGGGATGTACTCTTATTCCTATATAAAGGTCTCCCGGAATAGCTTGCTTTGATGGGATATGTCCAGCTCCCTGAACCTTTAAATGTACCCCATTCTCAACACCAGGGGGTATTTTAACATGTATCGTTTTAGTTTCAAGGACCATCTTTTTCCCTTTGCATACTTTGCATTTCTTTTTGATAATTTTACCCTCTCCATTGCAGTTGTAGCATTCTATCTCCCTGATTATCGTTCCAAATCCAGATCGCGCCACCGTCCTCATTCTTCCAGTACCCTGGCATTTTGGACAATTCTCAATAGTAGAGGGGTCCTCAGCACCCGTTCCCTCACAATGATCACAAGGAGTATATCGTTCCATTTCTATGTTTTTTTTAACCCCGAACATTGCCTCTTCGAAATCTATTTCGATATGCTCCTCAATATCTTGTCCGACTTGTCTACGTGGTGCTCGCGTTCGACTTCTACTTCCCAAGCCCCCAAAGGTGTCGAAAATATCTCCAAAACCCCCAGATCCGCCTCCTCCAAAGATTGATCTAAGTAATTCATCAATTCCGGGGATTCCTCCCCTAAAAATATCATTCATGTTTACATGCACTCCGCTGAAACCAAACCGATCGTAATTTCTTCTCTTATCAGAATCGCTTAGCACTTCATAAGCTTCTTGAACTTCAATAAATTTCTCTTTTGCGTTAGGATCCGTTTTATTCATGTCCGGATGATATTTTCTGGCTAGACGACGGTAGGTTAATTTAATATCGTTTTCTGTGGCATCCCTACTTACACCAAGCACATCGTAATAATCTCGTTTATTCTTACTCATGCCAATTTCTCGTTATAGTCAAAATGCTTTATAGTTCTATTTATAAAAATCTATATTTAAATTTAATTTTTTAGGTATAAGGTACAATTCTAACAATTACTCTTAAAAAAAATCTAAAAAATAAAAAAACAAATGGGAATTCTATTAAACTCCTCCTTATTCTCCCTATTAAAAGGTTTCTTACTCGTCCTCGTCCTCGTCCTCATCCTCGTCCCAGTCTACATCCACTACTTTTTTCTTATCATCGTTTTTCTTCTCTTCAGCTTTATAAGATGCTCCTCCAGCACCACCCATATCTCCCACACCTCCTGGCGGAGCACCTCCCATACCTCCTGGGGGCATTCCTCCCATACCACTAGCAGCACGCTGAGCTTGTTCAGCCGCTTGTTGATAAGTCTGCTCTTGAGCTTGAGTTTGGTAAATTCTTTGCGAAAATGAATACATGGATTTTTGAAGGTTTTCAATTCCGAGCTTTATTCTGCTAACGTCATCAGTTTTAAGATCCTCTTCAAGCGCATTGATAGCATTCTCTATTTCTTGTCTTTCGTTGTCTTGAATTTTATCTTTATTATCTTCCATTAATTTTCGAGTTTGATATATCATCGATTCTGCATTGTTTTTTGCTTCGACTTTTTCTTTTAATTTCTTATCCTCTTCTTCGAACTGTTCAGCATTGTTGATTTTCTCTTGGATCTCTTCTTCAGTTAGACCTTTTGATCCCGTAACAGTGATACCCGTCTCTTTACCCGTACCTAAATCTTTTGCGGTTACATGGACTATTCCATCTGCATCAATTGAAAACTTTACTTCAATTTGCGGAATATTTCTGGGGGCGGGGGGAATTCCTGTTAAATGAAACATTCCAAGCGAAATGTTATCGGCTGCCATTGCCCTCTCACCCTGTAATACATTAATAGTCACAGCGGGTTGGTTATCCGCAGCAGTACTAAAGACTTGCGATTTCTCAGTAGGAATAGTCGAGTTTCGTTCTATTAATGGGGTAGATACCCCTCCTAAAGTCTCAACACCAAGAGTGAGTGGTGTAACATCCAGTAATAATAAATCCTCAACTACTCCGGCAATAACACCCCCTTGTATAGCAGCACCCAAAGCAACGCATTCCATTGGATCTACTGAATGTTCCGGCTCTTTTCCAAAAAATTTCCTGAAGCGTTCTTGAACTGAAGGCATTCGGGTTGGACCGCCTACTAAGATTACTTTATCGACATCTTTTACAGGTAATTTTGCATCGGATATTGCTCGTTGCATTATTGGGTCTAACCGCCTTAGAGTTGGCTCTATCAATTGCTCTAATTTTGCTCTTGTAAGTTCCTTTTCCAAATGAACCGGGTTTCCCTCTTTCTGGCTAAGATACGGAAGATTTATAGAAGTTGACAATGTTGTAGATAATTCAATTTTTGCTTTTTCAGCCCCATCCTTAATACGAATCATTGCTTTTGAATCGCCTTTTAAATTAATGCCCTCTTTCTTTTCAAATTCAGCTACAACCCAATCGATTATCGCATTATCCATATCTGTGCCACCTAATTGAGTATCACCCGCAGTTGACATAACTTCAACTACGCCTTCACCATATTCTATCATTGAAATATCAAATGTGCCACCGCCGAGGTCCAGCACGCAAATCTTCATTAGCTTATCTTTTGCTTCCTTATCCAAGCCATAGGCCAAGCATGCCGCAGTAGGCTCATTTATCATTCGTACGACTTCCAACCCTGCAATTTCGCCGGCATCTTTAGTTGCCGTGCGCTGTTGGTCATTGAAATATGCAGGAACGGTAATTACAGCCTTTTTAACCTCCTCTCCTAAGTATGCAGAAGCGTCGTTTTTTATTTTTTTCAGGATCATGGCAGAAATCTCTTCGGGACTAAATTCCTTCCACTCTGTGCCGACTTTTAGCTTTGCCTTATATGATAACCCCATCTTTCTTTTAATTGCTGTCACAGTACCATCTGGGTTAGAAACGGCTTGTCTTCGTGCAGGCTCACCTACAATTTTGCGACCATTTTCGTCAAATGCAACGTAAGATGGAAAAGCTTTTCCTCCAAGAGTTCTTCCTTCAGCGGCTGGGATGATCTCAGGTTTTCCTGTCCCCCCTATAACTGCACATGCGCTGTTTGAAGTGCCTAAATCAATTCCAACTATCTTTTCCTTCTTCTTTGGTTTGTTCTCTTCACTCATACTTATAAATTCACTTTTTTCTAAGAATTAATGATTCATATTAAATTGATTATTTTAATATCGAGTTATTTAAGATTATTAATATTCAATAACCATTAAATTTTTTTCTAATTTAAATGATTTAGAGATTTTTTTTAATTTGTTAAGATTATGTTAAATATTATAGAATTAAGTTTTTATTGTACGTTTTTATGAAATATGAATGGTTTTTTGCTTATGACTAAAAAAAAAGAAAAGAAACAAGATAAAACGGAAAAAACTGAAGAAACCCCTCAAAAAGATTCGAATGACTCAGAGAAAGTAAATCAAAATCAAGCGGAAATTGAAATAGAACAAGAAACGACGCAACAAAAGGTAAAACTCCTTGAAGAGAAAGATGGAGCCGGATTAACGCTAGAATACTTCTCAAAGGAAGAAATAGTTAAACAAATGGAAGAATTGGAAGAATGCGTGAAAGAAAAAGACGTACAAATTAAAGAATTGAATGAATGGAAAGACAAATTCATGCGTCTGCAGGCTGAATTTGAGAATGCGCAAAAACGCTGGGATAAAAACCGTCAATATTTAAAATCTCAATATACTGCTTCGGCTTTAAAAAAGTTCTTACCTCTTTATGATTCATTTAAAAAAGCGATTGAGAATGCCGCTGAGGATGACCAGATTAAGCAATTTTATAAGCAATTTATGGGCATTTTAAAATTTGTAGGAGCAGAACCAATGCAAATTAAAATCAATGACTCTTTTGATTATAGTCAGCATGAAGCTTTAACTTCAATAGAAAAAGAAGATGTAGAGGTTAATCGTATTTTAGATATTATCCAAGAAGGATGGAAGTTTGATAATGATGTGCTTCGATATGCAAAAGTAGTTATTTCTAAAAAGCCAAAACCTCCCGAACCTGAACCAGAGCCTGAAGCTGAGGCAGAAATAGAAGCAGAAACAAAATCAGAAGAACTAAGTTCTGAGGAAGTAGAAGAAGCTAAACAAGAAAAAATTGACCAATCATCTGCTCAAAATGAAAAGAAAGATGATTCCGATTTTGATAAAAATGAATATATTTCTTAACAACGTTATCTTCCATTATCTATTTTTTAATTATTGCTTTAGTTTAAATATAAGTTGTTTTACTATTACATTATACTAAAGAATGTGAAAATTTACCATGGAGTTATCAACGATAGAATTAATAAATGGATTATTGAGCATTTTATTTGTTTCGATTTCTATAATCCTTGGAGCAACAATTGCTTCGCGATATTTTAAACACAAAAAAAGAACATTATTATTAGTTGGACTTGCTTGGATAGGATTAACATCGATTTGGTATTCCAGTTCACTTTCAGTATTGTTGATACTTACAACAGGAAAAGGAATCAGTGACGAGTTATATATGTTTCTGGGAAATGGTTTAATTCCAATCACCTCATTTATTTGGATGATTGCGATAACCGATCTTTTGGTCAGTAATAAGGAAAAACAAAAATTAATTCTCCTAATCATTGGAATTTATAGCGCTCTGTTTGAAATTTATTTCTTATATTTTCTTTTTACAAATCCTTCTACGCTCGGAGAAGTATTAGGTCCTGTTGACGCTTCATACGGAATGATAATCACTGCTTATCAACTTTCAATGGTACTTTTAATCTTAATTACAGGCAATTTATTTGGAAAAAAATCTCTAAGATCCGATAATCTGGAAATTAAATTAAAAGGAAAATTATTTATTATTGCCGTTTGGTCCTTTGTTATTGGAGCAATTTTTGAAATCGTAAGTCATATTTCTATTATAATTTTAATTGTGGGAAGAATAATATTAATTTCAAGTGCTATCGAATTTTATAGCGGTTTCATGCTCCCTAATTGGATGAAAAAACTATTTTTAACGCAAGAATAGTAAAAATAAGAAAACTGATTACTGAATTAGAGAAAATGTTCAATGAAAACAATCAAAGTGGATTAATAAGGTTTGATTATGAAACAGAAGTATATTACGGACGATTTTATGATTAAAGTAAAATTATCAATTTATTCCATTAAAGAATTTCATTTAACGTGTTTTTTTGGATTCTTCTTAAGCTTTGAGATTTAAATCTAAAAAGTTATTAGTTTGAATTTATTTATCAAGTTAAATTAAAATTAAAAATACTTTTGTAATGAGAGAAACATAAAATGGGAGAAGAACCACAATTTCCGCCAATTCCCTCAATTTCGGAAGAATATTATAGAAAAGATAGGATATTTGAGCGGAAATTTACGGTAATAAAGTGTGAAAGTTGCCAAGCCAAGTATGAGCGCCCTTTTAAACCAGGGGATTATACTTTTAAAAAGGTAACAGATGAGCCATGTGAAAAGTGTCAAAGAACGAAGCTTAATATCACTGAAATTTATTCTGAATTTGTTGATCCTAAAAAAGATAAAAAAAAAAAAAAGAAGAAATAATTTTTTTCTACTTTCGTTATGATTTCAAAAGATTTAGAAGGATTAATTGATAAAGCTGTTTCTCGAGATTTTTTTATTCATGATATTTCTGAAGAAGATAAAAAAAATGACTCTTACAAGGCATTAGAATTTACCCTCTCTTTTAATAAAATTGATGTCGAATATGTAAGAAAAGTCGAGAGCTCAAAATATCCTGTTATTCCACAATTTCAATATTTATTTGGATTCTACCCTCGAGAAGGATTGTGCTTATATGTGAATAAAGATGAGCATAAAAAAGCGTTATGCGATGGCCCCTTAGAAGAGATCAGTAGCTCTTGTTATCTTATACACTCATTGATGTATTTAATAATACCTACTGATAAATTCGAGGTATTTTCTTATTTACCTGCGTGCTGTGAGCTTAATTGTCAAAATTCGCCAAAGCAATATGACTTAAGAATTAATTTATTTGAAAAAGATAATTAAGCTCAATTCTAAAAATAAGAAAAATAAAAATAAGAAAAATTAATTTTGTTTTAATTTTGGAGGAGGAACAAATACTTGTCTAGGTCCAGTCCTCTCTAAAGTTATGGCTTCTTCTGGGCAGTGATGTGCACAGACGCCACACCCTATACACCTATTTTCATCTATAATCGCTATAGTGTCAACCAGTTCAGGGGCTTCCGCAGGACACATATTTACACAAGTTCCGCAACCGACGCATGCATCTTCATTCACTTTCGCAATATATGAGGTAAGAGACTTTATGGGCATTATTCCACGATAATGTAATTGAAAAGTATCACAACAACATTTACAGCAATTACAAATGGCAGCCTCAACTTTCTCAGGATTCCCATTAGCATGGATCGCTTTATGAACAAGACCAGCATCTTCTGCTTCTCTTAAAATTTTCATTGCTTCCTCTTTAGACACAGATTTAGCAAAACCATGCTCTATCGCAAACTTCGCATTTTTACCTAATTGCATACAATTGAGTTTTGGTGCGTCAATTTTGCAGTGTTCATCCAATAAATCTTTATGATGCCTACAATAACAATTTGAAACCGCGATCACATCCGAATTTTCGACTAATTTTTTTATTTCTTCATAGGGTAATACTGATTCGGTTTGAACTTCGATTTGTTTCTCCACAGGAACAATTCTGTCCATGAATGGGACTTTTTTATATTGCTCTACGAGGGTATCATAATTATTTTGGGTAAGTTCTGTCATTTCATTGAATAGTTTCTCATAAATCACAGCTAATTTTTTTTCTCTCTCACCACTTTCTCCTTTCATGAATGAATATTCAAATATCCCTGGAAGGAAGTTCATGAGCGTGTATACCATTATTCCAGTACGTCTACTCTGACTACCGGCAACGATCCCTTTATCCATTAATAAGTAAAGTATCTTTTTTATTGATTCTGTATCCAAATCAGTCCTACTTTTAATCTCGTCCATATTCATGGAAGGTTTTCTAAATATCTTTGTGATAAAAGTTCCTTCTTCCTCAGTGACCAAGGTTTTGGTTAGCTCTATAACTGTGTCATTTATTGGAAAAGGAAATCCTCCAGCTTTTCCAAAAGTCCTAGCAACTTTATTCCAAAATTTATCATCCATTTTTTTACACTTCTCTATTAAATTTTTCTTTTTTGCCTATTTGAGATCTCTCAACTTTTATTGAATTCTTCCTTCCATGTATCGTTTGGCTGCCTCCATAAAATCTGGGGCAGGAATCTTAGTAAACTTTTTCACCATCGTTAAAGCTCCTTTTGGACAATTAAACGCACAAACCCCACACCCTATACATCTTTCATAATCAATAACAATTCGCTTGTCGTCTGATTCTTCATCAACAAGTTCAATAGTATACATGGGACAGAGTTTTGTACACTGTTTACAAAATACGCAGTTTTCTATTTCATACTCAGGGAGAAAATTCGAACTTGCAACAACATTTGGATTTTTGAATAATTTAATACCCCGCAACATTACACAACAATCGCGATCGCAATTACATATGAACATTGATTTATCGGTTATGTTTTGAGTCGTATGAACCAAACCTGCCTTAGCTGCTGCCGAAAGAGTTTTAAGACCCTCCTCTTTCGATAATTCTCTTCCAAATCCTTGTTCAATACAGTATTCTGCTGTGGTATTGAAGGCCATACAGACATTAATTGGATATTCATTTACAGGTGTTCCATCATTATGTATTTTCATATGAGTTCGGCAAGCACAATCCATCACAGAGATCTTATGTGATTTTTCTATGATTGCTTTGGCTTGTTCGAATGGAAGTATATCATTTTTAACTTGTTCAACCTCCTGTCCAACATCAACTACTTTTCCTTTTCCTCGATCAACCGTATCATCTACAACTTTCTGGTCTACAAAAACTCTCATAAATGGATATTTAGACTTAAAGGTATTTACGATATAACCCTTGTTATAATATTTTTCATATTCCTCAGTAAATAGCATTAAGACGTCTTTTTCCTCAGCTAAAGCTCTCTCATGATTTGAAAAATATAATTCAAACAATCCAGGAAGCAATGGAAACAAGGCATAAGTCCTTTTTCCATCCTTCACTGCTGAGAATACCCGCTGAGTCCGTGTCATTTCCAACAGAATTGGCTCAATTTCCTCAACAGGGCGCTTAACTTTTCTCGCTATTTTTGCCGCGGTAAACCGATCCATAAACGGACCGTTGAATACCAATAATATATCGGCCTCTTCATGTGTGAATAAAGCCTTGAGAATTTTCTCTATTTCAGGGGCCCAAGCAGAACCCATTTTTTTGGCAATTTTTTCGTATTTATCAACCATTTTTTTTAACCTAATTATACTAAATTTTTTTAAATTTTTTTATTTCTATTTAAGATTTTTCCATCCTTGCTAACTCCGCCTTTTTATCCATGATAGCCATGTATGTGGCGGCAGTATTTATGGGAGGGACGGTTTCTTCCTCTTTCTTCTTAAGAGAAATCGCATCTTGAGGGCATGTAGGAACACATACACCACAGCCTATGCATCGCTCTAAATTGATTTCAGATTTATCATCGATAACTTCTATAGCATCCATATTACAGCGATCTTCACACACGCCACATCCCACACACAAATCAGCATCTACTTCTGCATAATAATTGGTTGCAAAGAATTGAGCTGGTGTTTCGAATCTTTTTTGATTATTCAAAACTTCACAACAACATCCGCAACAACAACAAATAACCATTGGACGTTGAGAATTACCAGGTTGGATAACAAGCCCTATTTCCTCAACCTTTCTTAGGATTTCAAGTGCTTCATCCTTAGATATTAAGCGGTTGAGCCCTTTTTCGTTATATATTAAAGCTGCCGTCCTGAATGAAAAACATAGCTCGCGTATATCTGTTTTTTTGCATGGGTGTCCAAGGAGATCAGTGACTTGTCGGCATATACATTCTTGAACTCCAATAGGTTCTCCAATATTTTCAATCATATTTCTCAAATCGTCGTAAGTAGAAATATTTTGTTCCGGTGTGATACTTTGCTCGATAGGAATTGTCCGCAATTGGGGGATTTTGGTTCTATTAAATTCTTGCTGCCAGAATGCCTCCTCACAATACTGCTCGAAATCTAAAATAAATTCCTTTGTAAGGCGGTTCAGTTGGTATTCAAACATCCCTATAATCAAAGGCGCTGCGGCATAATATTTCTCTTCTCCGCTTTTTCCGTAATTGATAAGCCCTTTTTGAAACATTTCATCCAATTTTTTTTCGAGTTCTTCGATTGTAATTCCGCTCTTTTTTACCCTACGGAAAATTTTCTTCAAGGGATCGGGCATAAAATTTAATTTTATTGCAATTTCAGCCTCTTTGGGAGAAAAAAGATGTTTTAATACCTTCAAATCTGCGCCCGATTCGGCCGCAGGGAACCCAACAGGCATACCATCGAGATGCTCTTGTAGCTCTCTATATATTTCTAAATCTTTTTCAGTCATTTTATATCTTCTAGATTATACTTTAGATTTTGGTTTAAAATAAAAATTCATTTAACTCTTCAAGGATAATTCTCTTCTCAATCCGGAAATAAGATTCAATGCCTTTCTTCCGTTTAATGTAATCAAATATTTTTTATTTTCTTGGATAACAAATCCTACCTCTTTTAATTTTTGAATGTGGAATAATAAATGACCGGCTTTGATTCCAGTTGAGTCTTCTAATTGAGAATAATATTTTCCTCCTTTGCTTAAATACTTCAAAATTCTCAATCTTATTACATTAGAAAGCGGTGTTAATATATCAATTAGTTGTTCTTCGTTTGCTTCTTCCAAGTCAGGTTCTTGTTCTAATAAAGTTAACTCTTCAAAATATCTTGCAGATAATTCTTTTGAATCAATTATTAAATCTTTTAGCAACCTAAACGGCTCCATGGCATTTATTAAACATTTTTTGTTGGGACAAGATTCTGAAGCAGGATCTGATTCAGAAAATTTAAGGTATTTATCAATCTTAATAATAGCCTCTTCTTCCCCTTTTTCTAAAAGAGTTTTTAAAATCCTAAATATCCCTTTTTCTGTTAAAGTAGTACAGTAATCCAAGATATTACAATCTTTAGGCCTATTATCCAAGAATTTTTCTAAATCTTCTCCAATTTTTGTAATATGGGAAAAATAATTCTCTTGAATTCGACTTTTTTTAATCAAATCAAGTTCATTTTTCATCCCGTACAGCACGTCCTGAAGTAAATTGACTTTACTATCAATCGCTTTCAACTGTTCACTAATTTTTGTTAAGTTATCTTTAGAATTATCCATTTTTATCAAATCATTTGAAGTTGATTAAACAAATTTTTCAACTTAAACTATAGTAATCTATAATTCTTTTTAAAGTTTATAGTAGACTATAGGAAAAGAGTAAGTTTTATATAAGAATGCTTCAATTGATATTATATTAACTAAAATATGAATTTTAGTTTTTGAAATCAAACAAAAAAAAGTATTAAAAAAAAAAGGTTGTAAAAACAGATTTAAATTACATCCTAATTACAAAAAATGGTATATTATTATGGAAAAAATGATTGCATATTGTGGAATTAATTGTGCTGGGTGCCCTACCTATTTGGCAACCCAAAAAGATGATGATTCAATTAGGAAGCAAGTTCAGAGTTTGTGGAAAAATCAATTTAAAGTTGATTTGAAGCTGGAAGATATTAATTGTGACGGCTGTAAGGCAGGCGGGAAACTAGGATCTTATTGTAAAATCTGTACTGTAAAAAAATGTGCTGAAGGAAAGGCACTAGAAAATTGTGCTCATTGTGAAGATTATGCCTGCGATAATTTAAATACCCTATTTGGTATGCTCCCTTCTGAGTTTTCTGGAAAGGAGACGCTCGATGAAATTAAGAACAATCTTTAAATAAACTTCTAAGTAATTAATATACATTTGTAAAAATAGTATTTAAATTGAATTTAATAGTGTGAAAAAAAATGACTGAAATTAAAAAAGAGCTTTTAGCTCCGTGCGGGCTTTATTGTGGAGTTTGCTCCATCTACATTGCACATAGAGATGATAATCTCAAATTTAAAGAAATATTATTACCAGTATACAAAGCATTTGCAAAAAGCGTAGATGATATCTCTTGTACAGGATGCTTATCGGAGGGTATCGTTTTCCCAGTATGTCGTGTTTGCGCGATTAAAAATTGTACAAAAGATAAAGGGATTGATGGATGCCATCAATGTGATGATTTTCCTTGTAAATTCATTGACAATTTTCCTGTTCCAGTAGGGAAAAAAGTCATATTAAGAGCAATTCCAACTAGACGTGAAAAAGGAACAGAATATTGGGTTGAAGAAGAAGAAAAAAGATACCATTGTCCAGAATGTGGTAATGCTTTATTCCGTGGGGCAAAGAGATGTAATAGATGTAAAACTTCTGTCGATGTTGATTGAAAAACTTTAATAGAGTTATAAAAAATTTGAATCTGGAATAATAAATTGAGATGTTAAAAATGTCTGAAAATAATTTTAAGTTTATAAAACTGGAAAAAAAGGGTAAGGTTTGTATTCTTCAATTTAACCGACCGGAGAAGAAAAATCCACTGAGTTCGGCTATGAGATCAGAAATAATTGCGGCGTTAGGAGATCTAAAATCGGATAATCGGATAAAGGCAGTTATATTTTATGGAGGAGAGGAAGTGTTTACAGCAGGATTCGATAGAGATGAAGTTCAAGCTGTAATCCAAGGAACAGGTGATATACAAAAATTCGTTGATTCAAATAATCTATTCCATCATACTATTTTAGAATTTCCAAAGTTAATGATAGCAGCTATAAATGGTTATGCGTTAGCAGGAGGATTTGACTTATCAGTGCTATGTCATTTGCGCATAGCCTCAAAAACCGCAATGTTCGGACATCCTGAAATTGGATTTGGAGCGTGTCCTTTGTTTTTTCCATATATGGCTCTTGTTGGAAGAGGAAAAGCTCTTGAGCTTACATTAAATACAACTACTCGAGATACATTTATAAGTGCAGAAGAAGCGTATCGTTTGAATATAATAAATAAATTAGTAGAGCCCGGAAAAGTATTAGATGAAGCAATTAAAATTGCTAAGCAAATCTTAAAGTCTCCCTCTTTAGCAGTCTCCCAATTAATTGATGTGAATAATGTGTATTTTGATCGGGTTAAAGCTTTTGATACTGAAATCGATACAATTCTTAAAAGCACGCGAATTTTTTCGGGAGAATAGATTAAATAAAATTAAAAATTATTTTTTTTTATAAAATCTTATTTTCAAAAAATAAATAACAAATCAATTGTTAGATTATAGCTCTCAAAATTTCATTATTTATTAATTTGATCAAAAATCTTTTATAACCGTTTAGCAAATAATTACTAAATACTAATGAAAACACTATTACTTTATTAAATTATTATAAGTTAAGGAGGAAATTTTAATGACAGAATTTTTAAGAACTCCTAATGAGCGTTTTAATAATCTTCCCGGATTTCCATACGCACCGCATTATATAGAGGAATTAGAGGATTTTAATATGCGAATGCATTACATAGACGAGGGCCCTTCAGATGCGGAACATGTTTTTCTATGCTTACACGGTCAACCTACATGGAGTTATCTGTACCGTAAGATGATTCCTGTTTTTGTTTCTGCCGGTCATAGAGCCGTGGCTCCGGATTTCTTTGGATTTGGGCGATCTGATAAACCTATAGACGACGAAATTTACACTTTTGATTTTCACCGCGAATCTATCATGTCTTTCATAAAGCACCTTGACTTAAATAACATTACGCTCGTATGTCAAGACTGGGGTGGGTTTGTCGGGCTTACTATGCCAATGGACATGCCTAAAAGATTTTCAAGGCTTCTTATAATGAATACTATGCTAACCGTGG
>Ga0209976_10001106_pt1 | contig 16166 bp, 12 predicted proteins | sample SumtaG_FD_182806 | JGI IMG/M metagenome (GOLD analysis project Ga0209976, IMG submission 182806) | Deep subsurface microbial communities from Indian Ocean to uncover new lineages of life (NeLLi) - Sumatra_00157 metaG (SPAdes) (version 2) | ecosystem: Environmental > Aquatic > Marine > Oceanic >...
ATTTCCCGTAGAAGAATTATTCACAGGTTATGGCGTATGTTATTGTATAGAAGCAGTTTTTAATCACTTAAAAAATAGAGGCGTTTTTGAAGAGAATTATAAACCTAAAATTATATTAGAGGGATTTGGAAAAGTAGGTGTAGGTATAGCAATGAGTTTAAAAGAGTTAGGTTTTAAATTAACAGGGGTTTCAACAATTAATGGAGCCATTTTCAATGAGGATGGCCTTGACTTAGGAAAATTATTGGAATTGAAACTTCAATACGGAGATGATTTAATTAACCAATATGAAAGTAAGAATCTCGTAAAAGTTGAAAAGGAAAAACTTTTTGAACTTTCATCTGAATATCCCACCGATTTTCTCATTCCTGGAGCGAGACAAGATGTTATTAATGCTAATAACGTTGATAAAATTGAAGTTAAGGCAATTGTTCCTGCATCTAATATTCCCTATGAAAAAGGAATAACTTCAACTCTTAAGGAAAAAGGTATAATTGATTTTCCAGATTTTGTGGCAAACGCTGGTGAAATTTTGGCTATTGGTGTAAATAAAGTAGCAAAGAATGCGGAAGAAATATTTGATTATGTTAGATCAAATATAGATGCAAAAGCTATGGAAATTATTAAGGGAGCTCTTGAAAAAAATCTTTCAGCCTACGATTATGCTGTTGACGATGCTCTTAGCTACATTAAGAAATATTTAAACAGAAGGTCCAAACGATTAGAGAAATTGAATAAGAAGTATTAAAAGCGTCTGGGATTTATTATAATTTTTTTAATTTACTTTCTCATTTTTTCCGGTTTAATGCATTAAATTTTCGAAAAGAAGCCATCCATCTTGGATTAAGAAATTTTTTTAATTATCTTGAATTTAATTACCCATGGAAACTAAAGTGCCTTATTTATTTGAGCATTATCCTAATTTAAAAGAAAAAGTTCCTTATATTTCTTTACTTACAAATCTTCCTACTCCTATTGAAAGGCTCACAGAACTAGAAAAAAGATTTGATTTAAAGCATGGTGCAATATACATTAAACGCGATGATAAAAACCATCATGTTTATGGAGGAAATAAACTCCGAAAGTTTGAATTTATATTTGGGGAGGCAATTAGAGAAAAGAAAAAGGGCATAGTTACTATGGGAGGAATTGGGACTAATCACGGAGCTGCAAGTGCCATAGTCTGTAGTATGTTGAAGCCTCCCTTAAAATGTGAGATATTTCTTTTTCCTGTGCCACTCACATGGCATGTACAACGTTCGTTATTATTATTTGATTATTTTGGTGCTAAACTCCATCTTGGAGAAAATGACGAGTCTACATTTATGGAGTTTATAAATTGGCAAAAAGCAAATCCGGATTATTATCTGATGTTCCCTGGAGGGTCTCCTATAATGGGTACGGGAAGTTCTTTAGGGACAGTAGGTTTTATTAATACTATTTTTGAGTTAAAAACTCAAATAGATGATGGAATTGTTCCGGAGCCCGATGTAATTTTTATTCCTGGAGCTTCTACGGGATCTGCAGCAGGATTAATTGTTGGTTGTAAACTATTAGGATTAAAAACAAAAGTTCATATAGTAGCAGTTTACGGAGATATAGGCGCAAGCCCCTTGGCTGTAAAGAAAAATGCTAATTTGGCTATTAAATATTTGCGAGAATGTGATAATTCTATTCCTAACGTAAAGGTTACTAAAGAAGATTTTGTTTTTATCAAAGGATATTTAGGTTCTGATTATGGGGTTAAGACTATACAAGGTCAAAATGCTGTTGACGAGGTTTATGAAAAAGAAGGAAAAAAGAAAGGTTTTATACTAGAAACAACCTATACGGGAAAGACATTGGCAGCGATGTTTGATTGGCTAAAGGAGAAGAACAATAAATCTAAGAATGTATTATTCTGGAATACCTACAATTCTAATAATCTAGATAAATACCTTAAAGAAACTAATTTTAATTACAAAAAACTACCGAATGAGTTTCATAAATTTTATGAGGATACTAAATTTCAATGTTGGCAAATTACTAATTGTCCTGTTGAAATTAGGGAAAAATGTCCAGCATATTTTAACCATGAATATAGATTTTGGAAAGTCGCAGAATGCAAGCTTGACGATGAAAAGCAGAAAATAGCTCGAGAAAAATTAAGTAATGTTATAAAACTAGAAGATGCATGAATATTTTTTAACTTGAAAATTTAAATATTCACAATAATTTTTTAAATAATCTTTCATAAATTCATTTTCTTATTTTCTCGATTTTTAATATTTTTTTTAAAAAGAGATATCATTTTACAATTCGAGTTATCTCCTCTAAGCTTTTTCTGATAGTAGGTTTAGGAATTTTTCCCTTTATATACCCTGTCGCTAAAATTGTTAAGAGAAAATCGTCTTTTCCAAGCCCTAATAAACCTTTAGCGTATTCTCTATTCATACTCCCCATCCAGCACATACCAATATTTAGAGCCCATGCCATGAGCATCATATTCATAGACGCCATTGAAGTATCCTGGATGTACCAATTAGGATTTTCCAGCTTTTTCCCTACTATAGCAATGCCCAAGGGTGCTTTTCTGAGAGGGAGGCCATAAATTCCTGTTTTAGATATTTTTTTCAAGATCTCTTGGTTTTTTACTACGAGAAATTCCCATGGTTGTCTATTTGAAGCACTTGGAGCCCATCTCCCAGCCTCTAAAATCATTTCAATATGCTCGTCAGTGACTGGTTTATCTTGAAATTTGCGTATGCTTCTCCTTCCTTTTAAAAAATCTAAAATCGCTTCTGGTTTAATCATTATAACTCTAAAAAAATTAAGGTTTTTTAATTATAGCATAATTAAGCTAGGAATTATTTAAAGATAATTAATTTGAATTATTAGATTAACTTTTTTATTACAAAAATTAATCTGATTAATAAAAAAACTAATGAATTAGGAGGTATTAAATCATGAGTAGTAAACCTAAAGGTATAAAAGCCGCTCCAAGTAAGGAAGAGTTAGCAAATCGCTTAGACAAAGTAAGAAATTTAATGGAACAACAGAATCTAGATTATTATGTGTCGTTCGATCCTGTAAACATTTACTATTTAACAAATTTTGCCAATAACGTGCACGAAAGGCCATTTATACTTGTGATTAGAAAAAAAGAAACTCCAAAAATGCTTGTACCACTTTTAGAAAAGAGCCATGTTGAAACCAGAGCTCGAAGTGATCTTGAATTAGTCTCGTATTACGAGTTTCCCGCACCAAAAGGGGAGAATTGGTACGATATATACCCTACTCTTTTTGAAAATGGTGGTAAAGTAGGAATTGAGTCTGCTATGCCAATGGGTATCGCAGAAAAAACTCCTGGCAATAAAGTAGTCACTGACATAATTGACGAAGTAAGAATTGTGAAAACCGATTATGAGATTGGCAGATCGGTACATGCTTGTAAAATAATTAACAAAGGACATAAGAAATTACTTCAAATATGTCGACCGAAAGTACTTGAATTTGCGTTATATCAAGAAATCTCAGGAGTCATGATGTCGAAGATTGTTCAAGATATTCCGCACGCGAACTTTATAATCACTAGAACCGTCGGTGCCGTGTGGCCTCCCTCATTTTCTCACGATCCCCACATCATTCCAAACATTTTTAGCGAAATGGAAAATGGTGGACCACATGTTTCAATAGTTTTTGCCCAAGTTGATGGCTACGGCGTGGAAATAGAAAGAACTTTCTTTTTAGGAGATATCCCTGAGAAGGCAAAAGATCCTTTTAATGTAATGTATAAAGCAAGAGAAATTGCCTACGATCTTTTGAAACCAGGTACTATAATGAGCGATGTTGATAAAGCTACAAGAAAATACATTACAGAGAAGGGATATGGTGATAAGATAATTCACCGTACGGGGCACGGGTTAGGAATAACAGGCCACGAGGCTCCATTTCTAGCTGAAGGTTATGATAGAAAGCTTGAACCGGGAATGTTAATTAGCGTAGAACCAGGGATTTATATTCCAGGTTTAGGAGGCTTTCGACATTCTGATAGTGTGTTAATCACTGATGATGGTTATATTAAATTAACCAATGCTCCAGAAGAGTTGGATGAAGTCATAATACAATTATGATCAATATTCGATTAACATACTTAAATAATTAAAGGAATAGAAATGGCACAAAAAAAGAGAAATTATGAATATGTTCATAGGACCATCTCTCAACCAGTTGATCATTCTGATTCAGAAGGAATGAGTTTTGATCAACATATTGATATAATTATTCCCGAGGGATGTAGTTCTATTGCTCCGGTGTTTTTTCATTTAGGAGAGGAGCATGAACTTGAGGAGGAAACTCTCTTATTGTTTTATGACGCATACGGCAAAAGGAATGATATCATTTATATTCAAGCCGAACATCGTGGATATGGACAAAGTATTACATCAGACAAAGATCAGTCTGTCCCTTCATATGTGCGTATAGATCAAGCCCTCGCAGATTATCATAATGTCATACAAACACTTAAAGAAGAGTTCAATGGTCCATGGATGGGAGCAGGTTATAGTTATGGTGGAGGATTAGTTATAAATTTTGCAGCTAAATATCCTACAGATGTGAAAGTCGTATTATCTTCCAGTGGCGTTATTGATTGGCCTTTTATGATGGATACATATGACCATCAGATGAGAATTAATTTCGGTGATAAATTTTATCAAGGATTTGTCAAACATATCAATAACCTCGAGCCAAACGAACTATTCGATGAAGATTGGTTGGAAAGGGAATTCTTAATTGCTGCTTGCCATGGATTGGCTCAAAGAGAGGAACTCAAAAGGGTCCAAAAATCATTTGAAAATTTAATTACTACTCTTCCGACGGAAGAATTACTTGAAAGAATCCATCAAATTGACAATGGATTAGCAAATGGTGAAGGATGGCAATATGCGACTTCAAACGGTAAATTAACATTAACTAGGGAGGAAGCATTAACAGCAAAATATACTTGGCGAGTATGGCGTTATCAACAGTGTATTGAAACTGGTGTTTTTGAAATTTCAGAAAAATCAAACGGAGTTTTTTCCAGAACGTATAAAGATTTTATTGAAGAGGGGATTGCTTTATTCGGTGAAGAACCCCCTGCTGCGAAAAATCCAGAATGGGCTCCCCGGGCCATGTTAAAAGACCTGAAAATACCTTTAGTTTATGTATGTGGTGGTATGGACCCTTGGAGAGGGCTTTGCTTGGAACCCGATTATAAAATTGAAAATGGAAAATATTTCTATTATCCGGAGGGAAGGCACTGTCCTGAAAAAGATAAATTACGTCGTGGCAGGGAAGTTATCGAAACCTTATTAAAATTTACTCATGAATAATTATAGCGAATTCAAAATGTAAAACTTAAAAATCTTTTTCATTAGTTTTGAAACTAAAATAATCAGAATCCAAGTTTGGATATATTTTTTTTTTCCTTCCTTCTTTTTTTACGATAACCAATCCAAGGTCAATTAATTTATTAATATGATAATGAATGGTTTTATGATCTAATTTTTTTCTCTTAGTAATTATGCTATTCCAAATACCTGGCTCCTTTTCAATCATTTCTAATATATCTAATGTTAATTTACTTTTACTTAATTTTAAATCTAAATTAGAGATGGGATTTTTTTGGTAATACGGGAAGTATGCAATAAAATTTCCTATTCTCTTTTTTCCAATGACTTTATATGTTTCTAAAATATCCAGATGCCATACTAGATTTCCTGGTGCGAGTTCTGACTTACGCAGCAACTCATTAAAATGAATTCCAGGCTCATTTAATATTAAATCAATAACTTTATTTCTATTTTCATTTTCTAATACCTCATCTAAGGTTAGCCGATGAGCTCCCTTCTGAATAAAGGTAGATCTTGTTCTTAAATAATGAATATAATCCTTTTTGGATATAATAATAACTATTGATAAAATTCCGAAAGCAAGAATTATGGAACCGAAAATCATAATAGAGGAAAAATAACTCACTTCATAAATTGTTATATAATATTCTGTATCTGCATCAAGTTCCGTTATTGAACTTTTAATATAAATTTCTGAATTATCAGAAACTTCTTCTGTTTCCAATAATTCCCATGAATCTTCATCTTCCTCATATAGAGCTATAGAATATTCTGTATATGGATCCAAACCATATTCTGCATCTTTTTTAAAAGTTACTTTTAATTTCTCAATTGAACTATTTGATTTTATACGGTAAATACATTTATATTGCGATCTTAATTGGTTTTCTCCTTGTTTTGGTTCTTTAGGATTTTTTGAAGATCCAAAATTTTCCATACTTCTTTCAACTTTTATATGAAGCGATATTGGCTTGTCATTGTTAATGTCCATTGAGGTCTCACGATTTTCAATTCTTTCATTATACTTAATTTCAAGTTCAGTAAACACTTCCGTGTCAATTTCGAAATGAATATTGTTCGAAAAATGATAAGAAACGCTCTCATCCCTATTTATTTCAGTTTTTTTTGAAAATCCTGAAACTTCTCTATCCTTATTAGCAATTCCATAACCTATAAATAAATTAACCTCAAGAAGAAAGATAAATAGAAGTAATAAGCAAACAGTACGTCTATTCAATTTATTAATAAATTTAAACTTCAAATATTCTCAATCTCATTATTTTATCTTTTTAAATATAAAAACAAAAAAAAATATTAATAATTAAAAGTATCTTTATTATTCTTTATTTCCTTCTCTTTATAAGTAAAATTGCGACTCCAGCTAATACTACTGCTCCGATCCCAGCTCCGATAATTAATAATAATGTAAAGTCAATTTCGGGGACTAATACTGTCCAAATTGAAAAGTGATCTGTTTCACATTCTAAATATCCATTTTTAGAGGTTGTTTCAACGGTAACCCATTCTTCGTTTTTCTTATCGTAATATGCCCATGTTCCTCCTCTATTTTCTTCAGTTTCCTCTATTCTAAGTTTTGCTTCAATATCATCTTCACTGGAATCTATCTCAGCTACGAAACCTTCCTGATATCTATAGCGGTTTCGATTTCTTGCGGTATAAGTGTTTCCTTTTTGAAGTCCAATACTATTTTGTTCTTCTCTACATTTCATTGTCAAATTAAGTTCATCATCTGATTCAATTTCAATTTCAAAATCTTTATCTCCAATCTTCTTAGCATCACAATCAATAGAGCAATTGACTTTTTTACTACTCTCAACAGTTATTCTCGTTCTTTCTCTAAATCGAAATCTTACACGTTCTTCAGCACGAATCTGTTTTTGAGTATGATCTCCGTCATCAATATTGATTTTTTCATCATCACTAGCAGCATTCACAGGGGTAATGTTAGAGAGCACAATTGTAGAAAATAGCATTGAAAATATCAAGAAATAAAAAACGATATTTTTTGTATTTTTTTTCATAAATTTTTACACCTTAGTGTTCTAAACATATAGAATAAAATTGATTTAAAAAGGATTAAGGAATAACTTTCCCCATATCAGAATCTTTTTATTGATTTAGGAACATAAACCCGATATAGGGTTAGATGGTCAATTCCTAGAAATGACTCTATTTTTAGTTTAAAAAATCTATATCATATCTTTTTATAATCGTATTAATTACTTATTTTACTAATTTGCTAAGTTGTCAACTCTAAAGATGTCAGAAAAGAAATCTGATTTTAACGATAAAACTACCATAAAAGAGCTAAGAACATTATCAACAGGGAAAGCAATAATATATACATTACCAAATATGGGTTTAACTGCTTTATTGGCAATAACAGTATTCTTCACGTTATTTTTTTATATTAACATAATGGGTCAACCTCCATTAATCGTTGGTGCTATTTATTCAACAACAATTTTCGTTTATGCGGCATTCTGTGCGATTTGGGGTGTAATAGCTGATAAAATAGGTAAGAAAAAATTACTTTTATTTTCTGGCCCTATACTTGCCATTAGTTTTATTTTCATTTGGATTCCACCGATACCTACTGGCTCGTATGGTGAATTGTTTTTGCCCCTTATATTTTGGCTAATAATATTTGGATTTACATTTAGAATAATGATTGCTGCATTTCAACCAATAATTTATTCTTTACTTCCAGAATTGAGCACAGAAGAGCAAAATCGAGTCAAAATTTCAATGATAAATATGATGATGATGATTTTAGGAACTATTATCGGAACGATTGGACCAATTGTTTTAATGGGAGACGCTACTAAAAATCTTTCAAGAGAGGACCCTAAACTTTATTATTCCACCTCATTAATTGGTCGAATTATTTATACTCAAATAGTTTTCTTTGCATCATTGATGAGTGTGATGTTTTGTATCTGTTTTATTTTAATGCTGATAATTATAAAAGAACCCCCAAAACAAAGAGACACGAAGATCTCATTAAATGAGATGTTTAAAGATTTAGCAGAACCATTCAAGGATAAAAACTATAGATTGTTTTTAATTACTTTTTATTTATTTTGGATACCTTTTGTAGCGTTTCAATATCTAGTTTTAAACTTAGCCACTTTTGTAATTTCCGTTAGGGGAAATGAATTTATATTAATGGCTATTGTTGTAATTATGTTTGCAGCATTATCGTTTATTGGTTGGAAGAAACTTTCTGAAAAGTATGGTTTGAAAGAAACTCTTTCAATCTGTCTTATTTTTGCTATTTTCTCTTTCATTCTTGTTTCAATATTACTAATACCTATGCCGAATGAAATTATTCTAATAGTGGGAATTCTATTAATATCACTTTGTTTTTGTAGTTCAGTAGGAACAATGGTGTTTCCTTTTGCAATTATGAGTGATCTTATTGACAAAGCTGAACTAAAAACCGGGAAAATCTTAAGTGGTTCATATTCAGGTGCTTTTATCATGATGGGATCTTTAGCCGCTGCAAGCTCAGTGTTAATTATTTCAGTGAATTTCGAATTATTTGGACCGGAAGCCGCACTTGGATATATTATAATATTATCTTTTATCGGTCCTACTTTGTTATTTGTAGCCTTAATAGTTTTTCAAAAAGTTCAAATTATGGGCACGGATAAACAGGTAAAAAATCAAAATAATAGCTAATGAAATTTTATTTCTGATATGTAAAAGTTTTAAAATCAAAATCATTATAAAAATATTATTAAGTTCTTTAGAACAAAATATTAATAACCCAATTTAATTTGAATTAGACTTCATAAGAATTTTAAAACTAACTATGGAGTAAAAATGATATGTCATTAAAAGAATTCACCAAAGAAGTTTTCACTCGATATGGTTTAACAGAAGATGATATAAAAGTTTACTTGATGTATTTGAGAACCCCAAGAGCGACTGTATCCGAGGCTTGCTTCTCTTTAGAAGAAGGCGAAATAGATTATGCTAGGGTAAAAGAAATTACTAACATGTTAGTTGAGAAAAATTTCTTAAAACAGATTGATGGTATTGTAAATAGATATATCCCTCTTGAACCTTATTTTGAATTATTTATTAATGAGTCAGAATTATTTAGGAATGAAATAGCTAAAATTAAGGATAATATTCTTGCTGATCAATCTAATAGATTTGATAAGCTCGAGGCGATTCAGAATAAAACTATTGAGGAAGTTGAGCATGCCGTTAGTTCTCAAGTTAAAGATTTCTTCGAAGATTCAGATAGTAAAAATCTGAGTAAAAAGGAAAGGATAGATCGAGCAACTGCTCGATTTGCTGAGACCTCTAAAGCATTGGAAGCAAACCTTCATAGTATAAGTGATAATTTAAATGCTGAGCTTAAAAAAATTTCTCAATCATTTGTAAGTGATAATGAAACTGAAATAAATCGAGCTAAAGATGATCTAACTGAGTTAATTGCAGATTTATTAAGTGATTTTTCTAATCGAGTAAGTGAATTAGAAAAAGAATTTAAAAAAGATTTAGATGGTCATGTTGACAGGCATCAAAATATTTCAAACGAACTTAAACCCAAAATGGAACAAATTCTTGAGAAATACCTCGAACGGATGGATAAAGTTATTAATGATTTAAAGAAAAGAATCTCGAATCTACTTACTGAACACATAAATCATGTTAAAAGTACGACGGGTAAGGTTGAATCAGATATTCATTTACAAATGGATGATAGACATTTAAAGTTAAGAGAGCAAGTAAATATTTACAGGGATAGGGCTTTAACCTTACTTGAGAATTTATTAAGCACTTCTAATATGTTCAGTGATTTTTCAGAAGATATAACCAAACAAGGCTTATTCTTTACCAAGGGAAAGAAACGAAAGTTTATTGAGAGATGGGAGAGGGTTGAAAAAGAAGTTGCATCAATATCGAGACCATTTAAAGATGACTACATTAATGATTGCAATGAATATATTAGATCCACTCAAACTACTTTAGATGAATTAAAATCAGATGTAACTGACGTTATGTCAAAGGAAAATAGTGCACTTGCAACTGAAACTACTGATCTTGATAAAAAGGCACAGGATGAGATTAGTGCGGAATTAGAAACGTTAGCTACAGATATGGCCGGTGAAATTGATATTACATTACGCAGTGGAGTTAAAGATTGTGATGATACCTCAATAAAATTAAAAGATTCTTTAGAAAATACATTAAAACAACATAATAGGCAATATGATGAGGCTATTAATAGACACAAGGATGATTCCCTAAAAAATTATGATAAATTTGATGGAGCAATAAAATTAAAAAATCAAAATTGGATAAAAGACGTAGACGGCAAATTTTCCACTGGAAAACAAGATAGTTCTGAAAAAATAGATGCCGAAATTAATCTTTGGAATGAAGAATCAGCGGATATGGATAAGACGCTGGCAGATATGCTCGAAGATCATAAGAATAAATATAAATCTAATGCTGAAACACTTCAAAATAGTTTATCAACTACTACTCGAGATAATATTCAAAATGTAAAAGATGCCATTGCCGATTTCACTCTTCAATTCATGAATTCCATTGATGATGGAACAGAATTGGCTGAAACAAACGAAAATAAAATGAAAGATATTCAAACAGCCTCCAGTTCAATCCCAGAAATTAGTCAAGTTACAACATGGCATACAATAGGACGAGCTGCATTAATTGCCGCAATAAAAGATGCCATCTATAGAACGAAATCATCACTTATCATAGTAACACCAGTAGTTATTCCAGAAATATTACAAATTATATCTGAATTTGCTTATCAACGAAAAGTTGCTCGTTTCATGCTCACAAGCCACTGGGATATGCAAACTTATGGTGATATTATTAAGAAAATGCTTCAATTAGGCAATATCCAACTTCGTAATTTAACTTCTGCTGGAGATTATTTTGCACTTACGCGTGATGCCGAGGAAGTTATTCTGGCACCATATTCAGAAAAAGAAACGGAAATTATCAGCATCGTGAGTAATCATCCGGGTTATGCACGTCTTTATAGTCAAATTATCGGCCCAATTTTTCAAGCGTCAAGTCGCCCAATTAAGCTATAGGAGACGAGCTATTGGAGCTCGTCGTCAACTCGATTATGGAATAATAAGAAAAAGCTTTTATATTTTTTTTAAATATTTTTTATTTCATCTAAAAAATTGAATGAAATTCAAATAGAAATAAATGATTGCTAAGACTAAACTAGAAATCTGAATAACTAGGAATTGAAGTTAATATTAAAAAAATGAATTCAAAAAAACATGAATTTAGAGGGGAAGAATACAAGGAAATTTTCGAGATATTCAAAGAAATATCAAAGTCTGAAAATATCCCGACCTTTGAAGAGTTTAAAAGAAATGTGGATAAATTTATAGAACTAACTTTGGACGCTTATATCAGTGGTATTGGGTCGAGGCGTGAAGCTACCAAAAAATGGATTGATTATATTGGTTCAGAAGATATTGCTCATTATTATTTTAGAGCTGTTGATAGTTGGAATGCTTATATATAAAAAGGTAAATAAAAATATTGTTTTTAATATTATTGTTCATGATAATTCCATCTCTAACATTGATGTTTTCTAGTTAAAACAATAAAAAATAAAAAGAAATTAAGATTTAAGACAATTTAAAGTTTATTATGTTTTTTTAAGTATTCAAGATATTCCTTTTCTTTCTCTTCATGGATTTTTTTTAATTCCACTTTTTGTTTAACCCAGTCTGGACCATCTAATGGAAAAAATTTCATTGCAAGAGCACTTATTAAAATAAATATTGCAGGTATTATAGTAAAACCTATCATAATTCCCATTTGAGCCGATTCTGTCTGAGCCTGTGAAGCTCTTTGAAATCCATAAAACGCAATTATTAAGAGAAAAAGCCCGTTAGCAATTGAAATGGCTGGTTTTGTAAGTAATGCATTCATTCCAGAATAAGTTGTTTCTCTACGCTTTTCAGTTAGTATCTCATCGTAATCAATTATCTCGGCAAATACAGCTTGGCTTGTAAGGAAAATGCCCGAAAACCCAATTCCTACAAGCATTAATGCGATAATAGATGTAATAAAAACCCATCCTATGAAAAAAAATAGCAGAAATCCTAAACCACTGAAAACTAGACTAAAAATATAAACCTTTTTTAGTCCATACCGGCTAACTAATTTTGCATAAATCGGAGTAAACGCAAATACCATAACAAAAAACAATAATATGGGAATAATTGCCATTAAACCGCTTAATTTTAGAATAAATGTTATGTAATAAAAAACAGCTGTAATCAAGATTGTTGAGGATATTAAAAAAGCAAAATTACTAATTTCAAAGATTAAAAATGGTTTATTTTTAAATGTTTGTTTAATTCCTTTAAAAATAGGCATAGGCTCTTCGAGTATTGTATATTTATTTTCCTTTATATAAAAACTACTAACAAATATTACAGCTGCGCAGACTATTCCAAGAATAACCATTGTTATCAAAAATGTAGGATGAATCTCAGTACTAACATCCGAAGTTAATAATAAAACAGGTATTATAAATGAGATCAGCACGCCCAAAGCACCAAAAATTGAACCATAAACCATTAAATTTGCCCGTGTCGTTGAGGAAATTGCCATTTCTGCTGGTAAAGAGTAAGTAATTAGTCCGATTATAGTAAACAATGTATCAAAAGCAAAAAGGATAATTACTAAATTTATAAATAAAGCTATTTCATTATTTACATTAGCAAATGGAAACCAAACAAGAATAAATAGAATACCATATATAGGTGCTCCAAATCTTAAATATGGAACCCTACGACCGTACTTTTCACTTTTTGTTCGATCCTCAATAAACCCAAACAAAGGGTCGTTAACTGCATTCCAAGCAGCAAAGATTAACCATGCTAGTGCTATGAATTCTTCACCTAAACCTAATTTTATATTGTAATAAAAAGTAATTGCTCCAAATGCTATTCCATTTAAAATTCCACTAGCCATTGTGGCTCCTCCAAAAGCAAATTTAGATTTAGTAGGTATGCTTTCTTCAATTAAAATATTATTTAATTTTTCTTGAGTATTCAAATTTTATCCACATTATTTTTTATTTTTTAAAGTAAATATTATAATTATTATTTTAGTAATTATAAAATATTCTATAATCTTATCAGGTCCAAGATTCCTATGATGGAAAAAATTTTGGATTTTTTCCCACTTTTTTTGTTCCTTCAATTTTCACTCCTAAATAAGTGGAAAGGGTATTAATTTCTTTGACAATAAAACCTTCTAATAATAGAACAAGATCAAATACCTTACTTTTACCCATTGTAAGACTGTGTATGCTATCATCTATACCTAATTCTTTTAATAAATCTTTGCTTTAACTCATGGAATCCAACACCGATCCAGAGCAAATTAAAGCCATCTTAAACAAGAACATCAATTACTTTCCAAAGGGATGCCCTTAAGAGTATTTTTACGAAACAGAAATGTAGAATAGAGGATAAGGAGCCAAGATTTAACTCGATTATGGAATTATTCTTTTAGAAATAAAGTTTTTTTATTTCTTTCTTTTTACATTAATAAATTTGAAACAAACTAAAATTTAATAATTCAAATAGATTTATTTCGTTTAAATTTTAAGCAAATAGAAAAAAAGAGATTTAAAAAAAAAATTAATCCCATTTAGGGCCTCCGCTTTTCTCAATTGAATTATCATCATCCTCAGTGTGGATTCGCTTCAAATCGATATCTGAATATCCAGGTAAGGAGTTTAACAATAATCTCATTGCATTCTCTATATCTTTCGATGATGTGATAAATCTACCAACAATTAGGATATCTGCTCCCATGCCAAGCGCATATTTAGCAGAACGGTGGTCAATTCCGCCAGCAACACCTACTAATACACGATCTCTACCTGATGCTAATTTTTTATCTTTATATAACTCCTTAATTTTTGCGATATTTTGCCATGCTTGCTTTTGAGCGTCATCCGTTCCTGAAGCTGCTGTTTCAGCATCAATCGCTCTGTGAAGGATTACTACATCAGGAATTTGTTTTAATTTACTTAATTTCTCAACAGGATTATCTAATTCCATAGTGTCTACAAAGCCATAAATCCCCATCCGTTGAGCTTCGAGTAAAAATTTATCAATTGAAGAAGTGGATGCGAGGCCACTTGCAACTACAGCATCTGCGGTCGCATCAAAAGCAAAGTCAACTTCTAACTTACCTACATCTAAAGTCTTTAAATCAGCAACAATAAACTTTTCAGGTGCAAGTTCTCGAATTTGTTTAATTGATTCTACACCATATTTTTTCAAGAATGGAGTACCAACTTCTAAGATGATTCTGTCACTTTTTGGCAGCTGTTTAACGACTTTCGTTTGGTGTGATAATTGTGGATGATCTAAAGCAACTTGAATATAGGGAGGTCTCCATAATCTTGGAATCCTCATACCCGCTACAGGGTGTTTTGCTCTATCTTTATCATAAAAGATTTTTTCAATTGGAGGATAACTTTTTAATGCTCTTCTAAGAGCCAATTTAACAGCACCATAATTATATTGGTAAATTCTTCGATAATCGCTTGCTTCAGGATGTATAAATACACTTACGATGACAAGCCACTCATCTAGTTTATTCATAGGGATGATACCTTCTTCAACTGCATCGGCAATTCCCTTAGCAATGGCAGCTTGTGCTGGACCAAAAATCTTGTTTGCATCTTCCATCTTAGCTACTGTTACTTTAGGAATGATAAGAGTGTACGGTTTGGGTATAAGATTAGGTCTAATACATGCCAAAAGACCACCATGTCCCATACTAGGTGAACTTAGTGCGTTTGCAAAGGAAACTCCTATAGGTCCGTCTTTAGAACCTATTAATAAATCTAAATGAGCTAAATTAGGCGACTCTCCAAGTAAGGCCTCTCCAACAAAATATTCTGTTTTTGCCATTTTCAATCTATGTTTTTATTTAATTTAATTCAATTAATTCTTGTGGTGTTTTACATATTTTAATGCTCATGTTTTGCAGATAATATTTTAAAAACTCTTTCTACAAGTAATTAAAGAAAATACACATTATTAAAATTACCATACAAAATTTTAATTATCTATTATCAACTAACGAGATTTTCGATGAAAATAGAAATCAATTTGGCAAATCATTTTAAGTGTCTTTTTGATTTTGTACTAAATTTTGATTTTTTGCTTCTTCTGATGTATCTTCAGGTATTTTAAAAGCATTTAATACGTTATTTATATCTCCAGGATTGGCAAATCTTTCTTCGGGAAAAATAGGAATTTTTAACTCAAGGGTCTGAATTTTAGACTTATCTTTTTTATGGATATATAATTCCATTCCTTGAATTTGTCTGTCATTAATAATCAACCGTGTAGAATAATCATAATCACTAAAAAAAGTAAACCCTCTATTGAGAAGCCCCATTTTTAAAGGTTTCTTTACCGTTTTTTCTTCTTGAACAAAAGATTCTGCTATGTCTTCTTCGGTATACACATTTCCGCTAATTAAAAAGAATTTACGTTCATAGTTCTCAGGGGGTGGTATATCATTAATATACTCAATCGCTTTATTAATATCAATATTAGTGGCAATAGTAATATCTAATCTAGCGCTTGAACCATAACGTTTTTCTATAAAATCTTTCTTCTCGAATGGTTTTGCTATCCCCCCTCCTAATGACTTTCCCATTACATCTTGAAATTTCTTATTATCTTTAGCATAAGCATTCAGAGAATGTAC
>Ga0209976_10001107_pt1 | contig 16165 bp, 13 predicted proteins | sample SumtaG_FD_182806 | JGI IMG/M metagenome (GOLD analysis project Ga0209976, IMG submission 182806) | Deep subsurface microbial communities from Indian Ocean to uncover new lineages of life (NeLLi) - Sumatra_00157 metaG (SPAdes) (version 2) | ecosystem: Environmental > Aquatic > Marine > Oceanic >...
AATATTTTTCATCTAGTGTTTTTTTTTTAGTAATAATTTGTTACAATTTAGTAAAGATTTGTTACAATTTAGTAAAGATTTGTTACATTTGGTAACCTATTAAAAAAGAATGATCCAATACTTAAATAACTCACCGTGACTCTTATCATTTAAGACAATAATGTTCAAAGATCTTTGTTGAAACTTTTATAAAATATTGATCTGCTTTAATTTTTAATATAAAAAAGGTGATAAAGGATACTTATTTCCTTTATTTTAATAATTTCGTCTATTTAAAAATACCGAAGATGCCTAAATTCTTATAAATGAAGAGGATTAATCTGGATCTTCAAATTTCTTTAATTTTTTAAATAGATGTCTAAAACCCATAACAGGGTGGGTATAAATCATTCGAGGCCCAGCATACCGCATTATTTTTCGAATATTCTCTCTTGGATCAGTTTTATAACAATGGATGGGACATTTCTCACATATAGGTTTATTTTCACCAAAACGACAATATTCTAATCTTTTCTCAGCATATTTAAAGAGCTCTATACATTCTTCACAAAAATCTCCTATGGGTTTATGAAATTTGTTACAGTACATTTTAACCATTGTTTTTATTGTCTTTTTCTCACTTTCTAAACGACTTTTTGAAGTAGGCATATCAAAATCACATAAAGTAATCAGATTTAATATTTAAAATAATCTAAATTAAAATAAAGTATATTTTTGATCTAAAATTCTATTTCTTAATTTTATAAATACTACTTATTAATATCATGAGATACAGTATATCTAAATCTCGTTATAGGATATCAATGTAATAATATATCAATAAAATTAAAGTATTCAATTAATATCAGGTGTTAAAACAGATTTCACAAAACCAAAAAAATCTGACAATTGAAAAAAAACATGTTTTTCTAGCACTCACATTGTCATTTATGGTCAATTTCGATAGCAATGCAGCAATTCCGATAATTGCTACATATGCGGGAAAATTAGGAGCTTCATTAATATTCACAGGATTTATTGTTGGAATTTATTCCATGGTCCATATTCCTTCAAATTTAATTTTTGGAAGGTTAGTTGACAAATTCGGTAGAAAAAAATTAATAGCTTTCGGAGTATTCTTAGATGGTTTATCATTATTACTATATGCATTAGCTCAAAATCCACTTTTTCTTTTATTTGGAAGAATAATTCACGGAATAGGAGGTGGTTTTGGAGGTCCTGCTACAATGGCTTATATATCCGATGCTACTACCCAGAGACGAAGCGGGAGGGGGATGGCACTTTATGGGATGTCCATTGGATTTTCAAATTTGATAGGATTCATGTTAGGGGGGTTAGTTGCTCAAATAATTGGAGCAAACATTTTATTTTTCATTATAGCGATTATTTTATTCGGTATGTCATTTACATCACTACTACTTCCTCCAATTTATCAACCATCCAAAGAATTCAAAGAAAAGTTCGACCTTCATAAGGAAATCAATCAATTTAGGGAAGTAATCTTTAGAAAATCCATGATAAGCCCTTATCTTTCGATTTTAGCGATGATGTTTAACATGGGAATTGTTACGGCAGCATATACACTCATGCTAGAGTCTGCAACATATACGGTTGGTCAAACGGGGATGATACTTAGCATTATGGTTATTTTTTCGATACTCATTCATTATCCCGCAGGAATTTTGAGTGATAAAATAGGTTATATTAAGGTAATGCTAATTGGATTATTTCTAATTGCGTTATCGTTTGGGGTTTTTATAATATCACTTAAGTCTCCATTCCCTATGATCGGAATGGCTCTACTAGGTGTAGGCCATGGACTGATATTTCCTTCCTCTGCGGGAATGATTAAAGAGAAAACCAAAGATTCCCAAAGTGGTGTCGCGATGGGAACATTCTACGCCTTAATTGTAGCAGGTGTGGCTATTGGAGCACCTGTTTCTGGTTTAATGTATCATTTTTATAATGCCCAATTTACTTTAGCATTAGGAATTATCATTCCCTTAATCATCGTTATCGTTCTCATAATGCTTTTATATCTTAAAAAAGATTAATTTTATTTTCACTTCTCAGTCATTAATTTTTTAATTCTATAATACAAGATGTCTTTTCTATTTATCGCAACAGTTTAATTATTTGTTTAAAATAGAAACTTAACTTATATCAATTTAGTTAAATTTAGAAAAATATAATCCAAATTAATCTAAATAGTTGAAAAAGATTAATTCGAATTTAGATTGGTGGAAATATGTAGAAATGGTTATTATTTTTTATATGATAGAGAATACCTTCCTAGCATATTCATTATTATTAATATTTTAAAACTATTTCTATTGATATTAGTAAAGAATAATAATGAATTATTTAGTTAGTCCTTTATTTTATTGTCAGAATCTTTAATATTTAAGTCAAAAATACCTTAAATAACAACTTCCTAATGGTTTGTAAAGGAAAAATAAACCATTTACTATGGAAGTACACAAATAAAAAAAATGTGATATAAAATATGATAATGCAATTTAGTGTTTCAACATATCCAGGAGCGATAGCTTTACTTTTAATAACAGGAATCGCCGCGATTTTGTTTGGATTATTTATGTTGCTTGATTTTTTAAAAAACAAAAAGCTACATCATTTACTATGGGCTCTATCGTTCATTGTACTCTTTGTCGCAGGAATAATTCTCGTACTTACAAATAATTATAGTTTATTACTTTCTCCCATAGTAGCAGCTTTAGCAGTTCTTATTCCGGGAGGGATAGCCATCGGGCTTTTTTTTGTAGTATTTGAGGAAAAAACAAAATTGTATGGGTATATCTACTTAGTTTTCATCCTAGTTATGGTATTCGTAATTGGTATCGCAAAAGCAGTATCAAGCCCTGGGGCTTCAACTACTGTTATGATTGCTCATATCCCAAGTGGCCTTTCTATAATACTTTTACCTATTTATACTACTTATAAAACGAAAGATACCGATTGGAAAGCGTTGTTGGTGTCAATAGGAGGTATTGTGGTTAGTATTGCGGGTATGCTTCTGGCATTATTTTCAATTGGAGCTGTAGATATTGTATTAATACTAACTCTTCTTCCAATAGTTCTACTACTTAGTGCTATATTCTTTGCTCTAGGTATGCTACTGCCTGAAAAATGGAGCTTCGCCATCCCAGGTATTAAAAAAAAGTAATAATAAAACAATAAATTCGATAAATAAACTAATAATAATCCATTTTTTTTTTCTCTCTTTTTATTTCTAATTTTCAAGTGTGAATTTTGATGAAACTACGAATTATCTGATACAAATAGACATTTATTTATATCAAAAAGTAAAAATATTAAATACTCAATTATTTCTAAAATTCATTAATAAATTTAAATTAAAAAAAGGACTATCATGTCTGCTAAAAAGATAATTGGTATTTTATCTATTTTCTTAATGATGGGTATCGCATTTACCACAATAAATGTAAATGCTCATAGACCAATACATATAGACTTTATGTACGAGAGAGAACCAGGAGAACCAGATTACCAAGTGCTTAAAGTTACAATCATACACGGAGTAACGGATCCTTCTTACCATTATATACAATCCATAGAAATTCAAGTAGACCATAGTACGGTTGCAACTATACTTTACACTAGCCAACCAACAAAAAATATCTTTACTTATAGGTTTCCCGGAATTGTTGCAACTTTTAATGTTACTGATGTCACTGTAATCGCTACATGTAGCCTTGAAGGAAGTACTTCGGCTCATATTATATGGACTTACTGGGAGGATAAAGGCTCGTTTAGTTCTGTAGTAGTTCCTTCTTTACTCGCATCGATCCTTGTTGCTATAATTGTTCTTTTGCCAGGAATTAACCAAAAACTCAAAGCAAAGAAAAATAGATAATCTAAAATTAAACCGAAAAACATATTTTTTTACTATTTTTTTACTATTTTTTAAAGAGTTGAAATTTCAATTAGATAGTTATTGAAATTCACGATTAATATTAACCTTTGATGATAACTAAAACTATATCATCTTCAGAAAAAACTAAAAAAAAGCAAATTAATCTAATTAATTCCATTTATAAAGAATCTTTAAATTGAATCTTTAATCCAAGCCATACACTATTTTCAAAACTATAAAATTTGAAACAATTCTATATCAAATACAAGAGTCAAAAAAAATTAGAAGAAGAAAAAATTCCCTTTGAATGCTAATATGACTTTGAATTTGATATAGTATCCAAATAGTTAATTCAGTCTTATAGAATCTAAAATTAGATTCTTTAACCAAAATCTTATTTAAAAAACATATTTGAGAAAAAATGATATAATTGAACTACACTTTTTTCAAACTTTCAAGATCATTATAAATTAACCCTACCATAAGAAGAATAAAAAATAAAAAAATAAAAAAAAACATTCCAGTGGAATGCCGTAATTAAACATTCATTTAAAAATATTTTCGCAATTACCTATTCCAATATTGTAGTTAGAGATTGGGGTGATTTAAATTTTTTGTAAAGGAGCCCACTAACTAACATTGAAGATCCTATGACTGCTGTAACTACACCACCAATATTCTGAATCGCTACAATTTCCCATACATTAACTCCACCGACAATATGCGCATCAGCCATGAAACCCGATCCTAGGAATGAAAAGGCTGCTAAGAACAAAAAGAACACCGACATATAAGTTAACTGCCTTGAGACACCAGGAGCCCATCTATTTTCTCTTGATGAAAAACTTTTGAGACTTTTTGTTATAGGACTTTTGGGATAAGGTAATATCACGATAAATACCAATAGACTCGCAAACGCTTTCGCCCAATGAGGTGATCCAATTCCAAATTCGAACGTTTGGGCAACCCAATTACCAGCCACAGGAACAGCTGCATAAGGTATTTGCCATGATTCTGCGAAAGTAAATCCATTAGTATCAGACAAAAGTGCAGGGAGCATTCCAATAACGAAGCTTATTGCGGAAACAACAAGTGCTGACATATAAGCCCATTTCCTATTTGTTAGGAAAGAATAAATAACAAATCCCCAAGCACCACATAGTATCCATGTTGCATAATATGAAATCTGTAGAAAAACACCAAAATTAATATACCACTCATAAGAGATGACCCCATAATCGTAGGGTGGCATAGCACGGCCAGGTCCAAAAATCCCACCACCATATGCACCCCATCTCGTAGCATCTAATGCTACACACGACCATCCGTATGCGCTTAGGAGCATTATCCCCGCTACAATTGCGAAAAAAGCGATCATTATAATCGTAGTACTAAATTCAAATCTTTTTATTTTCGTTTTAAACACCAATACATATTTTTTTTTTAATTTTAATTAAATAGTAGTATTTATATATGGATTGATGGTTATATTTAAAAGTTTTGTATCGCAACTTTTTTAAGAATTTCTTTTAAATATTGTTGTATGATTAAATTTATAATCCTTCAGAAAGGAATTAACTACAAAAGAATAGAGATATTTTATTCAAATCACTCCCAATCAACAACTTTATTTTTATATTTGTAAAAAGAAACCTCCCTTTCAATATACTCCATAATAAATTTATTAAATGGTTAGCAATTGGCCTTATATGTCTAGGGATTGAGATATGAAAATTAAACATATTAGTAACCAATAGATATAATTATAGTCTTAATATAATATAATTTAGTTTACAATAACTATCTATTCAATGGAATTAGGATATAGGTGAATTAATTCTCTCAATAGATATCTGCCTTTATAACCCCATTTATAAATAAATTTATTCAAAAAGTTGCGATACAAAACTTTTAAATATAACCATCAATCCATATATAAATACTACTATTTAATATAATTAAAAATAAAACAAATAAAATAAAAAAGTGATTTAATAAAATGTTGTTTCAATATCCCAGTGGACAACCAGGATCGGGAGTAGCAGACATACTTATCTGGATAATGATAGTTGTGGTTGCAGTAACCGCCTTTTTCCTGTTGGTAGAATATACAAAGACACACCAAACTCATCATCTGCTTTGGGCTATGGCATTTATAGGTATCTGGATAGTTTTCCATCAAGTTACATTATTGGGTAGTTATGGGGTTGCTATGGATTCAGTAGGGGCAGGAATTTCCGTTTTTAGCTCAGGAGCAATTGCAACGGGGTTATTATACGCGATATTCGGAAAAGAAAAGAAGTTGTTAGGCAGAATTTCGATTGGAATGCTGTACCTAATCATCGTTTTAATTATGTCAGTTCTCGTTGGACTTCTTGGATTATCAATCATCCGATCAACTTGGTTCTCTGATGGTCTTCCATATTGGCCTGTAGCAGTTATAGAAATAATAGTGTACACCGCTAATGCCGTTATAATAGTAGGTCTTCCAATATATACTACAGTGAAGACTAAAGAGACTGAGAAGTCAGCCTATCTCATATCGGCAGGAGGATTGCTAATGACTATCGCTGGCATCTTTTGGGCATTAATGTATACCATAGGTGGTGACTTAGGTGTAATTCTCGTGACACTTTTAGTGTATCCAATAGTGTTCGGCATGATGTGTTACGTATTTGGAATGTTATATGAGAAAAAATGGAGATTTGATATTCCAGGTATTGAATTCGAGGATTAATAAAAAAATATACCCAAATTATATATTAATCAGAAGTATTTTTTTCTTTTTTTTTTTTTTTAAATTTGAAATATAATGAAGAGACCTAGTTTCAATTTCAATCAAAATGTATATTAATTAAAAAATATTCAAGCTAGTTAATCATTTTTTAATAAAATAAAGGTGCTTAAAATAGAAATAGAAGAAAAACCTGTTACAATCGAAATTTCGATGGAAACCCAAGAAATCAAGAAAGAGGATAAACAAAACTACAAATTAATCCACTATGGTTTAATAGTATTTGTATTTGTCCAGGTAATGTTTTATTTTACTTTCTCAGAACCTTTGACTGTCCTGTTTGGCGGAGAACCGATAATTCCCGGTTTAATTAGTGATGATATTAACAGATCTGCACGTTTTATAATGATATATCACTCTCTCGCTGTACCATTTCTAGTAGCAAACACGTTCTGGATTATGGAATACTATGACCTTCGTTCGAAGTATGTACCCACTTTAAAAATACTTTTAGTGTCTGGCGCTATAATGGTTGGTACTGCGGGAATGCTCTTTGGATTTACCTACATACGCCTATTTCATGAGATATTTTATTTTGGTTTATTTCTTGTCTTTTTAGGAGGAATCATATTTGTAGTTGCAGCATTTCCAATTCCTGGTAAATTTCCTAACGAAGAAAATAGCATAGAAGGTTCTCATACAAACGGATTAAGTCTTGAGAATATGAACCTCGTGATTTTAGCTATATGTATAATGGTCTCGACAATAATGGGTGCAATTGCTGCATTAGAAAACTTTACAGGTACCATATGGCCAGCCGACATGTTGATAAACGGCAAACGTGAACCAGTTGCATTCTTAGCAGAAGCCATTATTAGACACCATCATCATGACGTCGTTGAAGATTTTGTTGTTTCTCATCTTCATATACAACTTGCTCAATCGGCAGCTATGGTTATGATGGTTGCATATCGTACAAGTAAGATGTCTGGTAAAGCTTATACAGGTGTGTTATTGACAAATGCAATTGGTGTAATCATTATCTCTTATGGTTCATGGGTTCTAAACCATTATGTAATTTGGGTAGGTGCGGGGATTTTAATAATATGTACGATCGCGCTGGGGGCATTTGGTTTGAAGAACGTAGTACGGGAGAAATTAGGAGACCGATATGAATCAGCAACGCGTGGAGAAAAGATTAAAGCATTGCTATCGAATCCGATACTATTCAACTACTATTTTCTCTTCTTAATGTCTCATATCTTTGTTACTATTACAGGAATCATAGTCGGGCTTCAAGTAGATGAGGTCTATCGAGCCCCTGGAACTGTAGAACTTGAATATGATTTCAATGTTGGTCATTGGCATGTACTTTCAGTGCTAATAGCAAATATCTTGATGTGTAAAGCTATTGACTATTATAAAGTTAAGGGACTGCAACGAAAAATCGGTGGTTGGGTATTTTTCATTGGCGGAGTTTTAGCCTTTGGTGGTGCAGATCTTTATATGCTTCGTCCTTATGATACAGCAACTCAACCATGGTATACTATAATGCTCATAGGTGTATGGTTACTCTTCATTGCATTTGTTTGGGGCGTAATAGCCATTACTAAACGGCTACTTGAAGATCGCAAGGAAAGTAAAATGCTCCTTCTTGGAAATCAATATGAACAATCCATAGCGAAACAAGTTTAAATAAAATCTTATTTTTTTTTTTCATTTTTTAAACTTTTTATAGAAAAAAAATTTAAATGTCATTCTTAATTTCATAAAACAATTAAATTTTTGAAGGGATAAGCTTTTTTGAATATATTCCAATTCACATATATGTAGAACTAAGAGGAGATTTTTCTGAATATCAAAGAACTATGGTCTATATATAAAGAACTCATTAAGGCAAAACAAACTATACTTTTATTATACACAGCTATTTTTTCATATCTTATATCTGTAGTTGAGAAATCTCAACCCTTTAACTGGTTTGATTTTTTGTTTTTACTTCTCTCATTATTTCTAGCAGTTTCAGGCGCTACTGTATTGAATATGTATTTTGATAGAGATATTGATGCTATAATGGAACGAACTAAAGACCGGCCTTTGCCTAGTGGTCGGGTTTCAGCTTCTACAGTCCTTATCAATGGGATTGTTTTAACATTCTTAGGAATCTCCATTGCTTTTTTAACACTTGATTGGTTGACAGGATTGGTAATTTTCTTCGGTTTTTTCTTTGATGTAGTAATCTATACCATTTGGCTTAAGAGACGTACTAAATTCAGTATAATTTTTGGAGGTATTGCTGGAGGTCTTCCCGCGATGGCAGGTAGGATTATTATTACAGGACAACTTGATGAAGTTGGAATGGAATTTTTACTCTTCATTTTGGCATGGATTCCGGTACATATTCTTACATTAGCATTACTCCCTAAGAATTTTGAAGGATACAAAGAGGCTAAAATACCCATGTGGCCTGTAGTAAGCTCAAAAAGCCAAACGATGCGAGTTATAGCGTTGGGCGCAATCGTTAGTTCTATGACACTTTATAGGATTGCGCATCTCTTAAAAGCAAGTGCTATTATTAGAATTATAATCTTTATTTGTGATCTTGTTTTCCTAATTTTAGTTATAAAGAATTTAATAACGCCATCAAATAAGCTAACATTCTTAATTTTCAAAATTGCATCACTTTATATGATTTTAGGTTTTCTATCTCTCTATTTGGGTGTTGTTTTTTAAACTTTATAAATAAACCAATGAAGAATTCGAAACTTTTTAAATGAAAATAGTTTATTAGGAGTAAATTATTTAAATTAATACATTTATAAAATAAAAAAAAATAAAAAGGTAAACACAAATGGTAACACCTGTAGCAATAGCAGTAATAGGCTTATCGATCGCGGTTGCAGTCATATTAATAGTTATATGTATCCTGCTGAATTCAATTGAATCTCGCGATAAAAAGATGGATTATATTGTATTTGCATTAATTATCCTCTTTGCTGTCATGGTCTTGGTATTACTTATTGTAGATGGTATATGGTTTGAATGGTTTCCACCCGATCCTAATGGCAGTCTTCATTTAGCGTTAATCTTAGGATTACCTGCGTTAATTTGTATTACAGCAGCAATGATCCTTGTGCTGTATAATGAACCTAAATTTGTATTCTGGCATGGATTATTAGGGATAACAGCTTGGATTCTTACATTAATAAATGTAATATCATTATTCTGGATGCATCCAGATAAAGTAGTTAGCTTTTCTGGACTCGGACACTTTATTCACATTATTGGTGGAGGTGGTGGTTTAGCAGCTGGTTTCGCAAACGCCTTATTTGGAGTCTCTGGACAACGACAACGCGCAAAATTAACAGGATTTATTACTTTGGGTTGTTGGTGGGGTGCTTTCCTTTTAGGTCTTTTACTACAATGAGTCAAATAAATAAAATAGAGGTAAAAAAAAATGAATGTTTCTAAAATTGAAGAAAGTCAAGATAGTATTGAAAAATTTACAAAGGAGATTGAAGAATTTATCGCTCCTGGACACGTGACTACAGATCCTTACGAAATTGAAGCATCTTCAGCAGATCTTTCCTTATTACCTAAATATCACTATAAATTCAAGAAAGACCATAAAGCAACACATGTCATTAGACCTGCTAGTACTGAAGAACTTTCTAAAGTGATGAAAATATGTAATGAATACTCGATGCCCGTAACTTTCCGAGCAGCTGGAACTTCATGCTATTCTTCTTCCACACCAACTAATGGTGGCGTATTAATCGATGTTAGGAGGATGAAAAAAGTTCATGAAGTTGATGTTGAAAATATGCGGATTAGATGTGATGCTGGTATATCCTGGATTAAACTCATTGAAATTCTACTTGATTATGGATTATCACCTAAATGTTATCCAACAAGCTACAAATCTTCTTGTGTAAGTGGATTTGTTGCCACATCAGGAAAAATAGGAATAGGGGTTTTAAAACATGGAACTATGAAGGATGTCCTTCTCTCTGTTGTTCTTGTTAAACCTGATGGCTCAATTGAGAAAATAACTAAAGATTCTAAGGGTGATTTGTCATTAGATGATATAATCGGATCCTTTGGAATTTTAGGTGCCGTTGCAGAAGTTGAGATGGAAGTGACGTCTCTTAAAACATCAATGGAGAGGATAGGATATGGATTTAAAACTATTGAGGATGCAACCAAATTCTACCTAGCCTTGAAAAGTGACAAAACTAATATACCATTTTTTCTCTCGCTTTCAGACAAGAATTTTGAAAAATACGCTCACTGGACTTTTCCAGCCAGGAATTTTTTTGTATATGGAATATATTTTGATGATCCAGACATAACGTCAAAAAACGTTTCATTTGCGAAAGATATTGCTTCAAAATTCGATGGACAAGCTATTGAGGAATGGTATTTAAAAGAAAAATGGCATGACATTGCAGATACAGAAGTTAATATCGGACGCTGGTGTAATACTCTATTCTTTCAAGAATATTGGGTGTCAGATGAGAGATTAGAATCGTTCTATATGAATTTTTCTAACAAAACTCTTAAGTATAGTTTTAACAGAGCATTTTATGTAATCGCAGGAAGTCAGGGAGGAAATAGAATAAAATTATTTGGTCTTACTGACTTAGCTAATTCTCGTGAATTCTTTGGAGTCAAAGCTGTTTTCCATGATATTTCTTTAAATGCATATAAGCAAAATGACAGTCTATATACAATTGGAGTAGTTAATACATTATATCATCTAAAATTTAACCCTGAAAGAGTAGCATACTTAAAACAATTAAAAAACAAATTGGATCCTGAAGACCGAATTAACTCTTACAGATTAGTTAAAGCTAAAATGAGATGGAGTAGGGTTTTACTCCTTTTCGCTATAGCCAAACTACTTTACAAACCTTAATACCAAAAAATGAGGTAAAAAAAATGAGTAAAGATAAAATAAAAGATATTGAAAAAGTAATTACAACAGGACCCCCCGGATCTGATTTTTTCGCTCCTGACCAAGAAAACCTATTAGAACCGATAACTGACTTAAAAGAAGAAAATACATTCGAAAGGTGTGTTCACTGTGGGTATTGTCGACATGTTTGTAGAGTTTATAATTCCACATTTAGTGAGAAGGATTATGCAGGCGGCCGTAACAGAATTCTAAAATCTTTAGCGAGAAATAATATAAAATTTGATAAAGAAGGAATAATTGATTCACTTTATCGTTGTATGCTTTGTGGTAATTGCCGTACTGTCTGTCCAGTTGGAATTGATACGTTAGAAATATTTCAAACTTTTCGAAGGACAGCAGTCAGAAAAGGCGTAATGCCAGAAAAACTTGACGCACTGAGAAACTCAATCAAAGAAAAAGGAAATCCCTTTCTTGAAAGTGGAACTGATAGATTTAATTGGTGTTCAGGGGATGCTTGTAATGAAGGAAGTATTGCGTATGAACGTGGAAAAGCACTTTACAGTAAAATCCAAGCAGGTACATTTAAACCAGAGGATAGTAGTAATTTAATAGGTTATTTTGTAGGATGTACTTCTGCTTATAGGAATAATGAGTTAGTTTCAGCCACATGCCGAGTTTTAGATAAAATGGGTGTGGAATTTATTGTTTTTCCTGAAGAGAAATGCTGTGGTTCAGTTTTATTTCGAACTGGAGTAGAAGATGATGCTCTTGAATTTGTCAAACATAACGTTGACATGATCCGTGAGTTGGGGATTAAAGAATTAGTATTTTCATGTGCGGGATGTTTTTCAACTTTCACTACTGAATATACTAAATTTACTCCAGGGGATCTGGGATTTAATCTTAATCATGTAGTTCAATTGATTCCTAAAATAGCAAAGGAAAAAAACCTCAAGATTAAATATACAAAACGCACAAAAGAAGATCCACTAATCGTAACCTATCATGATCCCTGCCATCTTGGAAGATATTGTGAAGTTTATGATGATCCAAGAGAACTCATAGATATGATTGAAGGTCTTAAATTAATTGAGATGAAACATAATAAAGAAATGTCATGGTGCTGCGGTGCAGGAGGCGGAGTTAGAGCTTTGTATGGAGAAATCTCATCTGATATCGCAAACAATCGTATAGATGAAACTGTTGCGTGTTGGGAAGATATCAATGCGGATCGTTTGAAAGAGGCTTTGGAGACTAAAGCAGAAACTTTACTGAGTGCATGTGTATTCTGCAAAAATAACCTGTCTTTAGCAGTTAAAGAGTCAGATTCAGACTTACCAGTGCTGGATATTACTCAACTCTTAGAGGATTGTACTTTTTCCAAATAAATTTTTTTTGATTTTTTTTTTAATTTTTTTTAAATTATTATTGATATAGAAATATTTACTATTTACTATTATTCTTGTATAACCTAAATTCTTTTAATTTTTGTTTCAATTTTTCATTTATGAGTAAAAAAAAAGAAAGCGTCATTAGGTTAGCTCATGGCGCGGGTGGGATCTTGCAAGAAGAATTAATAAAATTCATTACCAAAAATATCCAGATTAAAAAAGTTAACAATGGAATCGGTGTAGAGGAATTAGATGATGGTGCAACAATTCCACTTGAAGACTATGAAAAAGAAATAGTTATTACTGCAGATGGACATACAGTTTTTCCAATATTCTTTCCTGGAGGAGATCTAGGGTGTTTAAGTGTCTGTGGGACTGTAAATGATTTAATCATGATGGGTGCAAAACCTTTAGCTTTAACATCAATTATCATTATCGAAGAAGGATTTGAATTTAATAAACTTGAAGAAATCGTTAACTCTATTAATAATACAGCAAAAGAGGCAAATATCGCTATTATTGCAGGAGATACTAAAGTTATGCCAAGAGGTACCCTAAATGAAATAATAATATCAACTACGGGTATTGGAATAAAGGATAAAAAAATTAAGATACTAGATAGTTTGCTAAAAACGGGAGACAAGATTATCATCACTGGATCCATTGGAGATCATGGAACAGCATTAATGGCTTCTCGAGAGGGTTTAAATATCTCTACTGATTTAAAATCAGATGTCTCATTGCTAGTTGAGTTTTATAACGCAGTTAAATATGAGATAGATAATAATTATATTCATGCTATGAAAGATCCTACAAGGGGTGGTTTAGCTGCAGCTTTAAATGAATGGGCAAAAAAATCTCTTGTGAGTATTATGATTGATGAAGATAAAGTACCAATTAAAAAACAAGTTACCGCGATATGTGGTATGTTAGGGTTAGATCCTTATAATATAGCTTGTGAGGGAAGAGCTTTATTAGCGGTAGATCCCGCACATTCAGAGGATGTTTTAAATAAAATAAAATCAACTAAAATTGGAAAGGGTGCTGTAATAATTGGAGAAGTAAAGGCTGATAATCCGAAGAGAGTATTCCTAAAAACAATTGTTGGGGGTACTAGATTTGTTGACATGCCTTTAGGGGAGCCCATTCCGCGAATTTGCTAGGAGGTAAATGTTATGAATATTCCCGGATTAAAAGTTTTGAGAAGTAGAGAATTTACGTCTAAAATTATGAAATCCATAAATGATATGGTTAAAGAAATTTCAAAGCCGGTTAAATTTATGCATGTTTGCGGAACTCATGAGCATACAATGTCAAAATATGGATTAAGAACTCTGTTACCAAAAGAAATTGAAATATTATCGGGACCGGGGTGTCCAGTATGTGTCTGTCCAGCAGCGGATATCGATAAGATAATTGAACTCGGAAGTCGAGATAACACTATAATTACAACTTTTGGGGATATGATACGAGTTCCCGCAACAATTATTTCTTTAGCTGAACTCAAAGCCAAAGGGGCTGATGTTCGAATCGTTTACGGTCCTAATGATTCAATTAAAATTGCTAAAGAAAATCCAAGTAAAGAAATTATATTTTTTGCTATAGGATTTGAAACTACTGTACCGTTAGTAGGATATGAAATTCAAAATGATCCTCCTTCAAATTTTTCCGTTATTTGTGCTCACAAATTAATTCCCGCCGCATTAGAACTTCTAATGAGCCAATCCCAGTTAAGAATAGATGGATTTATATCACCTGGTCATGTCTCAGTAATTATTGGGATGAAGCCATACGAAATCTTCTCACAGGGTTACCAAATTCCAAACGTTATTTCAGGATTCGAACCAAATGATGTTTTACTTTCAATTTTAATGCTTTTAAAGCAGGTAAAAGATAAGAAATATGACTCTTTAAATGAATATTCAAGAATTGTTAAGCCTGAAGGAAATATAGTTGCTCAGAAAATTATTGAAGACGTTTTTCAGTCTATTTCATCACCATGGAGAGGGATCGGGAGAATTCTTGATGGAGGATTATCCATAAGAGAAGAATATCAAGAATTTGATGCTGAGAAGAAATTTGACATCAAAATTGAAAAGTCTCAAGATATCCCTCCAGGCTGTTCATGCCACCTAATTATGGTTGGGAAGCTGACTCCTTTTGATTGCAAGTTATTTAGAGAAGAGTGTACTCCTATAAATCCAATTGGGCCATGCATGGTTTCAAATGAGGGAACTTGTAGTATTTATTTTAAATATCATATAACCTGAATAGAATCTCATTAGAAAATATTTTAATTATGGGATTGAATATTTAGAAAAAGCTATGAAAATCGATTCTACCTATAAAAAAGCAATAGATCTTTTACAAAAACTAAAAAGTGGTTAATTTTCCAACTTTTTAATTGACCATGGAAATGAGTTACAATATTTTGCTGATTTCTACGAATCTATGATTGGTAAATTGTATTCTTATCCTTCAATCTAATTTCAATTTTTTTTACATGCATATATCCCATATGATCTTGTCATAATCTACTCAATTTAATTCTTTTTCACTTCCTTATTTTTAATCCTATGATGCTTAAAAATCGAATTGATCTCTTTTTCTCGTACTTTATATTCATTAATTAAGAAATATGTCACCGACCTATAAGTCTATAGGCGGTTTAGGTGAGGAAAAATCCCTCGTGGCGGAGAGACCGTCCCAATTAATACGGAATAATCTATTATAAAGCTGTATTTAATTGGGTGAGAAGAATCGGTAGGATGCTCTAAGTATTCCTACTCAATATTTCTCTCATTGAATTGTAAAAAATATTCGATTTTTATCTTTATGATGCGTTTTGTTGTATTTAAAACAATTTTCTTTTAATAAAATATTAATTGATTTTGTTCATGATATTTATTTAGTTTAAAAATGTAAACCTAATTTCGAAGGTTACTTCTTGACAAAAATAGTTAATGTAGAAATTATAATTGCAGGAATAGTTCAAGGTGTTGGTTTCAGACCTTTTCTTTTTAATTTAGCTCGAAACTTTAAGTTAAAAGGAAATATTTTGAATCGTGGTAATGCGGGTGTTAGATTAGTCTTACAAGGAGAGCGAAAAAACATAAAGGGTTTTGTTAATGCTGTAAAAACAAACAAACCAGATATATGCTTTATAGAAAAGATTACTACAAAAGAATTTTCTTCAAACGTAGTTTTAAAAAAATTGGCTATTAAGC
>Ga0209976_10001108_pt1 | contig 16155 bp, 17 predicted proteins | sample SumtaG_FD_182806 | JGI IMG/M metagenome (GOLD analysis project Ga0209976, IMG submission 182806) | Deep subsurface microbial communities from Indian Ocean to uncover new lineages of life (NeLLi) - Sumatra_00157 metaG (SPAdes) (version 2) | ecosystem: Environmental > Aquatic > Marine > Oceanic >...
TGCTCGCGATTGGAATCTTGAACGGAGGCGGAATGACCATCCTGGGAATCAGCGCCAGCGGGCGAACGAAGAGTGTCACCGGCGACGCTGTCAAGGCAGTACTTGAAGCAACGGGGGAACCCTTCGAGTTCGTTTCATTGGCCGGAAAGCAGATCGGTGGATGCAGGGGGTGCGTCGCGTGCGCGGCTGACAATCGCTGTAAAGTAGCCGACGATTGGCCTGCCCTCGGCGAACTGATGCTGGCTGCCGATGCCATCGTATTTGGCGCCCCCAACTACTATGGCACGCTCAATGCGCTGGGACACGCTTATTTGGAGCGTACGTTCTGTTTCCGTCATCGTGAAGTATTCTCCCTTGCTGGAAAGCTTGGTGTGGCTGTTGCCGTCGACAGTCGGCGCGACGACTCGCCGGTGCTGGCCTTCATCCGCAGGATGATGGGATCCAACTTGATGCCGGTCGTTGGCACTGTGCAGGCCGACGGAACCTCGCAATGCTATGACTGCGGATTCGGAGAAGATTGCGCGGTTGGATCGGTCGTTGCCAAACATGGTTTTCTGGACTGCATTATGGATGCGCACAGGCCTCCGCGGTTTGCAGAGCAAGAAGAAGCGGTTCGGCAGGCAACAAAGGTTGGCAAGACGTTGGGCTCGATTCTGCGAGGCCGAGCGTAGCAGAAGAATCCTGTGGCGGAATTGCACGTCATGGATGAATCCCGTTGCCATGAAGCTGGTGCTTCAGTACCCCCTCGTCAGATCAACAAGTCCATTCAATCGATCGCCCGCCCGAAATAGCCGCAAGTTTTCCAAGAAGAAGTCGATGATGTCGTCAGGGATGTTGAGCCCGGAATGGTGGGACGTAATCGTCACATTGTCCATGCCCCAGAACGGACTGTCAGAGGGCAGCGGCTCTCTTTCGAACACGTCGAGGATGGCGGCTCGGATGGCTCGTCTTTGCAGCGCATCGATCAGCGCTTCTTCATCCACGACGGGGCCGCGTGCAACATTGATGAGGATTGCGGAGGGTTTGAGCTGTGCCAACTGATGGCGCCCGAACAGCCCGCGAGTCTGCGCAGTCAAGGGCAGGCAGATCACGAGCACGTCGAGCCCGGAAAGGAACGTCGCCAGATCGTCCGTTCCATAAACTATCTCGAATCCGGGGAGCTCGCGTGGCCTGTTTGCCAGGCCGATCGTCCGCATGCTCATGCCGCGGGCGCGGTTGGCAACAACTCGTCCGATGGATCCCGTGCCGGCGATGCCCATTGTCTTTCCTTTGAGGAATTCGACCTCCAGAGGCTGCCAAGTTCGCTCGAGTTGAAGGCGATGTATGTCACGCAGGCACTGGGTCAAAGCAAGAAGATGGCCGATCACGTATTCCGCAATCTGATCACCGAATGAAACATCGGCCCGAGTGAGCATCACGCCGTCCGGAAAATTGCTCTTGGACAAGAATGCGTCGACACCAGCGGCCGTTGCCTGGATCCAACGCAAGCGCTTCGCTAACGACAATATGTGGGATGGGAAGCTGATCGAGCCAAGGATGACGTCGGTCTGCCCGATAGACTGACGAACCTCTTCCTCAGAATCGCAAAACGTGTACCGAACAACATCGGAACCCGTTAGACGCTCACGATATCGGGCGCTTGATTCCCGCAAGAATACCAACACATTCAATGAATTGCTCATCTCCCCTCCTGGCGGAGAGGTTACAGAGCACGGACACGATTCACGAATCCGATGCCTGCTCGTAGGACAACTCAGCTGAGCTGAATTGTCAAACTCCAAGGAACACGGGGCAGTTGGATCCAAGTCAAGCAAGAGTTCCGATTTCGTCAGGACTCTGCTGCAGAGCCCGGCGAGAGTTTCGCCTTGCGAAACTCCCAAGCAACTCAGCTACCCTGAGTTGCCAGACTCCAAGAAACTCGACGAAGTCGATTCACCGTCCATGTTGGGACCAAGATATCCTGTCCAACTGGGCGTTTCTCAACGAGAAACCCCAAGGAACCCAGCTTGTCTGGGTTCCCGTTTGCAAACGCGAAACCCTGAGCAACCGGCTCGATGAGCCGGTTGCCAGCTTACGGATCCAACCCAATTTGGAAACGGAGTTCCGGGAAGAAGTGGAAACTCCCGCCGCTGACGGAAAGCGCCAGATTGAGCGCCAGGCGAAAGACTATTGCCTGCCCAAATGCGAATCCCAAGCCGGCCGTGAAATACGTCGATCCGAAATTTGGCAACAGATTGGTGACATGACCGACGCACAAATAGAATGCCGCTGCCGTTGCCAAAGTGTTTCGGATGTAGAGACTGTCGAAGCTGAAGTTAGTCTTCAGCGCTGTTTCCCAAGCAAGCATTGCTCCTGCCAATCTGTAATAGGCCTCCAGCCCATAACTGAGCGATGTGAAACTGAACGTTGTACTTACGGGAAGACCGATTCCGAATTCCGACCGGCCTGCGCTCGCTTCCAGTGCCGGAATGGCAATGACAGCCGTCAACACGATGACCAGAACGACACCCTTCATTCTTCGAATCCTCATCATTTCCCCCTTTTACCGGATTCATGCTAGTAATTTACGTGAATCGAGGCAAGTTCGCGTTTGCTATTCCTTATTGACCCTTCCAAGACGTCACGGAAACTTCACAACCGCGACACGAAATCGCTCTTCACGTCGTTCATCATGGGGTTAGGAGGTGAATGACATGGCGTACCAGTTCAACTACGTGCGACTGCTGGTCGAGAACTACCGAGACTCCGTCCGCTTCTACCGAGACAAACTAGGCTTGTCGTTGCTACAGGGCGATCTCGAGTCCGGGTATTCCGAGTTTGAAGCGCCCGGCGTCCGATTGGCGCTGTTCCAGCGATCCGAAATGTCCAAAGCATTGGGAATGACCGACCCGGAGGGTGAGGGCCGAAGACACATCGCGCTGGCATTCGCCGTCGACAATGTCGATGCCGCGTTCAGCGAGTTGGGAAGCAAGGGCGTGAAATTCGCGCTGGCGCCGCGAACCCATACCGATTGGAATCTACGGACTGCGCACTTCCACGACCCGGACGGGAATCTGATCGAAATCAACGAACGATTGAACTGACAACCTAATCAGTGCGGCCTTAGACTACCCCGAGCTCGGCCTCCGTGGCGGAGCTCGCGGATCCAGCCTCTGTGGCGGAACTCGCGTTCGCATCCAGCTGCTTTAGCAATTCGTTCAACAGAGCTTCAGTCGCCTGCACGCATTCAACGGAGGCATTCTCGATCGTATCTGTGGGGCGATGCCAATCGGATAGCGTGCCGTCTGCACGATGGCTCTCAAACGTGAGGACGCGCAAACCGTGCTTGGCACCGATGGCGCCATCCGTGTAAGTGCCTTTCATGCTGATCTCATGGGCACCCAGTTCAGGGCGTCGAGCGGAAATGTCTCGCACCAGTTCGAGAAGCTCCAGATCGCTCTTGGCCGTCGACAGGAACGTCTCTTGGGAAAGGTAGACGGGTACGCCGCTGTTGCTTCCCACGGTGTCCACCGAGATCCAAGCTGCGTGCCCCAGGTCGGTCTTGTGGCGGCGGATGAAATCCTCAGCGCCATAGCATCCGACTTCCTCGCATCCCGTAAGAACGATCCACACGGCGGTATAGTCAAGCGGTTCCATCGCCAGCTGTTCAGCCAAGCTAAGAACGACGCCTACTCCGGACGCGTTGTCATTCGCGCCGGGAGCGTAGGGAGTGAAATCGGCTTGCAGCATTAGAATGAGCATTCCCAACGCAACCAGCAGCGGGCCGATGGCTACGTATCGAAGCCATGGCATGGGCAGCACGATCCCAAGCGCGAAGGTGGCGATGAGCAGCACAGCAAACGCCATTCCGATGGGAACCAGCTTCTCGAATATCCGAACCCAGCGGTCGGAAGAAAAGACAAGCGGTGTTCGATGGGTATCCAGATGCGCCACCAAGACAACCCGGTCGCGAGCCTCGGCCTTTGCATCGATCCGTGCCCAAACATTCTGGCTCTGTCCCTTGGGAAGAACCCATCGTAGAAGATTCGGACGGAAAGATAGCTCCAGCAGAATCGATCCTAGGCCGGTCACTGCCAGGGTGAGAGCGGCGATGGCGCCGATTCGCCCCCCACCCAGGAAGAGGAACCCTGACCCGAGAACGATGCTCCAGAACAATGCAGCCGGCAACCACGCCGAGCGTGCACTGCGAAAGGTTTCCATCACTGGATGAAGTCCCAAGCTCGCAAGTTGCTTATGTGCATATACTGCTGCTTCCTTCTCTTCAACAGTCGTCGATCCGCTTGGCCCGATCTTCTCCGCCAGATGTCGCACATGGTCCATCGCGTTCATGGAACGATTCTCGCAAGCTTGCCCATGCAGGACAACTCTACCCATCCATCCCGGATGTTTTGGCGAGGCCAAAACTCTTGGGCAGGCAAGCGTGAGGGAACTTAGTTATGCTGAGTTCCCAGGCCCACTTCTTGCGGGGACAGCAGCTTGAGAAGGGGATCAATTGGATGCCGGCGAACACACATCCGACCAGGCGTTTCGCAGTGCGAAACCCTGAGCAACTGGGAACTCAGTGCCTGAGTTCCATTGAGTTCCGACTTCGTCAGAACTCTAGCGCAAGTGAGTTGCCATAGCACACTGTAATACCTGCGGATGATTGCTCATCCGCCAGGACGTTTCAGCTACGCTGAAACTCCAAGTAACTCGCCGTAGGCGAGTTGCGCATTACCGTAGAGACGTCACCCACGCAGGCGTTTTGCGAAGCGAAGCCCTGAGGAACTCAACGTAGTTGAGTTCCCAGAGCACAAAGTGATACTTGCGGCTGAGAATCAGTCGCAAGTATAACACCCAAGCACCACAACGGTTCGTACCGAATTGTTGGCCGCACCATCGTCGTCGATAACGGTTAGCGTCACCTGATACTTGGTTTGCTGTTCCGGGAAGATATGTTCCACGTTCATTCCCTCGGCGCTGGTTTCGTCCCCAAAATCCCAGTGGTAGGAGATGATTTCGCCGTCAGGGTCGTACGACTTTGAGGCATCGAATTGCACCGGATAGTCATGCGGGGCACCATATGGGAAGATCCGGAAGTCGGCGTGAGGAACGAAATTGAGAACGTGAATGGTCTTGTCCGCCGAGCCAATCAGGCCGTCGGCATCTGTGATGATCAACACCACATTGTAGCGTCCCTTTTCTTCAAAGGTATGGACAACCGTCGCTGTTTCCGCAGTGATGCCGTCGTCGAAATCCCATCGATAGGACACAATACTCGATTCGACTCCCTGTGATCCTGAACCATCGAATGTGATTTCGAGAGGCGGATACCCTTGTCTCTGGCTCGTGGAAATCATGGCCACGGGATTGAGATCGTGAAAACATGCGGTCACGACAACAGCGGCTGTTACCAATAGGAGTAGTCCAAGTAGTTGCCTCTTCATCAGGACGCCATCTTACACGTCACCCATGAACATACTGTGAATCCTTGATGTGCGAGACTTGGATGTGGAAGCGGGAACTCGGCTTCGCCGAGTTCCTTAGGGTTTCGCAAAGCGAAACACCTGGTCGGAGCAAGCCGAGTTCCCGCTCAGCCGGCTCTGTCTCATGGATCAAGGATTGTACTATTCGATCGTTCCCAGAATGAACGTCCAGCCGAGGAAGTCCGAAACCTCTACACCTCCGGGAACAAGCGCAATTCCAGCGGAAGTGAACGCTTCGAGCAACAGGGTCGAATTGGGATGAACGGAGATGATGTGATCCTCGGTTCGATATGCGAAGAAGCTGACGCTTTCCGGCAGCTGCAGCTTATCCTCGAGGAAATAGCTGAAGTCATCCAGATAGAGCGTCACGCCCAGCGCACCGATGACGGTCGGGCCATTGAAGATCGGTGCTGTCAGGATCATCGACTTGCGCCCGGTGGATCGGCTGATCACCAGATCGCCCATGGTCGTTTCGCCCATCATCACCTTGGGGAAATAGGCACGATCGGACAGGTTGGCCGACGCCAAGCCGCCTTTCACTTTGTAGTAACTGCCATCGGGCTTGAGAAACCATGCGTTGTAGGACAGCTCGGATTTCTCGAACTGTGCCAGCAAGTTTCGCATCTGTTCCCAATCCCCGGTCCGCAAGTTGGCCGTCGCCGCCATGACGTGCATGGCATCGATCAGTCCGCCAATGTAAGCCTCTGCCAGCTGCTCGATCATTTGGGCCCCGAACGCTGCATCCAAGCGGAATTCTTCTTGTGCCTGAGCCATCATCCCGGCAATGCACATGACAAGTAGTAATCCAAACGTACCAGCAATTCCCAGCTTCTTCATTCCACACTCCTTTTGATGAGTCAGGTTAGACAGATTTGTTCTCGATGGCAAGAAGGCGCTAGAACTAGAGTACACTTCCGGCCCAATTCGGCTGGAGCCGACGAGTTGTCGAGGGGGATGCAATGAAAAGAGTCAAGACAGCGATGGTGATTCTTGTCGGCCTAGTGGTGATGTCAGCAGCGACGGTGGTTGGGCTGCAGGACGTACCGGGTTCGAATGACAGCAACGAAAGGCCGTTTGGCAGTGATCCACAGAATGCGTTCGACCACGTGCTGCGGGACGATTTCGTGATAACGGTAGGAGCAACGGCACTAGTGCCGGGCTCAGTGATGATTGCGGGCTTAGGATTGACGTTCCAGATCGATCCGTTCTTCACGAATAGCCAGACAGATATCACCGTGCTGCCAACGTTTGCTGCGAATCATTCTTTGGAGACCGGTTTGGACTTCCAATGGTGGTCGGTATCGGTCGATGCAAACCTTTCCTTGGTACCATGGGCGCTCTTGTCAACAGGTGGCTGGCTCAAGCTTCACCCGCGGGACTGGATTATCGTGAGTAATCCCAAGGTTGCGCTGAATGGCGGCATCCGATGGGGCCCCCGGTGGGCGTCGGCGGGAGATTGGTCTCATGCATTGGCCGGAACTCTCGATGCCCAAGCCGATTGGAGCCTTCCGACGCTTTGGGACACTGCCCTCGACTTGACGGTGGAATCCAATCTCGACGCAACGTGGACCTTCCCCAGTGGTTCTTTCGTGACTGACTGGCTGTTCACAGTGGACGCCCGATCCGTCCTGCCGTCCTTCCGAGATAGTCCGATCGCGTTACGAGGCGGTGCGACGGCACGAATGCTCGTGCTTCCGACGTTCGGGCTTGGATTCGATCTGATATTGGAGCTTCGTGCCAACGCCTTCTATGCTTACGGACTTGTCGGTGGCGGGGACGCAGGAATCAAAGCCGAAGTCGGAGTGGAGATGACGATCGGCCTACAGCTGTTCGATCGGTTTTCTCAGGACTCTGAGCTGGAGTAGCCCGATGACTGAAATCGTTGTTTTGTACGACAACCGTGCCACGGGTGATCTTCGCCCCGGTTTTGGATTCTCGGTGCTCATCCGAACCGAAGGCGCAATCGTCATGCTGGATACCGGTGCCGATAAAATGGTGCTTGAGCACAACGCCGGGCAACTGGGCGTCAGCCTGGAATCGGTGATTGCGTTGGTTCTATCTCATGACCACTGCGATCACATGGGAGCAATGACGTCGGTATTCCACAGAGGTCTGCACTTCTATGTGCCCAAAGCCGTTGCCAAACGCTTCGCCCGTGTCCGGCGATCCGGCATCGACCTGCACGTCGTGAAAGGACCAGTGGACATCGTTCCCGGCGTGCACTCGATCGGACAGATGGGACGGAAGATTCCCGAGCAGGCATTGCTGGTTGATGGGGCGGACGGTCCCGTCCTCATCAGCGGCTGTGCCCACATGGGCATTACCAAACTCGTCAAGCGAGCCACCGATCTGGTCGGTGCCCCAATGGCGCTCGTACTGGGCGGATTTCACTTGTTCCGGGAGAAGAAGGAGACCATCGACTGCGTTGTCGCCGATCTGCTCAAGTTAGAGGTCAGGCGTGTTGGGGCTAGTCATTGCACAGGAGATGTCGCCATCGCCGCCATTCGCGAAGCGTTCGGCGATAACTTCGTGGAAATAGGTGTCGGAACGCGGATCGAGATTTAGGGGGAACGATGGGAACGAGCATCGCATGGCTGCTCGTTCTGGTTGTGTCGACGATCCCGTTTGTCACTAGTTCTACTGCGGTATTTGCCGGCCCGAGTTCGTCTTCGTCCCCGATTCATGGATTCATCGAAGCCGGGAATGACTCCCACAATGCAATCTTCAGTGCTGTGCAAAGGAGGAGTGAGTGACATGAGAGTTCTGATCAGTGGAGTATTGGCAGTCTTGCTTGCCGGCGGCTCCCTTGTGGCGGCACCATCGACGGGTGAATGGCTCGGCCAGATTGGTCTTGGAACTGTAGGCGGCCTCGTAGGAGCAGCTGTTGCTGTCACAGCTATCAGCGAAATCGTGCCTCAACTTGAATCCCGGTTTGGCAAGACAGCCGTCGTCATCGGCAGCCTGACCGTGTTCGACGGACTCGGAGCCGCCGCCGGCGTACTCGCCGCCGGCAAGATCTGGGGCATCGACGGCAACATCAGCGGCTGCATCGTGGGAGGACTGGCCGGCGGGCTGGCCAGCGCGTTCACTGAGCCATTGCTCTATCTTCTCGGCGTTCCCGAGGGTGTCACCGAGTTCCTGGGAATGGTCTTGCTCCCCATACTTCCCGCTGTGGGAGCGGTGCTGGGGTTCAGGTATTAGCAGGAGTGGATATACTTCTATTCTCTTGGGAGGTCGTCATGAGAACTCAGTGCTTTGGTGCAGCAGTGATCATCGTCTTGTTGTTGGGGTTCGCGCTTCCCGTTGCCGCCCAGCCGGACCCCGTGTTTCTCGGCTCTTTCTCCGAGCCCTTTACAACGTTCATCGCAACGGGAGAACTCTTACACCCAGGCGAATTGGATTGGTATTCATTCGAGGTCATTGAGGACGATTCGACCCTCTTTATCCTCGCCGAAGGCACGGACGTCGAATACGGAATTCGCGTCCTTCTGTTTGATGACGAAGATGCCTACATTGATGCGACCGAAGACAGCCTGCTTGAAGCCACGCTCGCGGCCGGCACCTATCGCATTCGAATCGACGGCGTTGAAAGCGGCGTACGAAGCTATTCCCTGGTCGTCTTCAACGGCATCGAAATCGAGTCCAACGACGGTCTTCTCGAATCCAACAATGTGGGCGAAGTCGCCGCAAGCGTCTTGTCTTTCGCGTCCCTAGTGCCGCCGGGAGATGCCGATTTCTTCCGCTTTGAGATCCCCGAATCCGGCTTGACGGGAATGAGCAATGCACTCCGCATCGAGACCAGCGGACCGTCGTCCGGGGACACGGTGCTCATCCTTTATCAGTACAGCGAAACTGAAGATCGCTATTTGCCGATCGCGTTCGACGACAATTCAGGAGAAGGGTATTGGAGCCGACTTCTACTACGGCCTCAGCCGGGCGACAGTTATGCGGTTCGAATCGAAGAAACGATGTATCCGCTGCTTGGCATTGACAACTATCGCCTTTCAGTCACGCCAGTCGCCTTGAACATGGATGACGAGCCGAACGACACCTCGGCCAAAGCAACAACACTCGAGCCGACGTCGCCGGATGCCGCCACTTGGATAGCCGACGGCATACTTGATGCCGATGACTCGATCGATTTCTACAAATTGACGATCAATGTCGCCGGACTCATTCGAATCTGGACCGAATCCCAGCCCGGTGTGGGCGGTTTTGACACGCTGCTCACCCTCTACGCCCCCAGCGGTGATCGCCTTGCCGAGAACGACGACAGCGGAGACTCCTCTTGGAGCCGCATCGTCGTGTCTCTCGATGAGGGAGAATATTTCGTCACTGTAGAAGCCGATGGCACAGAGACGTTGTTAACTCCCTATCGCCTGCGAGCGATGGCACAGAGCGTGAAGATGGTGTCCGAGACGGAGCCCAACGACATCGACGAGACAGCAGAACTCATCGAATGGTCTGACGGCGAAGCATTGTTGATCGAAGCGGCCATCGGCCTGGAGAGCGACATCGATTCTTTCCGGTTTGTTCTGAGCGAGGAAACGACCATCGTCTTCGAAACCGGCCCCAGATCCGGATCGACCGGGAACTACGACACCACCCTGGCCATCTATGACGAGGACTTGTGGGAAGTGGCGTACAACGACGATGCCGACGGATCGTGGAGCAGAATTGAGACTACGTTGGCTGCAGGTACATACTACGTGATCGTGGAGAGCTACTTCTCCGACGAATCGTTCGAGTATATGCTGCTGATCACCGAGCCTGTCAAGTAGGGAAGTCAGCTTCGTGTTCGACTAAGCAAGAGTTTGGCTTCTTGCCAATGGCTACTCTGGGAACCCAACGATACCGGGTTCCTTGGAGTTGTGACATAGTCACAACTCTCCCGCTGTTCGTGAACTGGGAACTCGGGAACCCAGCTATGCTGGGTTCACAGATGCCCGGCAACCAATAAGGCCAAGCATTATTGGTTGCCCGCCGCTTTGGTGAGCAAAGTGACGTTGCCCTTCGTGAAGAAGCCGTCGAATTCGCCGAAGCGATGGATATACTCGTTGATCAACAGGGTGTGCGGGGACATGACACTGAACGTCTGCTTCAGTCCTTCGTCCGGCGAGCCGACCAGATCGAGCAAGAACTCCTGCCCATCATCGACCAACCCGGCAAACACCTCATCGATGGCTTCCGTATCCCATGCCAGATGATGAGTCCGGGGTCCGTAGTTGTGAGTGAACTGTTCGGTGGGTCCGGATGTCTCTAGGTCCGCAAACGGGGTGATGCCCGAGGTGAACACCATCGCGAAGTCGTTTGCCGATAGCCGGGCCACATTGGTGATCGAGTTGAGCGATTTCACGTAGATGGCAAACTCGAACCTGTAGTTCGTCAGATTGATGAATTCAAGGATGGCCTCGTCACGCTCCTTGGCGCGAACGCGGGTGGCGGTGTGATCCAGTCGTCCGATGTTCCCCAGGTACGCCAACGCCGGCTTCTCGAAGTGCCAATCGAGATCGACCGATTCGGGAAGGCGATAGGAATGCTCGGACCCCGATCTCTCGATGAGTCCGATGGAGATGCCTGTGTAGAGCGATGGGGTGGTTTGGATGAACTTGAATTGCCGGCCGCTGACCGGCGCATCAGACATGAATCCGATTCCGCGGCTCCGCTGGATCCTCTCGTATTCCGTCACATCGCGACATGAGAAAGCGAATGTCTCCAGACGTGTCGTCGGCAGATGCCGCGATTTGGGATAGTCAGTGAAGGCGGCGAACGGGGAAACGCCCTTTCGTGATGTGACGAGCACATCCGCTGACCCCGGCGACTGCAGAACAACAGCTCGAGATGCCGAATCTTCGAAGGCATCCGTGACATGCAACCCTGTGCGTGCGAGCAGCTCCTCGACGGCCCCACTCTGATGCTCGGGTTCAGTGTTGATGACAACGAACTCAAGTCCACCGACCAAGTCCTCCAATCCCGCTTGACATCGTTCTTCCATCAAGCGGGGGGCTGCGTGCAGCAATCGGTCGTCCGAATTACGGAAGTCGATGATTTGTCCCGCTTTACTCCCGCACACCGGGCAAAGCGTCGCATGACCGGGGAGGTTATGATTGCCACACTCCAAGCATATGCGTCGGTTGTCCGTTCTATGAGTAGACATGGCGCAACCATTCTACGTCAGTTGGCGGTCTCGGACTCGTCAATACGACATGCGGTCCCTCTCGCGCCGGTAGTTGCAGGGAGAGTGTCAACCTGACCGCGAGTGGACGTACTCTTGAATCACTCTGTGGTGAGCGATCTGCGTTTCTTGTCCTCAAGGGGACGAAGCCCTAATCTAGCTTCGGGGTGATCACAATGACCTATACGCGAAAACTTGTGCTTCTTGGAATAGGAGCGATTCTTCTCGTAGCGATAGCTGGTTGCTGGCTCTTCAACAGCCAGCCGGTAGCCGACTTTACTGCCACACCGGCGACCGGCCCGGCACCGCTCATCGTCCACTTCGACGGATCGGCATCCACTGATCCTGACGGCGACGTGCTGACATACCAGTGGTCCTTTGGCGATGGTGGCTCCGCTAACACGGTCAGTGGCTTCTACACGTTTAACGAACTCGGCGTGTACAACATCGAGCTTGTTGTCTTCGACACATTTGGCAATGAGTCGTCAATGACTCGTTCTATTCTAGTCACTGCTCCGGAGAATGAACTCCCAACAGCCAGCTTCACAGCCGCACCTCTAACTGGAGCTGCACCACTGACTGTGATCCTCAATGCGGCCGCGTCTGATGACCCTGACGGATCGATTGCATCCTACGAGTGGGACTTCGGGGATTCCGTATCTGGCACGGGGGTAAGCGGAACGCACACCTACACCTCTCAAGGGGCGTACATCGTTACGCTTACCGTTAAGGACAACGAGGATGCAACAGACACTGCAACTGTAGCGATCCTGGTGACGGCACCTGGGAACCAGCTTCCCGTTGCCAGCTTCACGGCAGATCCGACCATCGGCTTCTTCCCCTTCGACGTTGACTTCGACGCCTCGGCGTCGTACGACACTGATGGGACGATCATCGCCTACCAGTGGGACTTCGGAGACGGAGACACCGGAAGCGGCGCAACCATCACCCACACCTACGACTCGTTCGGCACGTTCACCGTTGTGCTGACAGTTATCGACAACAATGGTGCTCCGGCGTCTGATGTCGCCGAGATCAGGAGTCTGATCTTCATTATCCCGATCATCATTCCGCCGCTGTTCCCGTAACTGTGGAAATGCCTTGTAGACAGCAAAGCGCGAACGTGACACACATCACGTTCGCGCATCTGCCGACTCCGAGTAGAGGTTCGATTCGCCGGATTCCTGAGCTGGATTGAGAAACGCGTTCCCACAATCCTTCGTTGTTTCCCACCATCTCAACACTCGCTGGGCGCGAGTTTGGCTGGCGCGTCCAGCGCATTGAACAGAGCTTGTGAGCAGTACGCACGATCACGCTGCCTGTCACCGGATTGAGTGAGGATCCCCAACCCAACGAGCCGCGGAGCAGCATTGCCGACTCCCCGTTGACCCGCTTCTCCTGCGAAATGGACTTGCCCAGAGTACAATTCGAGCCGTATCCGAGTAACCCTACCGGAAGCTTCGACATTGCCCGTCTGAGCCTGGTTGAGGGGGAAGACAATGCCGCGGTTTCCGAAGCGGCCGGCATTGCAGGTAAGAACGGAGAACTGAGAACTTGAAATCCCTACGGTCGTTGCTCCACCACGTAAAGCGTTACAAGACACCTCTTACGCTGACGATGATCAGCATGTTGGTCCTCGTGGCCATCCAACTTGTTGGCCCTTGGCTGGTCAGGGCGATGATTGTCGTCGTTACGGACCCGGAGGCTGGCCCAGAGGCCGTGGGGCTGATCGCACGGCTGGCCATGCTGACATTGGCTGTCTACCTCATCCGGGCAGTAATGCGGTTTGTCCGGAGCTACTCGGCCCACGTGGCCGGCTGGCATGTGGTGGCCAATGTCAGAAACGAAGTCTATCGGCACCTGCAACGCCTTTCGCTGCGTTTCTACGAGGACAAGCAGACCGGACAGCTCATGTCACGTACGGTGAATGACTCCACTCTACTGGAGCAGTTGGTCGCCCACGCCATACCGGACGTCCTGATCAACGTGCTCATGCTCATCGGTGTCACCGCAGTGCTGGTCAGCATGAGCTGGCAGCTGGCCCTGCTGAGCATGGTCCCCATCCCGCTGATCGTCCTGGCCATGCAGGGATTCGCTCGCTACGTGCGACCCGCCTTTCGCCAGCGTCAAGTCGAGCTGGGAGAGCTCAACGCAGCCCTCAACGATAACATCTCGGGAATTCGAGAGATTCAGGCATTTACCAGGGAGGACAACGAGGCGGACCGCATCTGGAGCCGCATCGTCCGCCATCGTGACTCCCTGCTGCGGGCTTTGCGGCTGATGGCCGTGTTTCACCCGTCCATCGAGTTCACCGCCTCCTTAGGCACGATCGTCCTCATCTACTTCGGCGGAAAACTCGTCCTTGGTGGGACGCTGCCCCTTGCCGATCTGGTCGCCTATTTTCTGTATCTGGAACTGCTTTACCAGCCGGTGCGGGCATTGGGTGGCGTATGGGAGAACATCCAGCAAGCATTGGCCGGGGCCGACCGTATTGCCGAGCTGTTGGAACAAGAACCCGACGTGAGGGAGCAAGCCGACGCCATCGAGTTTCCCGGACGAGCCCAGGGGGCCATCCGCTTCCACCACGTGAGCTTCCGATACAGCGAGGGCGAAATAGTGCTGCAAGACATCGACCTGGACGTCGCGCCGGGTTCGGTGGTGGCGCTCGTGGGGCCGACAGGGGTGGGCAAGACCACCCTCTCGATGCTGATCCCCCGGTTCTACGACGTGAGCGAGGGAGCGATCACTCTAGATGGGAACGACATCCGCGACCTGACGCTGGAGAGCCTGCGCCGGCAGATCAGCATCGTGCTCCAGGAAGTCTTCCTGTTTCACGGGACTGTCCGCGAGAACATCCTATTCGGCCGCCCGGGTGCTACAGATCAGGAGATGATTGAGGCGGCGCGTATCGCGAACGCCCACGACTTCATCGAGCAGCTCTCTGAAGGGTACGAAACCCTAATCGGCGAGCGGGGGGTCAAGCTCTCCGGCGGTCAGCGGCAACGGTTGGCCATCGCTCGAGCGGTGCTGAGAGATTCGCCCATCTTGATCCTGGACGAGGCAACATCTTCGGTCGATACCGAAACCGAGCTGTTGATCCAACAGGCATTGGAGCGGTTGATGGTCGGTCGAACGACCGTCGTCATAGCCCATCGTCTGTCAACCATTCGCAACGCCGACAAGATAGTCGTGCTGCAGGACGGGCGGATCGTGGAACAGGGGACCCACGACGAGCTGATGGCCCGTGACGGACTGTACCGGCACCTCAATCGAGTTCAGGCGACCGAAGAGCTGTGGGAGACCCCTCTTTCTGAAGGGCAAGGTAGATAATCTGCCCGGGAATTACAGGCCGACGCGACAGCGTCAAGCCGTCGCGTCGGCGTGTTCGGAATGACAGCGCCTACGGCATCCACATCTCGATCTCGACCTTACCGAGGCCCACATTCAACTCAACCATTTGAGCACCGTTACCCAACGTGACACTTCCGGACTTGCCGAGGAATCCGCGGACTCCGCCGGTCATGCCCGGGAACCGATCGATGGAAACGTCGCCGATGCCCGCCTTGGCAATCACCCTGGCCGACGCGCTTACCGGCAGTCCGAGTACGATTTCGCCGATACCCAGCTCCGCGATCAGTGTCTGCGCATCCACGTCAGCAAGATCAACCTTGCCGACACCGCCGGCAACGATCAGCGCGATGGCTCGTACACTCCGCACGTTCACTTCACCGGCGCCGTTCTCGATGATGATTGTCTGTGCTTCATAGGAGACGAGATTGATGTCTCCGGCACCGTTTCTTACCGTGAGATCGATTCCGGTCGGAACCCGCAGGATGTAGTCGACACGACCGTTTCCCACAGTCTTCAATGTGGCGCCTATATCGGTAACATCCGAGACTACCTGCAATTCAGCGATTCGCCGCTCGGTGGCCATCCGCACTGCTTGCCATTCCACCACGAGATCAGATGCCGTATCGGTCGTATCCACCGCATACCCCGAGATCACGATATCGCCTAGCTCATTCTCGATGACGAGCTCGGCGTCGGCCGGAACGACGAACGATCCATCACTTGAGGATGTTACCTGAGCACGGCCGGTTGGCTTGTCGTCGTCGGAAGTTGCCGTGGATCCGATACCGCCGAACACGAGGCCCAAGCTAATGGTGGGGCCGGATAAGTCGAGTGCTGGAGCCGGAATGCCGAGGACATCGCCGACGTCGATCCCGAACACCGGAAACACGTAGCCGAGCCGAAGTTCGAATCCCATCCATGGAAGCAACTGAGCCGACATGCTGACGTAGGGCTGAACGAAACCCATGGCGTGTATCAGTTCGCGGGACGTCGGTTCAGGTACAATGCCACTTGGTGCGACATCCTCGGGATCATCTAGTATCCCGGTCAACGTGAGCACGTTGGCTCCACCACCGAGTACGGCTCCGATCGTGAGAACCGATCTCTCATCCCCGCCGATGGCTGCACCTAGATCGAACCCGTACTCGGTGGTGGAGCCAACGT
>Ga0209976_10001110_pt1 | contig 16147 bp, 13 predicted proteins | sample SumtaG_FD_182806 | JGI IMG/M metagenome (GOLD analysis project Ga0209976, IMG submission 182806) | Deep subsurface microbial communities from Indian Ocean to uncover new lineages of life (NeLLi) - Sumatra_00157 metaG (SPAdes) (version 2) | ecosystem: Environmental > Aquatic > Marine > Oceanic >...
CGGCGATGGCTTGGCGATCGCCGTCAACAGCCAGCACCTGTGCTGACGCCGCCAATGGAAAAGTGAACGTGCCCAATCCGGAAAAAAGATCCGCAATGCGTTTTGCCTTGGGCATGGCCGATGTGACGAGCCGCACCATTTCGGCCTCCGCTGCGGTCGCGGCCTGCAAGAAGGCGCCAGGCGGCGGCACAACGGCCGCTGTGCCGAAGCGAATGACGGGCTCGGCCACCTGATAGAGTGTATCTGCGCCAATGCTGACACGCGCAAGCTTCAAGGCAGAAGCCTCACGCGCCAGACGCTCGCGGACGTCGGCGGGAAGATCGCTGCGCACACCTTCAATGGCAAGATCGATCCCATTCGTAGCGAGCGTCACCACAAGGCGAGCCTCGCCCCGGCGCGTCAGCAGCGGTTCAATAAGCGTGCGCAAGCCCGGCAGCGCCTGCACAATCTCCGGCGCTGTCACCGGACACACTTGGAGGTCGACAATTTCGTTGCCACGCGCCTCGTGAAAGCCAAGGATGGCCCCGCGCCCCGTGCGGCGTGCCGCAAAAGTTGCGCGCCGGCGTGCACCGAGCCCCTCACCCGCCACAGGCGCAACGGGTGCGTCAATGCCCCGCGCTGCAAAAGCATCGACCACGAGCTGGCGCTTCCACGCCAAATACGCGTTCCGCTCCATTTGCTGGAGAGCGCACCCCCCACAATGGCTGAAATGCTGGCAGACGGGTTGAATGCGCTGAGCACTGGGCGTGAGAACTTCGAGCAGCCGGCCACGCCCGTCTGAAACATCCGCGCGCACGTATTCGCCAGGCAGCGCGTATGGCACGAAGACAGCGCCAGAGGCCGTGTCCGCAATCCCGTCGCCTTGGGCGCCCAGGCGGACGATATCAAGGTCGCGCGTCTCACCCATCGCGTAGCGCCCCAAGCAGAAATTCTTCGTTGCCCGATCCGCCCTTAATCGGCGAAGCAATGATGCCAGAAATGCGCCAGCCCGGCTGCGCGGAAAACCACGCCGTCACATCCTCCACTGCGGCTTGTCTTGCCGCTTCGTCGCGAACGATGCCCCCCTTGCCAACGCGTGCCCGACCCACCTCGAACTGCGGCTTGATAAGCGCCACGAGCCAAGCGCCGGGTGCGGCAAGTACCAGGGCCGGGCCAAGCGCTTTGGTCAGCGAGATGAAGCTCACGTCAGCGACGATGGCGGTGACAGGAGGAGGCAACAGCTGGCGTGTAACGGTTCGCGCATCACACCCTTCGAGCGAGATCACGCGTGGGTCATTCCTGAGGCTGGCATGCAATTGATCATGGCCGACATCGACGGCGTACACCTTTTCTGCCCCCCGGGTGAGTAGGACTTCCGTAAAGCCGCCCGTAGACGCACCGACGTCAAGTGCCACGCGACCCTCAGGATCAAATTTAAACGCATCCAGTGCGGCCGCCAGCTTTACGGCCCCACGCGACACATAAGCCGGCGTGCCAGGCGCCAAGGTCAGCACTTGGTTGGCCTCGACCTCGGCGCTAGGCTTGGTGCAGACCTTCTGATCTATGGAAACTCGTCCGTGTTTGATCAAATCTTGTGCTTGCGACCGGCTCGGCGCCAGCCCGCGTTCGACAAGAACAAGATCCAATCGTCTTCGCATGGTCACGAGTGTACGCTATCTATGCTCTAGAGCCTGATCGTTTCACTTGGAAACGCTTGAGTCGTTCCAAGTGAAACGTGAATCAGTCTCTACACTTTTGATTTAGAGTAAGATTCACGTTCTTGCCGGCCGGGCGAAGGCTTAAGCGATTCCATGCAAGAACGATCTTGCTCTAGAACTCAAAGCCGCCCCAAGCAAACCATGCCACGGAGCCCCGCAATGAAGTCCGCCATCGCCGCTACCCTTATCGCCCTGTCGCTTGCCGCCTGTGGACAGGAAAGCGAGATGAAACGCACGCCATCGCCCGCTGGCGCCAAGGTCTTTTTCATCGAGCCTGCCGACGGCGCTACGGTGACAAACCCGGTCACCGTGAAATTCGGCATCGAGGGCATGGAAGTTGCGCCAGCCGGCACCGACAAGCCAAACACCGGCCATCACCATGTGCTAATCGATACAGTGCTCGAAGACTTCGAGTCTCCCATTCCCGCCGACGACATGCACAAGCACTTTGGCAAAGGCCAGACCGAGACGCAGCTCGAACTGACGCCTGGCGAGCATTCGTTGCAACTCCTCCTCGGCGACCAGAACCACATCCCGCACGATCCCGTCGTGGAGTCGGAATCAATTACGATCACTGTGGAGTAAGCACTCGCCGTCTCATGCACGCTCCAACAGCGACATGGCGGGAAGCCGTGCGGTGGTCAGGTCAGTCGGATTGACAAGGCGCGGGCGGTCCCGAAACGCTGGCATTCCGCCCGCGCGCCGGAGAGGCCTTGCGTGTTACTCGCGCCCGTCGTCGACGGTGAGTGGGCTCAGATAGTGCTTGGCGTCAATGCCCTTCTTGCGCATGGCAATGCCAACAAGACACTCTCGCACGATACGGTCAGAATTCAGCACCGTCTGATAGCCGTCATCGCGGTAGGGCAGCAATTCCACCAATTCGAAACCCACTACATTGCTTTCCGCGCAGAGGCGGCGAATTAGAGGAAAGGTCTCGCGCGCTGTTAATCCGTTGGACTCCGGCGTTCCGGTGCCAGGCATGTAGGAGGGATCCATAACGTCGATATCGAAGGAGATGAACAAATTCTCAGGACCGTCCCGCGCTTCCTTGATGATATCCTCCATGACGTCGTCCCAGCCACGCTTCTCCACCTCCGCCATGGTGTGATAGCGGAACCCTTGCTCGCGCATCCATTTAAAAGCATCGGCATCGGGATAGTAGCCGCGCAAACCGACCTGGATGAAGTTCTTGCCAAGTACATGCCCCTCCTCAATCAGGCGATACACCGGTTGGCCGTGACTAATCAGATGGCCCATAAAGCGCTTGCTGGCATCGTAGTGGGCGTCGAAATGGATCACCCCGACGTTGCCCTTTCCGTAAACATCGGCCAGCCCGGCCACATCAGAATACATAAGGGAGTGATCGCCGCCGATGACGATCGGGATGACGTGCTTGCCTTTCTTGTTCTTAGCGCCTGCAACCTCGCGCATGAAGGCCCGCACCGCGTGCATGGTGCGCTCCGTGCTCAACATGTCGTTGGGTGCGTCGCCGTAATCGACAATGGTCAGTTCCTTAAATGGATTGACCAGGGTCAGCATGTGGTCCATCGAGAAGGCGCCCCAGGCCGCCGTACTTGGCGAGGCGCGCAGTGCATTCGGACCCCAAGCCGCGCCGCGGTAGCCGCCGCCCATATCGGTGTGAGCTCCGAAGATTGCGACATCGACGTCACCGGCTGTCAAATCCTCAGGAGTCAGCGCGATGGGCAGTTTGAAAAAGGTTGGAATTCCTGACCATCCTGCACCGCCGGGATAGCGCTGGATGTTAATCGGACCCGGCTTGCGGTCCTTTGTAAGATCATCGCGCGGTGTCTGCCACAGATTGTAGGTTGGATCTTCTGTGTCCAACGGGATGACCGGCTTTTCGCCTGGGGTTATGGGGGCTTGTTCGGCGGGATTGTCCGGGTCGTAGTCGAAATACTGGGCATAGCTTAACGTGGCGAAACCACAGATCGCAGTGACAAACCCAATGATAATGAGAACCGCAGCCCGGGGTACAAATCTCGTCACGCTAGCCTCCATTGACCGTTATCTAGTGTCGATCGGTTGAGGCTCCGGAAAATATGCGCCAACCGCCTGCAGAGCATAGGCAGAAGTGCAGTCGCCTCAACTAGTTGAAGTTAAGACTAGCAGCCAACCTGTTCATCCTCCATCATAAATCCATTCCATGCGACCAAAGTCCAGCATGAGTCAAAAGCGGACTTTGGTCGCATTAGACGGATGTACAAAAGGTCCAACTTGTGAGGGGCAACCGAAAGCACGTTTGACCGCGAGCACGCCCCTGCGGGTTGAGTAGTGTTGCAGCCCGGCGACATTCAGAGAAGAGACAGCCTGAATTGCGCAGTTCCGCTACAGGCTCGGGTTGCCATGCCAACAAATTCAATGTGACTGGTGGGGAGGGTTCGACTCGTCTGGCCGATTGGGGGGCAATGACGTCGATGCAGGTCTTTGGCAGATCAAGTTTGCGATCATTCCTCGTGCTGCTGCTTCTGTTAGCCAGCGGAGCTATCGAGCGAGCTAACGCACAATCCAACGCCGCGGCCGCCGCAGCTCAGGGAGGCCCTACCACGGACCAACTTTTCGATGAGGCCGTTGGTAAGGCGGACGAGTTCGACGCGTTCGGCTGGCCAGCGCGCGGCCGGTTCACGCTCACGCCACGGCTGAATAAGGAATACGTCGAATTCAACAGACGCCTCTGGAATAAGTACGGCATTACGTACTTGTTCGCCCCCACGGTCATGATGCAGAAGGGATCGCAAGGTGGCAGTCAGGACTTCACGGCCAACGAACAATACAACGGCATTTTCGTCTGGCGTCTTCTCAACAAGACGCGGATTGGAACCGGCTACTTCGTCTTTAGCAATCTCCACCTCAGCCAATTGACCCGGACGAGCGGCGCCGACTTCTCACAATCGCTGGGCATCAACTATTTCTCGTCGGACTCGCCGGCCAACTCGGAGACCATCAAAGGCCTGTTGTGGCGCCATGAGTTGCCGGGTGATTTTTTGACGCTGATCGTGGGGCACGATGAAATTGCAGCCATCAACCTCGGCTGCCGGTATGCCTGCGATGACACGAAAAGCTTTTTGTCGACACCCTTGTCGGGCAATCCTACGAGCACGCTCCCAAGTCAGGGCCCCATGGTGTCGGCTGACGTGAAGCTAGCCGAGAGTGTGATCCTCGAAACAGGCGTGTCGGATGCGTCCGGTGACGGTAATCTCAATTTCAGCCGCGTTTTTGACAACGGCCGTCTCGCGTACGCCACGGCCCTCAAACTCGAAAACCCCTTCAAGCCCACCGGTGACGGTGTCTACAAAGTCACGTACTACAAGGTCGACTCCACAGGCCAGCGTGGCACCGGCTCGTTCCAGAAAGCATCGCAAGGTCTTTCGATCCAGGTGGATCAGGATTTCGGCAATCTCGGGGTCTTTGCCAAGTACAGCAGGGCCTTTCAGCGCAAGGGCGGATTCGATCAGTTTGCCTCTGCCGGGATCGTGTGGACAAAGCCCTTCGGTCACGATGAAGATTGGCTCGGCCTCGGATTTGGCTGGGTGGACCCAACGGCGCCCAACACGAATAACGAGTATGTGGCCGAAGCGTTCTATCGGTTGCAACTGACGCCCTTCGTTCAGGTGACTCCGAGCGCCATGCTGGTCATGAACCCCTCCAGCAATCCCGACACGAATACGGAGGCTGTGTTCTCGCTGCGGGCGAGGGCGCATTACTAGTTGCCACTATGCAGATGTCTCTGTTCGCGCATGCCCGTCATCTGCCCCAATCGGTCACAATGCGATTGCATCGCTTCGCGCGTGTAGCGTTCTTGTCATCGACAATTGTTGGATGCCCCCTGTCACGCACGGCTGGCTTCGCTGAGAGGCGTCTCGCGCCCAAGCGCACCTAACACCGTTGTAACGATGCCGGGCGCCGAGAGACCAGCCTGCTCGTACATGCGTTCAGGTTTGTCCTGGTCGATGAAAATGTCGGGGAACACCATCGTACGCACTTTGAGGCCGCGATCCAAGAGAGCGCTTTCGGACAAGAACCGCAGCACATGGCTTCCAAAGCCGCCAATCGCCCCTTCCTCCACTGTCACCAGAATCTCGTGGTTCTGAGCAAGCCGCCGGACAAGATCCTCATCGAGCGGCTTGGCGAAGCGGGCATCGGCTACGGTTGTCGAAAGGCCGAAGCCGGCCAACTGATCTGCGGCTTTAAGGCACTCGTAAAGGCGCGCGCCAAGGGAGATCAGCGCAACGGTTGAACCTTCGCGCAAGATACGCCCTTTGCCGATCGAAAGCGGCACGCCCTCTTCCGGCATCTCGACCCCTTGGCCTTCACCGCGCGGATAACGCACTGCGCACGGTCCATCATCGATGGCGGCTGCCGTTGCCACCATGTGCTTTAGCTCGGCCTCATCGGCTGCCGCCATGAGCGTGAAGCCCGGCAGGCAACCCAGAAAGGCGATGTCGAAGGAGCCGGCGTGCGTTGGCCCATCCGCGCCCACGAACCCGGCCCGATCGATGGCAAAGCGCACGGGCAGGCGCTGAATGGCGACATCGTGCACGACCTGATCGTAGGCGCGTTGTAGGAACGTGGAGTAGATCGCGGCGAACGGCTTCAAACCTTCCGTGGCCAGGCCGGCCGCAAACGTGACGGCGTGTTGTTCAGCGATGCCGACGTCGAAAGCACGCTCGGGGAATTCCTTGGCGAAGAGGTCGACACCCGTACCGTCCGGCATCGCGGCCGTGATGGCGACGATCTTGTCGTCCTTGCGCGCCTCGGCGATGAGGCTCTGGCCGAATACCTTGGTGTAAGTCGGCGCACTGGGCTTCGACTTGACCTGCGCACCGGTAACAACGTTGAACTTGGCGACACCGTGGTACTTGTCGTCGGAGGCTTCGGCGGGGGCGTATCCCTTGCCCTTCTTGGTGACGACATGGACAAGAATCGGGCCCTGCTTGGCATCGCGCACGTTCTTGAGCACAGGCAACAGTTGGTCCAGGTTGTGCCCGTCAATCGGGCCAACGTAGTAGAAGCCCAGCTCCTCAAACCAAGCCCCGCCTTGCCAAAGGTGACGCGTATATTCCTCGACGCGGGCAGCGCGACGCTCCCAGCTCTTGGGCAACTGTCTGGCGAGCTGCTTGGCGATGTCGCGCAAATAGAAATAGGTGCCGCTTGAGGTGATGCGGGCGAGATACGCCGACATCGCACCCGTCGGGGGGGCAATCGACATATCGTTGTCGTTGAGGATGACGATTAGGCGCTCATCGCGCGCACCAGCATTGTTTAAGGCCTCATAGGCCATGCCTGCGCTCATGGCGCCATCGCCGATCACGCACACGATGTTGTTGTCCTTCCCCGCAAGATCCCGCGCCACAGCCATACCGAGGCCTGCAGAGATCGAAGTGGACGAATGCGCGGTGCCGAAAGGATCGTATTCGCTCTCGGTGCGCTTGGTGAATCCTGAAAGGCCGCCCGGCTGGCGCAACGTGCGGATGCGATCGCGCCGGCCCGTGATGATCTTATGCGGATACGTCTGATGGCCGACATCCCAGACGAGCCGGTCACGCGGCGTATCGAATACCCAATGCAGCGCGACGGTAAGCTCCACCACGCCGAGACCGGCCCCCAGGTGCCCGCCAGTCACCGATACCGCGTCGACCATCTCCTGGCGCAGTTCGGCCGCCAGTTGCGGCAGATCGGACGCGGCAAGCTTGCGCAGATCCTCTGGGAACTTCACGAGATCGAGGAGAGACGTCTTTGAAGCTTTGTCCACTGAACTTTCCGTTTCGGTGATCTACACCTTCTTATGGTAGACGATTGCGCCTCCGCAAGGGAACATTGCAGGCCACGACAATAGTCATGGCCCAAACAAGCCAAAGCACGGCCAAGCGAGGCGTGCGGCCCGCTGACAGGGGGTGACCGACGGGCGGCCTAACTCTCACCCACGGTTGCCATGCCTCCAGGCCTCGTGAGGCGTGATCTTCTTGGTGATGAGCCGGGCGCGACAAACATTCGCAGCCAGGCCAACGAGCGGGCAGCCGCAGTTGCGGACCATAAGGGGGTTAGTTCTGTGGATCGAAGGGCTCGGCACCCGACGGTGCGCCGTCGGCGTTAATTGTGAGCTTTTCCACCCTGGCTTCAGCTTGCTTTAAAAGCCGGTCACAGTGCTCTTTGAGTGCCTCGCCGCGCTCGAAGATCACGATCGACTCCTCAAGCTCCACGTCGCCGCGCTCCAGCCGGCCGACGATGGTCTCCAGCTCTTTGAGCGCACGTTCAAAGCTCATTTCCTTGATGTCCGAATTCTTGGGCGATGCCTTGGCCATGATCATGTCCACGATGCGTCCCGCAATGGCGCGTTACTGATTATGTGCCCACGTCCATGAGCGTCTTGACGTGGACCGCAACCGATCTTGCCAGCGCCGTCAAGTCATAGCCGCCTTCAAGCATTGACACGACGCGTCCGTTACTGTGTGTCGCAGCCACAGCGGCGAGTTTCTCGGTTGCCCACATGAAATCGGCCTCCACGAGGCGCAGGTTGGCGAGGGGGTCGGCTTCATGCGCATCAAATCCGGCCGAAATCACGACGAGATCAGGGCCGAAGTTATGCAACGCGGGGAGAATGCGCGATTCGAACGCCTCACGGAATGCCTCCCCACCATCGCCAGCACGCAACGGCGCGTTAAACACGTTGCCCACGCCCGTTTCTTTGAGCGCGCCGGTGCCTGGGAACAGCGGCATCTGGTGCGTGGAGCCATAAAACAGATCCTTATCCGACCAGAAGATGTCCTGCGTCCCGTTACCATGGTGGACATCGAAGTCGACGACCCCAACACGTTCAACGCCGTGCTTGGCGCGCGCATAATGACTGGCGATCGCGGCGTTGGAAAACAGGCAGAAGCCCATGGCCCGGTCGTCCTCAGCATGATGCCCGGGCGGGCGCACCTGACAGAAGGCGTTGGCCGCATCGCCTGCCATCACGGCATCGACAGCACGCAGACCGGCGCCGACGGCACGCAGCGCTGCCTCCCATGAGCCCGCAGAAATGACCGTATCGGAATCTATGTGAGTTCGGCGACTGATTGGGCCCGTGGCAACAGCGCGGATCTTTTCCAGGTACTCGACAGAATGGGCAAGCTTGATCTGCTCCTCGACATCGTCGCGCAGTGGTGCCTCCTCACGCTCGAGGTCCTTGAACACATCATGCGCCAGCACCTTGTCGATGGCGCGCATACGATCAGGGCGCTCGGGATGGCCCGGTCCGGTGTCGTGATCAACAAAACAGGGGTGAGTGATGAGAAGCGTCGTCATAGTGGGGGATTTTTCTGCCAACGTTCACGGCGAGTTCGCCGTCATGTTAGCGCGATCTGCCGAAAGGACCAGGGCTTCAGCTTTTTAAGTCGGATAGGTCAGAAATGGGGGCAATGGTGACCCCCGGCGGCGGCGGGCAATTCTCGGGCACAAAAAAGTCGGGCGCTAACGGCATCGCCGGGTCGACGCTGTATTGGGCGAAGTTGGTGACACCGCCCATCTCGTGCAAGACCGTGTCGTCAATCAGAAAGTTGCCCGTGAAGAAGTTTGCCGGCTGCCGGAAGACGAGGTGCGCGGCGTCCGCCACGATGTCCGTCGTGCGGCTCATGCGCATGACTTTCTGGCCGCCCAAAATGTTTTTGATTGCGGCCGTGGCGATCGTCGTGCGCGGCCACAACGCGTTGACCGCAATGCCGGCCCCTTTCAGCTCCTCTGCAAGTCCCAGAACGCACAAGCTCATGCCGTACTTGGCAATGGCATAGGCCACATGCCCGGCGAACCATTTCGGTGCGAGGTCGAGCGGGGGCGAGAGCATGAGAACGTGCGGATTTGACGCCTGCCTGAGAAACGGCAAGCAGGTCTTGGTGACGAGGAACGCGCCGCGTGTGTTGACGCCGAGCATAAGATCGAAGCGTTTGAGGGTCGTCTCCTCAATGGTGCTCAATGACAACGCACTTGCATTGTTCACGCAGATATCGATGCCGCCGAACGTCTTCACCGTTCTGTCGACAGCGTCCTTCACCTGGTCTTCGAAACGGATGTCGCAAGCGAGTGCCAGCGCGCGGCCGCCAGCTTGCTCAACTTGCTGCGCGGCTGTCTCAATCGTGCCTTCAAGCTTGGGGTGAGGTTCTTGCGTCTTGGCCGCGATGGCGATGTTAGCACCATCGCGGGCGGCGCGTAGCGCAATGGCAAGCCCGATGCCGCGGCTTGCTCCGGTGATGAAGAGTGTCTTGCCCTTTAGTTCCGCCATCGATGCTGCCGCTCATCCTGCCTTCGGTTCCACGCCCTGGGTGTGCTTACGGAAGAACCGCAGTGGCAGCATCAAAATCCTCCAGGCGTATCGGAGCAGCAAGAAGATAAGCGCGGGGACACCTACAATTGGCAGGAAGATGACGAAGTAGGCCAGAAAGCGCACAGTTTGCGCCGCCCGGTAGCCCGCCACCCCGCGATATTCTTCGCGCTGCTCTGCCGGCCAAATGTGCCGCCACCAATCGCGCGTGACGGTCCAACCGATGAGGCCCGCCAAGAGGCCGCCAAGATAGGCAGCCTGATAGCTCCATGGGATCCAGGGAATTATGCGGCGATCAAGCTCCCTCTGGCGCGCCTCATCGCGGGCGTACACGTCTACAGCATCGACGATGACATTGCCGGTGATCTCCGAGGTTGCCACGCTCAACCATTCGCCCACCACGCCGGTGATCGGCTGCGCTGCCGAGCCGGCTGGCATTGCGCGCACAATGACACGGCCGCTGCCTTCGCGAGCGGCGGTGACAGTGAACTGCCCGCGGCTTGCGGCCAGCCCATCCAGGAAGTCGCCAAGCGTCGCCCGCTTGACGGCAGCATCGAGCCCGTCAACGGAAATGCGTTGCCAGAGCCAGTTGCGCCCACCAGGCTGACGCGGCGCTTGCGAATGCAGAATGACAAGATTGACGTCGGCATTCTCGGCAGCGCGGATCACGTCGAGCACCTTGAGGCTCTGCTCCGGCCCGCTCTCCGGGCGGAAGAAAAGAAGGTTGCCTTCGACACGGCCGGTCACAAGGACCGTCTGACCGCGCACTGATCGCACCGCATCGTCGAGGTTGGCTGGATCGATGGAATCGACGAGCGCGTTTTTGGTTCCAGCCTCCATGCGTGGGGCGGACGAGAGCGTTTGAGGGCCGCCGGGCTTAAGGGACAGTGTGCGAATGCTCGACCGGTTCAAGGGGCGCTCCAGCTGCGCAATTGCCTCGTTGAAGAGCTTTTGGTCGGTAAGCTCAACAATGAGATTGGGGCGCACCTCGGCGAAGAACCTGTCGCCGGACGATCCGACACGGCGCACCAAGGGAAAGCTATCCCTGCCAACCATGACATGCAGCGTTGCGTCGCCCGGTAGTGCCTTCAAGATCGCGCGTTCACCAAATACGGTGTCTTCGGTGAGATAGATTGTCAGCTTGGTGTCGCTAGCTTTCTCCGGCAGCAGCGTTGGCACCACGCGTTTGAACTCATCGGGCGTCCCGGCCGTAAACACATCTCCGTTGCGATTGACGAATTTCCAGTGTCCCTCCGGAGTTGCATGCGCCGCCAACGTTGCGCCCTTAGCGGTTGGGGGAAGCGCCATGATGTGAGCGGCAGCGCGATCGAGCACAGCGACGCCAGACCTAGCGGTTTTGGCCCCCGCTTCGCCCGCCTCACGCGTTATCTTCAAAAACCAGTTCGCTTGCGCAACGGGGTTGGAAGCAGCTAGCAGCACCGCGGCGAACGCGCTGCGAATGGCGGCAGATCCAATTGCGGCAATCAGCGGCATACTTCCATTTTCCATGTTTGGGGGTGGAGCCTACACACTCTTTGGACAGAATTCAGCCCAAGCGGCTATGACAGATGAGGCAATCGTATGAGGCGTCCACAAAGAGCATGGCCATTGTGAAGGCAACCGAGGGGGCGATCCGCGTCGCCGCCGAGCATGTGCGCGAGGGACAACTCGTCGCCTTTCCTACCGAGACCGTCTACGGCCTCGGCGGCGACGCGACCAATGGCAAGGCGGTGGCCGCAATTTTCGAAGCAAAGGGGCGACCACGATTCAATCCTTTAATCGTGCATGTAGCCGACATCGCCAACGCGAAGACCCACGCCGAATTCACACCGCTCGGGCTACGCCTTGCCGAGGCGTTTTGGCCGGGGCCGCTGACGTTGGTACTGAGACGGCGCGCCGAATCCGATCTTTGCGATCTCACGTCCGCCGGGCTTGAGACGATTGCTATTCGCGTACCCGATCATCCCATTGCGCAAGCTTTGCTCAAAGCCGCTGGCCGGCCCCTCGCCGCGCCTTCCGCCAACAGGTCAGGACGCGTGAGCCCGACGCAAGCAGCGCATGTGCAGATAGACCTGGGCGAGCGCGTCGGGCTCATCCTCGATGGCGGCCCGACAGCGCATGGGCTGGAATCCACCATCATCGACGCCACGGGCGAAGCGCCTATCCTGTTGCGCACCGGCGCCGTGCCTACCGAGACGATCGAGTCCGTGCTCGGCCAATCTATCAGCCGCGCTGTGGAGACTGGGAACAAGCCGCAGTCGCCAGGTCAACTCGCAAGCCACTACGCGCCGGAGGCAAGAGTTCGGCTCGGCGCAATTGACGTGCACGAAGGGGAAGCGTTGCTTGCGTTTGGATCCGACGTACCGGCCACCGCTGGCCCCATGATCAATCTCAGTGCGACAGGCGACCTCATCGAAGCAGCGGCCAACCTCTTTGCCGCGCTGCGCGCCCTCGATCAGACAGGCACCGATAGGATTGCCGTCATGCCGATCCCCGAGCACGGGTTGGGCGAAGCAATCAATGACCGGCTACGCCGCGCCGCGGCCCCACGGTCATGAGGAGAGAAAATGAGATGCGAAATGCGTCAATCCGCCGAGCCGGCGCGATCAATGACGTGTGCGTCCTTAGCCGCCGCAGCGGTCAAAGCGGTATTGTCAGCCTTCGCGTGCTTAGGCGGCCAAGTTGCTAAGATCGCATAAGCCGCCATCAAAGACAGAATAGCCAAAGCGAAGCTGGCGATGATCCGCTGCAATGAAGCTCCCTCGTGCAAAAACACGCGACTTATCTATAAGATAGCCTCTAAGCGCCGCAAAGCATTCAGGGCACTTTCATAATGCGTCGTACAATCGTGCAACACTTTCGCAACGGCGCCGGCCCTGTGGGTTTGCCTACCGGCGCGCTCATCGGTAGATGGACATGATGCAGCGTCCTGTCAGCCGCCCGGTTCCCACCGATGTCTTGAAACGATTGTCTGACATCGTAGGACGCGAGCATGCCCTGTCGGACCCTGAGCAGCAGGCTCCCTACCTGCGGGAGTGGCGCGATCGCTATGTTGGCCGGGCCGCGCTGGTGCTGCGCCCGGGCACGACCGAGCAGGTCGCGCTCATTATGAAAACGGCATACGAGGCCAGCGTCGGCGTCGTACCGCAGGCTGGCAACACAGGGCTGGTCGGTGGGCAGATACCTTCGGAGACGGGTGCGGAGATCGTTCTTTCCGTCTCGCGGCTGAAAAGCATTCGCGCGGTCGATATCGCAAGTACCGCCATGATCGCTGAGGCCGGCGTGACGCTCGCTGAGGTCCATGCCGCGGCAGACAAGCGCGGACGGCTATTCCCGTTGAGCCTGCCCTCGGAGGGCAGCTGCCAAATTGGCGGCGTCCTGGCTACCAATGCGGGCGGCGTTGATGTGTTGGCCTATGGCAATGCCCGCAATCTCACTCTCGGACTGGAAGTGGTCCTGGCGGACGGGCGCATTTGGAATGGTCTCAAGACCTTGAAGAAGGACAACACGGGCTATGACTTGAGAGATCTCTTTATTGGCTCGGAGGGGACGCTCGGCATCATTACGGCAGCAGCGCTCAAGCTTTTTCCCAAGCCGGCGGAGAAGGCCACCGCATTCGTGGCGCTCCCCGAAATAGCATCTGCGCTCGGGCTGTTCGGGCTGGCTGAGGAACGCGCGCACTCCAGGCTGACGGCGTTTGAATTCATGAGCCGCTTCGCCATCGAACTCGTGCTGCAGCACATTCCCGACACCAAGCTGCCCTTGCAAGACAAAGCGCCCTGGTACGTGCTCATCGAAGTTTCCGGAGCCGAGGCGGACGGGACGGCGGCGGCAACATTGGAACGACTGCTCACGGAAGCAACCCAAAAGGGCCTCGTCACCGATGCAGTCATTGCCAGTTCACTGGCACAGGCCAATGCCTTGTGGCGTCTGCGCGAGACAGCGTCAGAAGCGCAGAAACCCGAAGGCGGCAGCATAAAACACGACATCTCAGTGCCGGTGCCCCTCATACCGGAGTTTCTGAAGCGCGCGGCAACCGTCGTCGAGGCGGTTTCCCCCGGCGCTCGCCCCGTCGTGTTCGGACACTTCGGTGACGGTAACGTACACTACAACGTCACGCAGCCGCCCCACATGGAGAAAGCGCGCTATCTCGCGCTGTGGGATCGCATGTCGGCGGCGGTGCACGGGCTTGTCACAAGAATGGGCGGCTCGATCTCTGCCGAGCACGGTATTGGGCGCATGAAGCGCGGCGACTTGGAAAAATTCAAAAGCCCGGTTGAGCTTGAGATCATGCGCGCCTTGAAGTCCGCGCTCGACCCAAAAGGCATCCTGAACCCAGGAAAACTGCTTTAGGGCACCTAGAGCAAGATCGTTCTTGATGGAATCACTCACCAAGCCCAGAAGGTTCCCGGCAGATAAGTGAATCTTGCTCTAGGGTCTGGACCCTAGGGTCATAGACCCTAAATCAAAAGTGTAGAGACTGATTTACGTTTCACTTGGACGCGACCCAAGCGTTTCCAAGTGAAACGATCAGGCTCTAGTAGAAGCGCCCAATCTGCTCAAAGCACCGGCGGGTTGGAGACAGGTTCCTGCACTTGGGGTCCCTCATTGCGTGGATTGTTGAGCTTGCGGCTCACCTCCACAATCTGCAGAAGGTCCTCCGGCGGCGCGTGCAGCAGGGCGAGGATGACTTCAGCAGATCCCGAGCTGCAATCGAGCCAGGCATCGAAGTGCTCCGGCGCGATGATGACCGGCATACGGTCGTGCAGATTAGACATGGACTGGTTCGCCGCCGTGGTGAGGATGGCCATAGATTCCATCTCGCTGCCATCCGCGCCCTGCCAATGCTCGTAAATGCCTGCCATGCCCATGGGCCCGCACTCGCGCAGACGCACCAGATGCGGCCGTTTGGCGCCCGCAGCACCCGTCCACTCATAAAAGCCGTCGGTCGGGACCAGGCAGCGCCGGTGACGCATGGCCGCGCGAAAGGAAGGTTTCTCAGCGGCGGTCTCCGAACGGGCGTTGATCATCATCCTGAATTCGCGCGGGCCTTTGACCCACGAGGGGATGAGCCCCCAGCGCACGAGCGCCAGCTCGCGGCCGCCATTGTGGGTGTCGCGCACGATGGCGACGGGCTGCGATGGTGCAATGTTGTAGCGGGGAGGGAATACCGCCTCGTTGTCGTAGCGAAAGTAGGCGCGTACGGCTTCGGGCGGCGAGGTGAGACTGTAGCGCGAGCACATGGCGACGCAGGGTAGCTTCGCTGGACCGCTGAGAGAAGTGGGTACGCCGCGCGAACGCCAGAATCCATGTTAATGTTAGCAGCCATGACGAACGATTATTCCAGGATCGAAAAGCCTGCCATGCTGTTGAAGGCCCGTGCTCTTGCACTCGTCGCGTGTGCACTACTGGCTGCGATGTCGACGGCACATGCGGCTCAATCGGACAGCAAACCCTACGACGAAAAACTCTTTCGTCTCTCCGAGATCCTTGGGTCCGTTCACTATCTGCGCGAGCTGTGTGGAGCGGATGAGGATCAGTTATGGCGCCAGAGCATGCAAGACATTGTGAAGGCTGAAGGCTACACGGCGCTGCGTCGCGCGCGCCTGACGCGCAGTTTCAACCGCGGCTACCGCAGCTACAGCCGCACCTATAATACTTGCAGCCCCTCGGCCCAGAACGCCATCAACCGATTCCTTGCGGAAGGCGCCAAAATCGCCGACGGATTAGTTAAATCCGTACCCTGAAACAATATACCAACCACCTCAACGTTTACTGTGAATGGGCGCCACCTCTGTCGCGCGCTGCTCATCATGCTACGAACGTTTCCTGCACTAAGATACGTCGGCAAAGGACCTCTGACGCCGATCGACTTCATCACTTGCGGTCAGCACGACAAAAAGATTGGCACCTTCTTGGGCAGGTTGGGGAACCCATGCGCACATATGAGCTTCTGAATTCGGAAGATCCCAGCTTTCGAGCTTTGAGTCTCATTCTCGCAGCATGGAACGAGGGCGAGGAGAGCGGCATCCCAAATGAGCATATGGCGTATGCGGCCTTGTTCACCGCGCTTACCGACCTTGTTACACAATACGGCGAGGATGCCGTGGTCACACTCGCGCGCGGCCTGGAAGAG
>Ga0209976_10001112_pt1 | contig 16145 bp, 16 predicted proteins | sample SumtaG_FD_182806 | JGI IMG/M metagenome (GOLD analysis project Ga0209976, IMG submission 182806) | Deep subsurface microbial communities from Indian Ocean to uncover new lineages of life (NeLLi) - Sumatra_00157 metaG (SPAdes) (version 2) | ecosystem: Environmental > Aquatic > Marine > Oceanic >...
AAAAGCGAGACCAGAAATTAATGATTGGGAAGAAAAATATCTTGATGATGCCGAAACGATACTGTTATCCTACGGTATTAATTCTAGAGGTGTTCCAGAAGTTATTGAGAAATTACGTAATGAAGGAAAAAAGGTAGGATACGTTCGATTAAAAAATGTTTGGCCCTTTCCTGATGAGCTAATGGAAAAAATAGGAAATAATGGAGTTTCCAAGGTTATAGTAAGCGAAATGAATTATGGTATGATTATAAGAGAAGTTCAACGCTTTCGACATTTGTTTGATGTATCGGGTATATCTATTCCTACAGTTATCCCTTTTTCACCAAAATTTCTATATAAAAAAATTATGGAGGAGATAAATTAATGAAACTTTCAGATGAAGTTTGTATCCCCGAAGAAGCTTATGATCATCCATTACGAGAAAGGTTAAATCTGAATAGATTTATTTTTTGCCCTGGATGTCTTATTGGAACTGCCATCACATCAATTACCAACAGTTTAAGAGAAAAAGGTCTAACGTTAAAAGATTATGCTATAGTTTCTGGTATTGGATGCACTGGCCGATCTAGTGGTTGTTTTAAAGCACCTGCGTTTCACACCACACATGGGAGAGCAATACCTTTTGCTACGGGACTAAAATTGGCAAATCCGAAATTAAAAGTAGTTGTGCTTTCTGGAGATGGAGACTTGTTTGCTATTGGTGGAAATCATTTTATTCACGCAGCAAGGAGAAATATTGAACTTACAGTTCTCTGCATAAATAATAATGTTTATGGGATGACTGGTGGACAAGTCGCACCCACTACTCATATTGGTGACATTACATCAACTACCCCATATGGAAATATGGAATCTCCCTTTAATTTAGTAAGCCTAGCTGCAGCTGCAGGAGCGACCTATGTAGCTCGATGGCCTGGATATGATACTCTCAGACTACAAAAAAGCATTACAAAAAGTATCGATAATGATGGCTTCGGTTTTATTGAAGTTCTAGCCCCTTGTTTCATTCAATATGGGAGCAAAAATAAATTAGGAGATGCTGTAGAAATGCTAGACTGGTTAAGAAAACAAGTTAAAATTGAAACTAATGTTGCACCCCATAAAGCTACGTTTGATTTTAAAAAAGGGATTATAATATGTGGTGAGTTTGTTGAAGAAAAGAAGGAAGGATTTTCAAAAAAAATAGAAGAACTACGAGAAAGAGCTCATAACAAAAAAAAGAAAAAATAGATATGATGATATATATAAAAAATGACTGAAAGTGCTAAAAAAATGAAGGAAAAGCTTAATTCTGAACCCAATATTGGCTTATTTCTCTGTAAATGTGGAAAAAATATTGCCGGTACTGTCGATATTGACGAAATAGCAAAACTATATGAGAACCATCCAAATGTTAAGCTCGTGCAAGTGAATAACTACACTTGTTCTGATCCCGGACAAGTTGAAATTGAAACCGCTATTGAGGAGCAAGGAATAGAAAAGATTGTGGTTGCAGCTTGTAGTCCACGATTACATGGTCCAACTTGGAAAACACTTCTTAGACGCATGGAAATAAACCCCTCTTTAGTTGAGGTGGCAAACATTAGAGAACAGTGTAGTTGGGTTCATCTCTCAGATAAGGAAGCAGCTACTAAAAAAGCGAAGGAATTGATCGATATGGCGATCGCCAAAGCTGAATTGTTGGAAGCTGTTGATGACATCGTTGTTTCAGTAAACAAAAAAGTATTAATTATAGGAGGAGGTGTCGCAGGGATCCAAGCTGCCTTGGATTTAGCTGACGATCACGAGGTTATTCTTGTTGAGAAATCACCCACTATCGGAGGAAACATGGCTCTTATCGATAAAACTTTCCCTACAATGGATTGTTCTATCTGCATTTTAGGACCAAAAATGGCTGACGTCGGGAATCATGAGAATATCACCTTAATTACTAATGCTGAAGTTACGGATATTTCAGGATACATTGGAAATTTTAAAATTAAGATTACAAAGCGCCCCCGCTATGTAGATGAAGAACTTTGCACTGCCTGTAATGACTGTGTAGATATTTGTCCCGTAAATGTAATAGATGAGTATTCTGGGAACCTAGGGTGGAGAAAAGCAATCTATATTCCCTACCCTCAAGCAGTCCCTGCAAGTTATATAATAGATGAAAAAAACTGTACTGGTTTATCTCCTTTAGCATGTGGAAAATGTATTACCGAATGTGAAAAAGAAGCTATTTTTTATGAGGATACAGAAGAAACCTTCACCTATGATGTTGGCGCTATTTTAGTTGCTGTAGGGTTCGAAAAATTTGATGCATCCAAAGTCCCTGAATATGGATGGGGAGTTTATCCTAATGTTATCACGACCTTTGAATTTGAAAGATTAATAAATGCTGCCGGTCCTACAGATGGAGAGCTGGTACGTCCAAGTGATTTAAAGAGACCAAAAAGGATAGCGTTTATTAATTGTGTAGGGTCTCGCGATAAAAGATTTAATCCTTACTGTTCCAACTTTTGTTGTATGGAGACTATAAAAGATAGTCTTTTAATTAAGGAACATTGGCCCGAAGTTGAAGTGGTAATATTCTATATTGATATACGTGCATTTGGGAAATATTTTGAAGAATTATATACCCGCGCGAGAGAAGAATATGTTATTTTCATTCGGGGTCGTCCTGGTCAAATCAGGCAAATCCCTGAAACTAAAAATCTTGTAATCACTGCAGAGGATATAAGCACAGAAACAATACTATCTCAAGAATTTGACATGGTTGTTCTTTCTATTGGAGCAGAAGGATCTTCAGAATCTATTCCATTCCCTCTCGCTAAGGATCCTAAAGGATTTTATATTGAAGCCCATCCTAAGCTACGACCAGTAGATACACCTACTGATGGTGTATTTATTGCTGGAGGTGCAGAATCTCCTAAAGATATTCGTGAAACCGTCACCCAAGCCAGTGCTTCAGCAGGTCGGATTATGAAATTAATTTCAAAAGATGAATTCCACGTAGAACCACTTTATGCATTTGTTGATATAGATCAATGTACAAGTTGTGGGACCTGTGTGTCTCGATGCCCTTATGGTGCCATTAGCATTGATAAAAAAGCTAAAACTCCAGCCCGAATTAATCCTATCTTATGCAAAGGATGCGGGACATGTGCTGCTGACTGCCCCGTAGATGCTATAACTATGACTAACTTCACAGATGCCATGATTTTCCGTCAGATTGATATAGCTTTGAGACAAAATGCTTCGAAAAAAGTCATCATTTTTGCTTGCAATTGGTGTTCTTATGCTGGAGCTGATTTAGCTGGTACTAGTAGAGTTCAATATCCAACCAATACGCGAATTATTCGTACAATGTGCTCTGGACGTGTAGATATTGATTACATTAAGCGTTGTTTTGCAAAAGACGCCGGCGCAGTTATGCTAACAGGATGTCATCCACAAGACTGCCATTATATCTCTGGCAACGATTTTGCTCTTAAGAGAGAGAAAAAAATTAGAAGTTGGATGAAGAAAAATAAAATTGCAGATGAACGATTTATAATCGAATGGATGTCAGCCGCAGAAGGAAAGAAATTCGCAGATGTTGTTTCCCAAATAAGCGAAATTGCTCTAAAAAAGAAGTAAAAACTTTTTTTAATGGTATATAAATGGGATTTGAGCCATTAAGCTAATCAAACTCAAATTCTCTTATACATTATAAACGATAGAATTTTATGAATAATTAAAATCTTTATTCTATAACAAGTATAAAGGTTTTAATCATTGAAGAAACCAATTAACAAGACTATAACTATAATAATCAATAGAAGCCCATATGGGGATGAATATGCATTTAACGCAATACGATTCGCAACCGCTCTTATGGGGGAAGGAATAGAAGTTAATATTTTTCTCTTAGGGGATGGCGTTTATATTGCAAATAGGGGTCAAAAACCTCCAATAGGTGCTACAAACATACAAGAGATGTTACAAAAATTTATAATAAAACGAGCAGAAATTAAAGTGTGTGGCTTATGTGCACGGAGTAGAGGGATAGAAGAAAATCTAATTGAAGGTTGCACAATTGGTTCAATGTCTCAACTTGGAGCTTGGGTCGCAGAGAGCGATCAAACTATTAATTTTTAAAAATAAAAAATCTTGATGAAATATGAGATTTCTATCATTTCACGTCGACCATTTTTGGTTTAAAGTAACTAAAAAGGGTAGGTCTAAGATTATTGAAGAAATAACGGAAGAAAATAAAGAGGGTCGAATTGAAGACGCGTTAGTTCTTTTTATTAGTATGGAAAAACGAGATGAAGAGGACCCAAACTTAATTGAGAAAGGAGTTTCTGAGATTGAAAAAATAACTAATCAGCTCAAGATTAAAAATTTAGTAATTATACCCTTTGCTCATTTATTTGGACAACTTAGTTCATTAGAATACGCTTTTGATGCTTTCAAGAAATTTGAATCAATATTTATCTCAAAAAATTATTCAATTCTTCGACTTGCTTTCGGGTGGTTCAACGAATTAGAAATGAAAGCTAAAGGACATCCCCTATCTCGAATATCTAGAATTATTGAATAAATATGAGCAATTTTGGCACTTAAATTTTTATTATATTCCTTTTAAAATATAACTAGCAACATTATATTATACATATCATTTTAAAAATTATGAGAATTAATCATCAGAATAAGGTAATAAAACTTACCTTTGATTGCTGTTTTTTCAGTTGTTGTTGTCGTAAATAACAACTTCATTCATTAATTCTCTAATAATTATCGATTTTTAAACCTCTTACATATCTTTTACTGGTTAAAAAATTGAATTTACATTATTAAAACTAAATATTAGGAATGAGAAATGAAAGTATTATCATATAATAATAGAATAAGGAAAATAGGTTCAGACCATAAATCGCGGGTTTATGAAAGCATAGTTGATTTAATTTCAGATGTAGATAATCCTACGCCTTTAGTTAGATTAAATGAAAGAATTAATCCAAACTATAACTTTCCAATCTATATAAAACTAGAAAGGTACAATCCTTTTGGTTCAATTAAAGATAGAATTGCATATTCGATGTTAAAGGATATAAAATTTAAAAAAGATCAAACAATTATTGAACCATCTTCAGGCAACACAGGAATAGCTTTAGCTTGCTTAGCCAATGCTAAAGGAATCCCTATAGAAATAGCAGTTCCTTCAAGAATACCCGAAGAAAAAAAGATACTTTTAAAATTACTTGGCGTCAATGAGTTATGGGAAGCAGATGATGATTTATGTCCTTTATTCCCAAACGAAGGAGCAAGAGGTGTAGTCAATGGGATATTAAACAGCGTAGGCGGAGAACGATTTATTAATCCAAATCAATATGAGAATTATTTAAATGTTCACACCCATTATAAAACCACTGGTCCAGAAATCTGGAGACAAACTCAAGGAGATGTTGACTATTTTTTCGCAGCTCTTGGCACATGCGGTACTATTACTGGTATAGGAAAATATCTAAAAGAAAAAAAACCATCAGTTAAAATAATAGGAATAGAACCATCAATCCCTACTCATAATATACCTGGCATGAAAAGGATTACTGGTCTTCCAGAAGAATTAAAACCAACGATCTTAGATAAAACAGTGATAGATGAAATTTGCGAGGTTAGTGATGACGATGCTTATCAAACTGGAATCAAATTAGCAAGAAAAAATGGCATTTTAGTGGGACCTTCGACAGGGGCAATACTGTATGTAGCTTTGGAGTACGCTAAAGATCACGATGGATTGGCCGTCATAATTGCACCAGATGATGCTCTTAAATATGTCAGTGCTTACGCATCCTATGTGAAAAAGGATGGTGAACCTTAATTTTAGTTGCATAGGGAAATAAAAAAGTATTGTGATACTTTAAAAATTTTAAACAAATAAAAAGCTTAATCAACATCTAATTTCTCCATTATGAAATAATTAGCTCGGAGCAATATTAGGAAAATTCTAAATAAAAAATATAAGTGTCAAGCCCTGCTTCACCCTTAAACTTATCCTTTTCAATAGCATTGACTTCTCCAAGAGCATATAAAAGTATGGCATTCCAGTTATTTAAAATGTTTTTTAGAATCCTCAATTTCAGCAATTATTTCTTCCTTGGCTTGGTCTGGAGGATGTATATTTTCCTTTTGAACATATTCCATTATTTCATAAAGAGATACATTTGCTTGCGAAGCCGCTTCTTGCAGGCTGACTATGCCTTTTTGATATAATTCCGTCATCTGTTTTATTTCATACTCTTTTAACTTTTGTAATATGAATTTCCTTACAAGAGCTGAACGATCGATATGTTCTTTTTCTGCGATTTTTTCCAATTTTTCTGCATCTTCATCATCTATTCTCGTGCTTATAGTTTTACTCATTTCTTTCTCCCTCATTTGATATTAATTCCATAAATACTGAGATTCTATTAGCAGAAGTGCCATTAACGCCCTTGAGTTCATTAAGAATGTTGATAAATCTCTTCTTATCAATTCTTTTTTTCAATAATTGATTATAAAAGAAAGTATCTAATTCCATAGAGGCAACATTAAGATTTTTAAACTTTTTATTTGCTCTTATATCTGAGTTAATACATATACCTTCTTTTTTAGCTAAGATGTAGCAGCTTGTTTCGCAAGAGTCTCTGAACTTGGATAGATCTGAATTGATGTTTATAGGTATTATGGGGATTTGGTTCTTCTCAAGAAAATCCTTTGCATTGTAAGCATCTGGGTATTTATTTTCCATTCCTTTCTCAACTACTTCATTATACACACTCTTATCAATGATCACATCATCCTCAGTTAAATTAATAAATTCTTGTGATAGACCTGTTTTAACTAAATATATAAGTGCGTTTGCATCCAATATAAATCTCATATATTGATTATATACAATTGATCCTACTTAAATTTGATTTGTATACAATAAAAAAATATTGTGATACTTTAAAAATTTTATACAAATAAAAAGCTTAATCAACATCTAATTTCTTTTTTATGAATAGGAGCAATATTAGGAAATTCTAAATAAAAAATATAAGTGAAAATTTGTATTTTATAATTAAAGTTCATTATTTGGAGGTAAAAATTATCTTAAATAATAAAGCTAAACGGCCTTTATCTGGGCAGGAAATGGCGGATCTCCTCTTACAACAATTAAAAAGTCTCTTTGAAGAATATACAGTGGATTTTGCTTATCTTGGAGGATCATGGGCTAAAAACAAGCAAAACTGGTGGAGCGATATAGATATTTTTATTTCGATTCCAAACTTTCTTCAGTTAACATCTAAAATCCAATTAGATATTCTAACTCAATTCCATGTTAAAGCCACAGATTTGACTAAATTTGAAGAATTTGAAATCATAGTTTTAGAAGCACTTCCTCTTCATGTTCAATTTAGTGCTATTACTAATGGAATTTTAATATATGAAAAAAATCCTGAAGTTTGTTCTTCTTATCTAGAAAAATTACTCCCCCTTTACTATGATCACATGATCTGGTACAAACGATTGATTGACCAGTCACAATATGTTGAAAAATCTGGTGAAAAATCATGATTGATGCCACTTGGGTTCGCGAAAAATTTCTTTCCAGTAAGAAATATTGGTCCAAATTAAGTCATATAATATCTAGGACTTCAGATGATTTGGAAAGAGATTTAGATCTTCAGTTGACGGCTGAACGAATTTTTGAAATCTTAATTCAAATAATTCTTGATATATGCACACATATAATAGCTCATGTAAAGGAATCTCCACCCCAAACATATGCGGAATGCATGAAAAAACTAAGTAATATTGGAGTTATCTCGGAACAAACAGGAGACCTAGCAACATCCTTAGTAAAAATGAGAAATATTGTGGTTCATCAATATGGCAAAATAAATTACAAATTATTATTTGAAGGCTTAAGGGAACTTAATGAAGGATTCCCTATATATCAAGATGAAGTGCTTAAATGGATAGAATCTCAAGACTAACATTTTTAATGATATATGAGAGCTGAGCCTTTAAATTAGTCAACGTCAAATTCTTTTAGATGGTTTAATGAGTTGAAAATGAAAGCAAAAGGACATCCATTATCCAGAATTTCTCGAATTATAGAGTAAATAATTAATTTAACATAATTAAAACATTTGAAATAATATTACATTTTTATCCCATTCGAAACTATTCGAATATTAATATTTATTATAAATGCAATATTTCTGCTTATATGAAATTTGGAAGATTTATTATGCCTTCAAGGAGTTATGAAAAACTAAGAGAAACTGCTTTATTAACAGAAGAGTTAGGATTTGATTCAATTCATATGCCTGATCACCTCATCGGTCAGCGAAAACAAGAAGAACCCTGGTTCGAAGCAATTACGTTAATGACCGCGTTTGCCGTAGAGACTCATAAAATAAAATTAGGTTTTGCTGTCTTATGTAATTCTTTCAGAAATCCTGCTTTGTTAGCTAAAATGATAACAACATTGGATCATATTTCCAACGGTCGAACTTTAATGTGGTTAGGAGCTGGATGGAATAAGAAAGAATATCGCCAATACGGATATCCCTTTCCCAAAGCTCATGTAAGAGTTTCCCAGCTTGAGGAAGCTCTCACAATTATTAAGAAGATGTTTACAGAAGATAAAGTTACCTTTGAAGGTAAGTTTTGGACTTTAAAAAGAACATTGAATAATCCTAAACCAATCCAAAAACCTTATCCCCAGATTGTTATAGGTGCAGCTGGATTAAAGATGACTGATATAGCTTGTAGAGAAGCAGATGGAATAAACCTTATGCCTACTTTTAATGAGAAAGATCGCATAGAAAGAATTTCGCTTATTAAAGATAACCTAAAAAAATACAATCGTGATCCTTCTGAGTTCGAAATTTCTATATTTAACCCTGTTATACTAGTAAATACTCAAGAAGAGCTGGAAAAGGTATCTAAACAACAACTAATGAATGCGTTCATTGGATTTCCTGAAGATATTAAAGAAAAATTCGCTACTTTAGAAGATTTAGGCGTTAAAAAAATAGTAACAGCGGCAATTATGGGTCCTGATTTTGATGATCGCGTAAAGCTTTTCGCTGAGAAGGTAATGTGAAAAGTTAAAAAAAATAGGAATTCTTTTTTTTTCTTTTTATTTTTTATAAAAATAGTTTTTGTAAATTTAGTAGTGAACATTAATTCTTGTTTCATAATTAATTTCAACCAATCTTTAAATTTTAGTTTACTAATTCGTCATTACTCTAACCATTTGGTTTATTTTTATCTATTTCTCGCATTATTGAAATATTAAAATTTATTATAATTGTAATATTTTCCCTATCATGAAATATGGTGGCTTTGTTTTTCCTTCAATGAATTATGAAAAAATGAGGAAATATGCTTTAAAAGTAGAAGAACTGGGATTTGATTCACTTCATTCTCCAGATCATCTCATCGGCATGAATATGCCTCCCCGGCTACGGCCTGAGGACCCATTTTTTGAATCATGGACCTTAATGACTGCTTTAGCTGTTGAGACACAGAAAATTAAGATAGGACATGTTGTCCTCTGTAATGGTTTCAGAAATCCTGCTTTATTAGCTAAAATGATATCAACATTAGATCATATATCTAATGGCAGAGTATTGACGTGGCTCGGAGCAGGATGGTATAAGAAAGAGTTTAACCAATATAGTTTTCCCTTTCCAAAAGCTGGTGTAAGAGTTTCTCAGCTTGAAGAAGCTATTACAATCTATAAGAAGATGTTTACAGAAGATAAAGTTAACTTTGAAGGTAGGTTTTACACGTTAAAAAGAACATTGAACAACCCTAAATCAATCCAAAAACCTTATCCCCAGCTTGTTGTAGGTACTATGTCTGGAACAAGAGTGGTGGATATAGCCTGTAGAGAAGCAGATGGAATAAACATCCCGTTTATGTTTGATATCGCAAAACTTCCAGAGAGACTTTCTCTTATCAAAGAAAATCTAAAGAAATACAATCGGGATCCTTCTGAGTTTGAAATTTCTATATTATACCCTGTTTTACTAGTAAATTCTCAAGAAGCGATGGAAAAAATTCCGAAAGGAACAAACGTGTTCTTTGGATTTCCTGAAGATATTAAAGAAAAATTCGCAGAACTAGAAGACTTAGATGTTAAAAAAATAATAGCAATGAGAGTAACGAGTCCTGATTTTGATGATCCCTTAAAGGTTTTTGCTGAGAAGGTAATGTGAAAATTAAGGAAAATGAAAATTCTTTTTTTTTATTTTTTTATAATCATAAATTTATTTAAATAAATTGCAACTGGATGCTTTAGCAATATACGAATAAGCCTGTTCCAAACCAGCGTGTTGATCTTTTAGGAAAGGCCATCTAGTTTTTGCCGTTAAAGTTTGTGCAAAAGACTTTACGGTAGGGTAGTGAACAAACAAATATGCATCCCAATCAAAATCAAGATCACTCTCTATAGTAGCCCTCACCCTTCCTGAGGCATCATAGTGTGCACCCAATTTTCCTTGAACTTGCATAACAGCCCTTCCATAATGTTTATATGTATCTTTACCAATTTCACCTTCTGCCCTATGACCGTCCTGATATACAGCTACTTCTGGATATTTCATAAAATTTATAACTTGGATATCTCCTTGATATTCTCCATAAAATAAATTGTTAAGGAAATCTTTACTCATAGAATATAATTCATTAGTGGAATATAATTCCTCTAATGTTCCACCGGGTGTAATATCTACACTGGGATCATTTTTTGCTTTTTCCATCATTATGTTGATTTTGGTTTGTTGTTCTCCAGGATAAGGATCAAATAAATAGGCTCGAAACTTTTCTAATTTACTATTTTCTCTTAAGTCTTCAAGGGATTGGTCATACTTGTCCTCATCTGAATACTCAATAATTATAATTTCATCCCAATTAATTTTATCATATTCTCCATACCTAATTATATCGTAGGCCTCCCATATTATTTTCCCTTCCTTAAAGAGCTCTCTCTTGGTATCCTGAGTCCACGATACTGTATCTTTATATTTCGTAAATACACAAATTGTTTTCATTTTCATTACCTTAATTATAATAATATTCTTTAACAGAATTACTTATAAACCTTAGCAAAATATGAAGCGCTGTAACCTATCCTCAAGACGCTATTACCATGAAAAGAATTAAGTATAATAATAGAAAAGTAAAAAATTATGATTAGAGTCCTTTTTTACTTAAACTTGCTGCTAATTGTTCTTTTTTCTCTCCTTTTAGGTCGTAAAATTTAAGCATCAATAATCCTGCGACGAAGCAAAATATCGCGGGGACTAGACCAGTATGTAGACGAATCCCAAGAATAGCGAGTGGGGTCTGTGTTTCCGAGCCTGGCTTATCTTTTTAAAAATATCAAAATTTAATAGATATTCATTATTATCACTTTTATGAAATTTGGTAGCTTTGTAATACCTTCAAGAAGTTATGAAAAACTAAGAGAATTTGCTTTAAGAGTAGAAGAGCTGGGATTTGATTCAATTCATTCCCCTGATCACCTCATTGGTCAGCAACAAAAAGAATCTCCGTGGTTAGAGGCAATGACTTTAATGACTGCATTGGCCATAGAGACAAGCACAATAAAATTAGGTTTTGCTGTCATATGTAATTCTTTCAGAAATCCTGCTTATTTAGCTAAAGTAATCTCTACATTAGACCATATTTCCAATGGTCGAGTGTTAATGTGGTTAGGAGCAGGATGGAATAAGGCAGAATATCGCCAATACGGATATCCCTTTCCCAAAGCTCATGTAAGAGTTGATCAGCTTGAGGAAGCTCTCACAATCATTAAGAAGATGTTTACAGAAGATAAATTTACCTTTGAAGGCAAGTTTTGGACTTTAAAAAGAACATTAAATAATCCTAAACCAATCCAAAAACCTTATCCCCAAATTGTTATAGGTACAGCTGGATTAAGAATGACAGATATAGCCTGTAGAGAAGCAGATGGAATAAACATTATGCCTTCCTTTAAAGCAACAGAAATCCCAGAAAGAATTTCACTTATTAAAGAAAACCTAAAGAAATACAATCGTGATCCTTCTGAGTTCGAAATTTCTCTATTATACCCTATTACGCTAGTAAAAACTCAAGAAGAACTGGAAAAGTTTTCAGAGGGAGAACGAACAAATACTTTAACAGGATATCCTGAAGAAATCAAAGAAAGACTTGCTGTACTAGAAGACTTGGGGCTCAATAAAATGGTAGTAATGGGTCTTTCTAGTCCTGATTTTGATCATCCCTTAAATATCTTCGCTGAGAAGGTAATGTGAAAATTACGTAAAATTATTTTCTAATTTTTTTTTATTTAATTGTCTATTTAAGCTTGAATATCATCCTTATTCTTTTAATAAAACTTTAATAATTATTTAAAATTTTAACGTTTGTATTATTATGAAATATGGTTACGTTATTTTTCCATCACTGCCTTATACTGAAATTCGAGATCTAGCTTTAAAAGCGGAAGAATTAGGATTTGATTCTATTCATGTGCCGGATCATCTAAATAATCAAGAAAAGAACACTAGACCTTGGTTAGAGGGTGTTTCGACAGTGTCAGCCCTCGCTACAGATACAGAAAAAATAAAATTAGGATTCATTGTACTCTGTAATTCATACAGAAATCCTGCTTATTTAGCTAAAGTAATCTCTACAATAGACAACATCTCTAACGGTCGAGTATTGATGTGGTTAGGCGCCGGATGGAATAAACAAGAATATAGACAATATGGATATCCTTATCCTAGCCCTAAAGAAAGAGTTGACCAAGTTGAGGAATCTCTCGCAATATATAAGAAAATGTTTACAGAACATAGACCCACTTTTGAAGGAAAATTTTGGACACTTAAAAGAACAATAAATTATCCGAAACCAATTCAAAAGCCTTATCCCCAGATTGTTTTAGGTACTACTGGATTAAGGATGACCGATATTGCATGTAGAGAAACTGATGGAATAAACATAAGTTTTGCGTTTCCAATTAAAGATCTTCCTGAAAGACTTTCAATAATCAATGAAAAATTAAAGAAATATGATCGTGATCCTTCGGAGTTTGAGATTTCATTATTTTATCATGTTACTTTAGTAAAACGCCAAGAAGAGCTAGAAAGATATACAGAAATGGATTTAAATCATGCGTTTATTGGATTTCCTGAAGATATTAAAGAAAAATTTGCGGAGTTAGAAGATTTAGGGGTTAATAAAATGACAATACGTATTTGGGATAATAATAATGATCAGTTACAAGTGTTTTCTGAGAAAGTAATGTGAAAATATAAAAAAAATTAGTTTCTTTTTTTTTTTGCTTCAATTTTGTTATACAATTTGCTTTAGTATAATTTTTTAATCTTGAACGAATTCTCGGATACTAGAAATAACCAATTTTGGATCGTCTGCCATTATAAAATGACCACCTTCCTCGCTCCACGCAAATTTTATGTCTTGAATAAAGTCTTTTAATCCCGTAGCTAAAACTGTTCTTAGAGTCTTATCCTTCTTCCCCCAAATGACAAGAGTAGGAACGTTGATTATTCCCCCCCAATCTTCGGGATTCTTACCCTCTCTTGCTCTTTTATAAGCTGCCCGATAATAATTCAATCCTGATTTCAAAGCTCCTGGTTGTTTCCAGGCTTTAAGATATATATCTTTGTCAAAATCATCTTTGGCGGAAAGAAGGTTGTCATTAAAAGTCTCCCATTCTATATTCATTGTATCTTCACTTCCTTTTTTTATAAAATCAAGTTGATAGGAAGCTGATGCTCTAAATTCTTTATCCGTTCTAATCAGTTTAGCAAGCAGCCCTGAATGCATAGTATTTAAAACAATTAACTTTTTCAATAGGTCAGGATACATTGTAGCAAACCCCAAAGCTATGCTGCCACCCCAATCGTGCCCAACTAGTGTAAACTTACCTAACTGTAAGGCTTCGGCTAACCCTTTAATATCATTGATTAACACTTCAGGATAGTAATTATCAACACCTTCTGGTTTTTCAGAGAGATTTATTCCACGAGTATCAGGCACAATTAATTTATACTCATCTTTCAATGCTAAGATGACATCTTTCCAACTATACCAGAAATCATAAAATCCATGCAGCAAAATAATCGGGTCCCCTTCACCAATTATTATTGTATGTAGCTTTACTCCATTTGTTTCAATAAACCTTTCTTCTATTTCTTCTAACAATTCCATTTTTAAATCACTAATATATTAATCTAAAAAAAGTTAAAATGTTTTTTAATTCTTCATCTTCTTCTAATAAGCATATTATGGAAGATTAAGGTCAAAGACAAAGGCTTTCCCTTTTTTACCAAACACATTCAGAATACCCATTTTTCTCAAACAATAAGTCATCTTTCGAGTTAATCCAATTGAAATTTGTAAAGCCTTGGAAAGTTCATAGTTTGTAAAGGGGAATTTTATATTTTTAGGAATAAGGTTTAAAAAATCCAATTCATGAAATAGCTTTTGGTCTAATATCCCTACCAGTTTTTGGTTTACAATACTCCAACCTCTTCTTCTCCAACTCCCATTCCCATCGTTAACCCTCGTTTCTTCTACATCAACAATTATAGCTTCAAATGAAAGATTAGAACTCAATATAATATGAGGAATCCAGACTAATTCATCAAAAATATTCATAAATGATCGATGTTTAGGAGATAATCTTCTCTTAGTTATTTGGTCTCCATTTCGATCCAAACCAATAATCCATTTATTTTGCACTATTGGGTATATTAACCGAACTTTATGACTAATAAGAAGCTTTTCTAATTTATTCCTGATTGCTGAAAAGTTTTGAGTTTGGATTTCAATAAGTAGTCCCCCTCTTACTATATCGATTATATAACCATCAACTGGGCTCTCTATCTTATCCCCGGGCAATTTAAGCCAGTTTTTTAACTCCGCATGAAGGGATTTTTCTTTTAAGGTTCCGATTTGATTAGAAAGAGTAGAATGAGATGTGCTTACCATCGTTAAACATTCAATAGGTTACTATCTTAGAAATAAGAACACTCCTTGAAATTAAAATGCTAATAATATTACCATATGTATAAATGAGGTTTTAAAATTATTTTAAAAAGTTTAAACTCTAAAAAATGACTTAAATCTATTAAAATTATAAATTTTAGTTTCCTATAAATATTAAATAAACAAAATGGATGGTTTTAAAATGACAGATAATAATACAAAGTCTACCTACTCTGATATAATTTTTAGCGACAATTTTGATCGCTTAAAAATGATGGGTGTTCGTGGTAAACCAGCACTTAGAATTGAAACATTCGCCCGATGGGATGAGCTACTACCTTATGGGCTCATAACTGCTTCAAGTAATCCTTATTTCTTTCAGAAAAAGATCATTCCCCTGGATGTAACTTATGAGCATGAAGGTGTTCAACGATCTCTTGAGGATTATATGAAGGAATACTGGGTTGCAGGACTTATGGTTTTGCGAGGTGGTGAGATCGTATCTGAACAATACCGCCATGGAATTAACGAAGAAAGTCGATATCAGATCATGTCAGCAACAAAGAGTTTTACTAGCACTATCATTGGAATGGCATTATACGAGGGAGTCGTTAAAAGTATTGACGATCTTGCCAAAGATTATGCTCCTCAATTTGAGGGAACAGCATACGGAGAGGTGTCGATACGCCACCTGTTAATGATGTCATCAGGGATTAACTATTTCCATAACAAAGGATTTCCCGACCGACAAGAAGCATATAAGCAAGTTTTTGCGCTTGGTCGAGATTTCGACGATTTCGCTGCAGAGCTAGGCAATCGAGTTCCTCCAGGTACCGATATTAATTATATAGCTACTGATTCACAGGTCCTAGGGGCGGTATTACGTGGTGCTTACGACAAGCCTTATCACACCATAATTAAAGAAAAACTATGGGAACGAATAGGCATGGCGGGGAGTACATTTTTAAGCAGAAATGCACCGGATGGACACGGTTTTGGCCATGCATGTCTTTGTCCTCGACTCATAGAGTTTGCCCATCTGGGACAATTATATCTTAACGATGGTGTTTGGGATGGTAAACGATTGCTTCCAGAGGACTGGGTACGTACTGCTGGCTCACCGCAAGCCCCTT
>Ga0209976_10001113_pt1 | contig 16143 bp, 19 predicted proteins | sample SumtaG_FD_182806 | JGI IMG/M metagenome (GOLD analysis project Ga0209976, IMG submission 182806) | Deep subsurface microbial communities from Indian Ocean to uncover new lineages of life (NeLLi) - Sumatra_00157 metaG (SPAdes) (version 2) | ecosystem: Environmental > Aquatic > Marine > Oceanic >...
TGTTATCCGTTCAACTTTGTCCATGATGAAATTATCTGGGAGTGTCCTGATGATAAGTTTATTAATGATCGTGTTGCTTATGTCGATAAAACTATGGTGGATGAAATGGAAAAGATCACACCGGACGTAATTGCACGAACAGAATCAGTAGGTAGCGTTAATTCCGGTATATTAAGCGGAGGAAAGCAGGGGGGATTTACAACCAAAGTTTGGCTCACAAGCCGGGATATTGCTGTCAGGGATTCCCATAAAATAGATGGCCAGCGTATTTTTATAAATGAAAACTTTAGAGTTTTGAGCGGATATACAGGATTGTCGTCAGCTTATCCGAGCGATTTCAATGAACGTTGTTCAGTTTTAATGTCTAACAAACCACCTAATATTTAGAAAGGGAATAAATATGCCATTATTAAATTTAGCATTGCGCGTGTTATTGGTAATTATAATTGTAGGTGTAGCTAAAACGCTTTTGCCTCTTTTGCTTCCAATTGTTCTACCCGAAGTTGTTTGGTGGTTACTTTCTGGTGTAGTTTTATTTATAGCTTCGTGGATTTCGCATGGAGTGGGATTTGATATTCTTCCCTGGATTCCCTAATGAAGGAAGAAAACGGTAAAACGTTCAAGTTGTTTTTGATATTTATCGGTGGGTTAATTTCTTTCACGTTGGGTAGTATAATTGCTTTCAAAATTATTACAAATACGCCGGAACCACCTACACAAGTTACGGAGTTTTTCACCGTCGTTATTATTTTAATGTCAGTAGTGTATTTAGGTAAAGAGAAAGTTTTAAATAATGAAACAGTTGCCGCGCTGCTTGGATTAATTGGCGGCCATGTATTGGGGAGTTAATACAAAAGGATTTAAATTGAATACGAGAGGGTTAAATATAAAGGTAATTGCATTTATGAGCCTGTTTATCATTTTTCTCGTTTACGTGTTTATATCTTGCGTATCGCCCATCGCTGCACAGCCTTCCGACAGTATTCATAATTGGCCTGTGTCGGTTAGAGAATTATCCGGGAATATTGAATTTTCCGGCACTGTGAAGTTTGAAATCAAAGGCGACACAACGATTTTTACTCAAGCTATTGATATCAGTTATTATAATACAATATTACCGATTTATTCTTACTTCCAGGTGAGTGATCCGACGGCGGAAATGTTAGCTGGATTTGAAGGAACGTCTCACCCTGGAATTTTTGATTCAACCTTTTTTTCCGAGGTGGATATTTCACATTTTCAGGTATTGGTATCTAATCAAACTGAATCATTCTTATCAAATTATGAAGAGGGATGCCCAACATCAAACGTGGGTATATGTTTCAATCAAGCATTCGGGATGCAATATATTAGATTAAAATTTATCGGAACACCGGAGAACACAATAGGTGCGGAGGTGCGTTGGTCAATATTGATGCAAAAAAAAGCAAGGTCTAAAGAATCAAGAGCGTTTAGTATAAAAGACACAAAATCATAAAGGAGTTGGAATGAAGGTTTTTATATTAACAATATATATTTCTATATTTTGCGTTTTACCCTTGTCGGCACAATCTCCGGCTGATAGTATAAATAACTGGAAAGTTTCTGCAAATGAAGGACATTCTTTCGCGGAATTTTCTGGAATTGTGGAATTTGCTCAAGATTCATCGATTGACTTATTCACTCGCGCGATTGATATAAGTTCTTTCGATGTGACTGATCCTGTTTACGCCTATTATAATGCAGGCGGATCCGACACGGATGTTCTTATTTCGTTTCAAGGCAGCAGTGATCCCGGTTTATTTGATACTACTTTTTTTGCTGAGACCGAGACAACCGATTGGGTATCTTTATTAACCGCTGAGGATTTATCCGCCATAGTTAATTATCAAAAAGCATGTGTAAACGACACTATAAACTCCGCCTTTGGATGTTTTAATAAAGGATTTGGGCTGAAATGGATTCGACTAAAATTCGACGGCCAAATTACAACTAATTCAACTGCGGCAACGGTGCGGTGGAGTTTTATCCTACCTAAAAAATTAAATGCAAAGACGTCTGGGGCATTTGACATAAAAGACACAAGGCCATAAAGGAAAAATTATGGAAAACAAATTAAAATTCTGTCAATCAAATATAAAACAGATTGATGAGCAAAAGGGAATAATACCATTTACACTAACATCTTTCACGGTTGATAGGGATGGTGATGTAATATTCCCCACGGGTGCGGTTTTGGGTAATTTCAGAAAAAATCCAATCTCTTTATATATGCACAATGCCTGGGAGGTTCCCCCTGCAAAATTGCTTCCTGAAACAATTGTATCTAATGCTCAAGAAATGATCGGCGATGTTCAATTTGACATTGAAAATGATCCGTTTGGGGAATTCCTATTTAAAAAATATGTTAATGGCTTTCTGTCTGCCGGTTCAATCCGCTTCATACCTATCGAATTTGATATGCAAGTAGTGATTGAAGGTCAAACCGGTTTTGGGGTTAAGGTGTGGGAGCTTCTGGAATTTTCACTTGTTACTATTCCGTCTAATCCGGAAGCATTGAGGAAAGAATATAAAGACGGGAAAAGTGGGCTGTATGAATCTTACGAAAAACCATACTATTCAGCCATCGAAAAGTTTTACGAATATCACAATCGCGGACTGGATGTTGACAAACAGATATTTTCATATTGCAATGGCGAAGGGTGCAAGGATATTTCACGTGAAATAATTAAAGACACTGCTCAACAGCAAATCAATTCGGAAAATGGAACACCTGGAACACCTGGAACACCTGGAACACCTGGAACACCTGTTCCAAAAGAAACAATTAAAGATGAACAAAGTTTCTTGCAAGAGATGACACAATCATTAAAAAGTATAGAAAGCATTTTAAAAATGCTTGATATGCCAAAACCAGAAAACAAAGAAACAAAAGAGGAAGCTGTTAGCGATCAACAGTTTCTTGAGATGTTAGAGTCTCAATTAAATAGTAAAGATAAGAAAGGGGTTTAAAATGTCAGAAAAAACCCTTACGAAGAAACAAGCTGAAGAGCTTGCCAAAAGTTTTATGCAGTCACAAGAAATTGTACAGGAAGAAAAGGAAAAAGGCGCTAAGTCTACGGGTGATTTAGACGCTATTGCAATGGATAAGTTGGCGAAGGCGGTTGCCGCCGAAATGTTGGCTATTCAAGGCACGAATGAAAAGGAAGAACAAATAAAAGAGAAGAAAAACGCCGAGTTTAAAGTTGATGGTGACAATACGGTTCTAACAGATTATACAAAAATCCCGGAAGATTCTTCCATCGATATCAACACGCTATCCGGGAAGATGAAAATGTTTAATTCTGAAATTGATCAGTTCTTTCCAAAAAGAGATGCTGAATTAATAAAGAACTGGAAAGAGTTGAATGATCGGGTGCTATTGACAGCTAAAGCCCTTGCGGTTGCACGGAAAGACGATTATCGTATCATTATGCAAGGACTAAAGAGCTTTAAGGCAATGGGAAACCGGTGGAATAATGATTCGGAATTGCGTAAGGCGATTTCTACAGGTGGAGCCGCTGCCGGTGCTGAATGGGTGCCAACCGAAATGAGCTCCAATATCCTGGAACTGTTACAAATGGCATTAGCGGTTGCACCGTCTTTTAATCAAGTAGCAATGCCAACTGATCCTTTTACTCAACCGATTCAGGCCGGGTTTGCTGATTCGTTTCTTATCACCGAAGTTGCAACCGATGATCCGGCGGGTGATGGTTCTGCGAAAGTTACACCCACAGCTATACCAACCGGCAATTTCAATTATGCGACTGTTGGTATGGGTTCCAGGGTTCGCGTATCATATAACGCCACTGAGGACACTGTGGCGGCATCAATCCCTACTATTCAAAGGATGTTGGTTGATGGTATTGCTCGCGGTGTTGATAACGCTATTATGAACGGCGATACTACCGCTACACACATGGACTCCGACACAACCGCAGCCAACGACGTCAGGAAAGGCTTTGACGGTATTCGTATGATGGCCTTGAACGTGGATGGTGGAACGGTAGCAGGTGCAGGCGCAAAGGTCACACTTGACGGATTGGAAGAATTGAATTCCCTACTTGGTCAATATTCCGCACTGAATCAAAGAGATTTGGCCTACTACCCCGGCGCTAAAGTCTATACAAATATGAAATTCTCGACCGATCTTCAAGTATGGGCAGCAAATACTTTCGGCGCAGACCGGGCAACTATCCGAACGGGTGAATTATTGTTTATTCACGATGCCCCGGTTATACCTACCCAATTCGGTCGAGAAGATTTGAATGCCGCCGGTGTTCACGACGGAATAACGGTCAATCTGGCAACTTTGCCGCTTGTGTTCCGACCTGCTTTTAGTGTTGGTATTCGCCGAACGTTGTTACTTGAAACCGCGAGGGATATTGAACATCAACAAAATATTCTGGTTGGCTCTATCCGTATTGACTTCAAGAGCCATTGGGATACCACAAGCGCAACGTTTCCGTTTTTGTCAACTATCATAAACTTAGCTACCAGCTAAAAGGGAAACATGAAAACCAAGACATTGTACTATACAGGTAAAGGGAGCTATAGAGGCTTCCTTTACCCGGGCTCTAAAATTGTAATTCTTTCAAAGGGTGATTCGATAGAAGTTCCAAAGATGTATTTGGATTTGGTTCTAAAACAATGGCGTAATTTGTTTACGGAAAATGATCCAGCATCCGTAAAGGAATTGAAAGAATCAGAAACGAAAGAATTCACCGGCGGAATTACTAAAGATTTTTCGAGACAATCTAAAAAGAAACGCAAGCAATGATTTATAATCTGGTAACAATCAATAATTTGCGTGAATGGTTGAATATATCAAGTGATACGGATATGTCATTTCTTGAAGCGCTTCGATTTTCGGTTTCATCGGTTGTTAAGAATTATTGTCAACGAAATTTTATTACAAAAGATTTAACTGAAGATTATTCAGGAACAGGTCAACGTATTTTGATTCTGGAAAATTCTCCGATTTATATCAATGCGGCAAATGACAACTTTTCATTATCAATTGATCCAGAAAGAGCGTTTTTGACGGAAAGTATTATCGAAACTACTGATTATGTTGTCGAATCACGTAAGGGAATTTTAAGAACTGATTTTACTATTCCCTGGGGTAATAACAATATAAGAATTTCCTATACCAGCGGTATTTCACGGTTCATAGTTTTAACCGGTCAAAACGATACGATTGATATATCCGATACTGGGGGCTTGGATGCGATTGTATTAACCCCTGGATTCTATTCAGCGGAAGATTTCCTAGATGAAATATCGGCAAAGTTGAATGCAAGCATAATTTTGAATGGCACTTATACCGTTTTTTATTCGCACGAATCAGGATTGTGGAAGATTTCGACAGGTGAAACATTTTCATTATTATTCGGTGATGGCATAAATGTAATAAAAAGTTTTGGCTCTCTTTTGGGATATAAACTTGGTAATGATTTTTCCGGTGATACTGAATATATATCGAATGGGAATTTCGGGTTACCCGACGATATAACCCTTGCCGCTCAAAAATTAGTGCATCATTGGTTGAAGGATTCCGGGCAAGGCGAAGGAACGGATCACTTGAAGAGAAAGATTGTTTCCGGCGGTTCCGGTGGCGGTGCAGCCACATTGGAGTATGTCAGGGATGAATTGCCGTTAGATGTCAGATTAATTTTAGATCATTACAGAATTAAACACGTGATTGCATAATGGCCGTAAGAATATTTACAAGAGTTGATTCGTCGGGAGTAAAAAGAATGTTTGCGGAATTGACTGATAACGACCGGGCAAAGTTTAGGGCATTAACACGTTCAATGCAGCAGATTGGTTTTATTGCAACCGACGAGTTTATGATTTCAACGCCAAGAAAACCAACGAAAATACAAAGGTCAACATTTGCCAAAGGCGTTTCAATATCTTCGCCAAGTGGCGATAAAATACATATAGATACAGGCAGACTTTCCAGATCATTGATAGGCCAATTTTCCTTTGCGCGTGGTTCCGGTGGAACACAAGATAGTATACGAAGGATTCAAATTCACGGCGATGACTTCCGGGCAATTTTTGGAACATCGGTTTTTTATGCACAGTTTCACGAATTCGGATTAGGTCAAAAGAAACGACCGTTTTTAAATCCAGCAGCTGAAGCCGCGACAAAACGTGGCGATATTGAAAAAATCTTTGCAGAAGAAATAAAACGCCACGTTAGAAGGGTGCAAAGTTGAGTATTAGAAGGGAGATTTTGATTGTATTGCAGGATATGTTGCAAGATATTCAAAAAGCGAACGATTTTAATACCAACATCGACCGGGTGACATTTGCAGACACGACAACCGACACAATTAATGGAAACGAAATCTGGATTAATCCGCGTGGAACGTTTTACACCTGGATGACAAATTGTGAATTTACTACCGGAAAAACGGGTGACTCGGCAGACAATTGGCAAATATCATTGCATTTATTTAAGCGTATCGAAACAGATGTAAATTCATTGGGAATAGCATTACTTGAAATGGAAACATTTAGCAGCGACGTAAAAAAACAAATGATTTTAAATAAAGACTTGCAGAATATTTCAGGATTTTCATCCTTGCGATTGAGTGGAGAAATTGATTACCCGGTGATTGCCGGAGAAACTAACATCATTGAAAAAGAAATCTTGATTGATATAAAATTTACATTTGACGAAAATAACATTTAGTTTCACATGAAATATAAAGGAAATTATTATGGCTGATGGTCAAGGCGTATCTACCATTCTTGCAATTGGCAAAGAAACTGTCTGGGGAACCGGTGTGGCAGTCGATACGATTGTAACTTATAACACAGAGGCGGTTGATAGGGCTTTTACGAATATTGATTCAACCTATTTGGACGGAGTTGCCGAAATAAAAACAACCAGGCAGGGAGGCTTGAACGTTGCTGGGGATTTAGGTATCGAAGTGGTATACGATACATCCGTAACTAATCCTAAAGGCATTGATGACTTTTGGCTTTTTGGGTTAGGCGATGCAACATTTGACGTCGGGGGTTTCAATGAATTTCAAACGGTAACATCCTTAAACGTTTCCTTTACGGGCGCAAATCTAAAAAAGGCTGATACAGTTTGGGAGCATCAAGGTGCCAAAGTTTCTCAATTAGCTGTTACGGGAACATCGGGGGGTGATACCGGATTACAAGCAACCGCTTCTATCGTGGCTAAAAATCTATTGATTACCGGAGAGGCAGGCATTATTAACGCACCAGCGGCGGTCACGGGATTGAGCGGCACTAATCCCTCACCTGTTGCAATGGATGATGCTGTAGTCAGAATGGGTGACGTAGGCGCTGCTTTGACAGACGGGAATAGGGTTTGTATATCGGATTTCACCTTAACGATAAATAACAATCTTAGTGATCCGGTTTTTTGCACACCATTAACCGGCGATGATCCAAAGTTTTCGGCAGAGCCGATAAGGGATGGGTTTTTGGAAATTCTTTTAGAAGTAACATTTCCCTTTTATGATGACAATCAGTTTTTTCTGGATCAATCCGCCGAGACGGATGTGCAGGTAGAATTTTTATTCACGCGCGGCACCGATGAGTTTAATATTTATCTCCCATTTACCAGGGTGATTTCTAACGTTGCCCAGGTTTCCGGCGCATCCCTTATACCACAAGTAACTCAATTTCGCGCACTTGCTAACAATGGGCAAAATACTGACATGGTATTTTCCAGCACAACCGCGATTACTGGCGGAGTAGGAATCGAAACGAAAAATGGTAGAACGGTTGCGCCATAGTGCAAGAATTTAAAAACACAGATCGTGAAATTTGGCGAGAAATTCCCGAAGATTTTTATTCATCTTCGATACACGTTACGGAACATGGCGCAATCGGCATTCATTATAAAGGTTCTGTAACTGTGATGAAAGTTGAAAAATGGTTTAGGGCGGGAGAATTTTTTAACAGTTTTGAATTGTCAAAACTGACTATTATTGAAAAAGTATGTTATTGGTATTTATTCCAAAGAAAGGGTAAAAAATGAAAATCATATTTATTCTATTGATATTTTCATTTTCCATATTCTCACAAATTGATGTTAAGACTACAAATAGCTTATATCCAAATGGGAATACTTGGGATGATAGCGTAAGTGTCAGGGAAACCTCTACTTTTCCAGGCCAGCCTACTCAGCAGGTTAGATCGACAGTGGCATTAGATACGTTAATGTCAAATTATTATCAAATAAAAAAAGAAGATCGTGATTTTAGAGTTTTTGGAAATATATATACCGATTCTGTGGGCGTTGCACCCAATGCCATTAATACATCATTGGAAATTGGTTATTTTTATGGTACCGGGGGATTTCCCGACATAACCGGTATTGAATGGGCATTGATTCAAACTTCTACATCGGAAGAAACATTCGATTTTTTGTTTACCGATAGCGTAAAAGTGAAATTGCCACAAAGGATTTATTTTCGTTTTCGGGAATTGGCGGCACAAAGAAATCATTATAATATTACTTTAAACGTGAAAAAAGAATAATGCATTCAGGCGTAGAAACAAAAGCATCATATACTTTTGAAACCGGAGATTATGGAATTGCGACCTTAATCGCTCCGGGTGATCAGATTCATTTCAACGGTGAATCTTTGCGCCCTACCCAACAAAATGACAATGATGATTATTTCAATTTGACTGGTAGGGGGTATAGCATCACCGATCAAATATTCAAAAGTGTTGGCGGTAATATATCAATTGAGGCATATTATGATGATATTAATTTAATCGCCGCCGCGCTTGGTTTATCAAATCTCGATACATCTCCGGTAGATTTACTCGGCGGTGCATGGCAACATAGTTTTTATTTTGATGATGACAAAGCCGATAGATTACAAGACACACGTGATAGAGCCACGCCAGTCGTAGATAAACCTATGAAACGGCGGGGAACATTATCCATCGATAAAGGTGCTAATGTCTGGCAATATTCATCGGCGATGGTAAATACTATGACGTTAAACGCCGACGCTAATGGCGGAGTGGGTTTCAATTTTGGGATTATTTCAAGAGATATTGGAATGGATCAAGCCCCAAATACATCAAGCCAATTTTGGGCGTTTAATAATCCATCCGACAGAGATAAAGACAAAGTTTTTTTTGAAGATATCAAAGTCTGGATGGCTGATGTTACCGATCCATTTCCGCAGGATGGAGACAATCTTGTATGTTTGAATTCGTTTTCAATTACCTTTGATTCTCACCTTTCAATTCAAAATGATAGGGATACAAATACTTTAATATCGCAACCCTGGGGGAGATTGGGAACTATTACCGGGGATTTTAATTTTCCTTTTTTTAGCGATGCTCAGGAAACCGCGCAAATACAAAAATTACTGGATGCCGAAAAGGTAAGGATTATAGTTGAATTTATAAGTGATACTACCATAGCATCATCGGCTTTTAAATATGGATATACTATTGATATGAAACAAACATTCTTGACAACCGGCGGCGCGGATGTTTCCGGACCAAGCGTTATTCCTACGCAACTAAATTTTATAGCCGACAGAACGCCCACATCATTAACAACCGATGTTCCCAACGATGTTGAGTTTTTAATAAGAAACCAGGTTTCAGCAAATCCATTAGAGTATTAAATGATAATAGAAAATATAATTATTTTTATTGCCGGTTATTTCTACGGAATTATAGGAATTTTATTATTACATTTTTTGGCTTATTCAATCTTTAATTGTTTTCGGAGTAATAAAAATGGCTGATGAAAAATGGGTATCTCAAATAGTAACTATCAAAATAGATGGAAAAGAATATACTGAACAAGTTACTATTGCAGGGTTGGAACAGTGGCTTAAAACTTATCAACACAAAGAACATTTTATATATATAAAAAATCAAGCGTTTTACGATAAGTTGACCGAGAAAAAGGATAAAAAACGAGAGGAAAAAAAATATGCCGGTGATAATAAAACCAAGAGAAAATTTAACGGTTGAGCTTAAAAGTGCGCCAGAATGTTTTGTAACATATTCAAAATTGATAGGTCGCAAACAACAGAATATCTTTACAAAATATATTGACGAAAAAGGTCAAGTTACGAAGAAACAATTTGAATTGATGGAAGATGTTTTCACTAATTTCTTGCATAGTTGGGAGGGATTTCTAATTGAAAATGAAAATGGAGAAACATCCGAGTTGGAATGTAATTATGATAATTTTCTACTCATAGAAGATCAAGATATTAAAGATGAGATTCAATCCTTAATATTTCCGAGCGTATCTAAAAACGGGAAAGCAACTAACCCGGTAAAAAACTCCAAAGCCGAGCGGAAGTCTTAGCTTCGTTCGGCATCGTAAACAATTTTTGTGCGTCAAAGTGTATTCCTAAGCATCAAGAAAAAAACAAGGAATTGGAATGTGAATCGGAAAATAGATGTTGGCTCACGCACCATGCCGGAAATAGCGATGAAAGACCGATGTTTACGAATCCGGTTCTTTTTTTTATAGGCCAATCTTATGAGGAAATATGTGCGATTTCCAGGAAACAAGAAAGGCAGAAAACAGGCCGGGATAAAAAACAGTATATCGTTTATCTACCGACTTTGGAAAATTTAAAATTTTGGTGTGAATGTAACGATTGGGAGACATCGCCGGTAACTAAAGAAGATTTTTTAATCTATATAATGGTTTTTCATAGCGCATATACTAATGCGTTGTATAACAAAACGCCTTAGCTCGTATAAACTTTCCTCTCGAAGTTTGGGTTAAGGCGTTTTAAAAGGTGAAAGTTATGGCAAGTGGCGGTAGGGTAGTTGTTACGATTTCAGCTAATGATCGAACAGCAAAAGGCATAAGAACGGCTGAAAGAAGATTTGAAGGATTGCAACGAAGTATAACCGCTTTGAATGTTGCCGCGACTGTTGCATTTGTTGGTATTGTTGCAGGGTTAAAGGAAATAATCGATGCATCCAGTGATCTGGTAGAAGCCACGAACAAAGCACAACAAGTATTTGTAAATTCATTTTCTGGAATCGAAGAATCAGCAGAAAACGCGGCGACGGCTGTCGGGTTATCCACTCAAGCCTTTTTGGAGTCTACTGCTACTTTAGGCAACCTTTTGGTTGCCTTTGGATTGACGGAAGAAAGAGCGGCAGGGTTAAGTGATGAAATGGTTACACTGGCATCCGATCTTGCCTCATTTAACAATGTGCCGGTTGAGGAAGCATTAAATGCTATTCGCGCGGCATTGGTTGGAGAATCTGAACCGATACGACGTTTTGGTGCAGATGTTAGAGAGCTAAGACTTCAAACAATTGCACTTGAATTAGGCTTAACAGACACTCGGAAAACTTTAACTGCATCACAAAGGGCTTTCGCGGCTTATGAGGCAATCCTTAGAGATGCAACAAAAGCGCAAGGTGATTTCCAGAGAACATCCGGCGAATTAGCCAACCAGCTAAGGATTGCAGAAGCCCAGATAAAAGATGCAGCCGCAGAGCTGGGTGAATCATTATTACCGTTAGTTCGTGATGTAGTCGTAGAATTTAATGAATTTATACAGACGGTTGATTTTTCTCAATTAAGTGTTCAATTATCGAATGCCACAAAAGATTTTATCAACTTTTTTAATCAAGTAAATAGCCTGGTAACACAAGCACAAAGTGGCACCTTATTTGGTGGTCGCCCACTAATTGAAATCCTCATTAATGATATTAGGGTATTCCCACAGGAAGCGCAAATTCTCATTAATGATATTAAAATATTCTTTTTGCAAATAAAGCAGTCAATAGAAACCGGAATCCAGGATATTTTATCAAGCGATTCCGTTAACAGCTTACAAAAGTTTTTTTCTGATTTAATCCCGGAAGGAATAGCACGTAATACAAAGATAGAAGTTGACAAAATAAGTGCTGAATTTAATAAATTTAGTGCTTTTGTCGCGTCGTTATTTCCCGAAGGAGTTATCGACAATGTAGTTGATTTCTCTAATACTTTAAAGGATGTTGATGCGCAACCAGCCGTTGACGAAATAGCTAAACTAATTGAAGCAAATAAAAACCTTCTAATCGAAAGAGATAGGATACAAGCTACACCATTGCCGGGTCAAGGAATATTGGATAACGTTTTAGGGACAACCGATCCACGGAATATTCTTGATTCGCTTATCCCCTTTCGTGATGCAATTAAAGAAATAAATGAGTTGTCAGAACTGTTAACAATTGAGGCAATAGATAAACAGGATTTACTCATTGATTTACAGACATTAGGAATACAGGCGGACAATTTTGCTGAGGCAATGGCCGGGGTGAACAAAGAATTAGAAGAATTGACTTTGACAGAAATCGATCTGGAAGAGGTCAAAACCGATACTAAAGAAATAGAGGATGCGTTTAAAAAAATAAATGATCAATTGATTAAAGTAAATATTGAAAATGCTTTTAAGGGTGAAGCATTACAGGCATTTGGTGAAATTACCAATACTATTGCGGATTCTTTTGTTAATGCTTTTAATATAGCAAATACGGCATTCGGAAATCTGGTTTCCAGCATACTAAGACAGGCTACAGCTTTAGCGGCCAGACTTGGCGCTCTATCATTGATTTCTTTAATTCCCGGCGTAGGTAGCTTCGCTTCATTGATTCGATTAGCATTCGATAAAGGCGGTATAGTTCCACAGATTGAAGGATTCCAGGCAGGCGGTATAAAGACTACTGATACGGTTCCATCAATGTTGACGCCCGGAGAGGCGGTCATACCCGCTTCATCGGTGCAAAATAACCGTAATATTGTAGACAGTCTTATTGCTTCCCCGGAACCACTACAATCCACATTTTCACCCGTCCAGCAATCATCTACTAACATAAATATCGCATTTAACGGATTCGATGAATTGTCGGCACAAAGAGTGTTGCAGTCGCCGGAATTTCAAAACACATTCGCCGATATAATCAACAACGGCGATTTGAAAATAGAAGTTGAAGGTCGGCAAGTTGAGGTGATTAGATGACAATTGAATTATGGCAAGGCATAGATATTATTGATTTTGATAATCAAACAATTGATTTTTCTTTTGTTCCGGTTTCTGTGGGTCAAATGAATACTTTATTAGAAAATAATTCAGGAGTTTTTAGGAAAAAAACCAATGATGAATTAAAAATACAATTGTCTTTTGTAATAACCATCGAAAGTCAATCAGGGCAGCAATCCGACGGTCAATATAAAATCGATGTTTTGAATGGTTCAGAAGTTATTGATACCGAATGTTTTGATTTTTATATTTCGGGAAGATCGGGAAATTATAATGTAACAAATCATTTATTCGCAAATATTAGGGCTTCCACGAATTTTGAATTTACAATAAACATTCAAAATATATTTTCAAGTTCGTTTGTTAAATTCAATATATCCGATATTAAATTTTTTGCATTACAAGGAATCGAACTTGATTTATTTGAAATATTTGCCGACTTTAGACAAGAGGCATTTAATCCGGCCTTTCAGTTAGAGGCTTTAAATGCTGATTTTGCACAAGAGGCATTTAATCCTAATTTTCAATTGAAGGCTTTAAACGTTAACCTGAATCAGGAAGCGAAAGAGGCCGTAAACTTCAACCTGGACATTATAAATGGCTGAAAATATTGAAATACAATTAAAATCCACACCCGTTTTTAGAATAACTGTCACCGATGGTGGCACATTCAGGCCAGTTGATTCATTTACTACGCTTGAATTTAGATTCGAGAAAACAAATCATTCAACAATGATAAGAACCGGCTCATTTGAAACAGACGGCACGGATGGGGTTGTAATTTATAAAGCATTAAAAGAGGAAATAGATATTTCCGGGCAATGGAAACTACAATTTCACGGCATAGATGGAACTGATGAAATATTTACAGAAATAGACACTTTTAACGTGATTGGGAATATATGAAAAAGTTTATTTTAATTTTAGTCTTTTTATTGTCAAGTTACTGTGTAGCTCAAGAAACGTCTCCGGTTTATATCGGATTATCTTCGTCGGTTACGGCAGCCGAACTGCAAGGCATACCGGGAACGGTTTCTGATGCTTTGACTGTTACGGGTGTTTTAAATCCCGACAGACGTTTGCATATATTCAGGGTAGAGATTACCGGGCCATATAAACTTTTCACAAATACGGGTGCAGGATTAACGGAAGATACAACTTGGGCCGGCAGTGGTACTGATGGGTTAATTGTATTTGGCGGCGATGGTGAAAATGGATTACGAACACAAACAGCAGCAGACACAAACGAGTTAAAAGTTGCAACGGGAACCACTATACAATTATTACAACTTTCAGGGACTAACGAACTTGGTGGGGGAACATTTGCCAAGAAGCCTGAAAGCACGAATCCTGTTGATCACGTTAAAATCTATAGCCATCCGGAATCAGGTTCGGTATGGAAGCGCGATGGAAGCGCGGAAATCATAAATGTAATCTGGGCGGGGGCTTTAGGGGATGGTGTTGCCGACGATGGCGACGCAATCCTGAGAGCGGCCGCAGCTATGCCCGCAGATGGCCGGGCAACTCTTTATTATCCGGCGGGTGAATATGATATTGGTTCGGCTACTGTAAACGCCGGAACAAATTGGACTATAAGAGGGGATGGCTTTGGCACTTTACTGTTTACAGATGATCCAGAAATAAATATATTCAATATTACAGATGTTGACAGCGTTACGGTCTCAAGCATGAAAATACGTCACGCCGGAGTAACCTCTATCGCCTTTTCTGCCATCTTTTTGATAAAAAGAGGCGATCATATCAAACTTTCAAGTATGATCTTGGAGGATGCGCCAGACGTTAACATTGATGTGGAAAAAGTTAAATTCTTAACCATTGAGAATGTCTTCACATCGGGCGCTTTTAGCTTGCATGGCATAGGTTTAGTGGATGTTGAGTTTTCAAACATAACCGAGACAACCTCTTTCAGTAATAATGAAAGTGGCCTATTTATATTTAGAGGCCACGATATCTTAATTGAAGGATTAACCAGCGATTTGAATTTGTCGGGTTGTAAAATCGATGGGGATTCAACTATAGCAATTACTTTTTCGGGATGCACTTTTGCAAATAATGATCGCGGAATTGACCTGAATGATGAGTGCCGAGGTATTCTTTTTACAAATGTAACAGTTCAAAATAATAGTGTTTTCGGTGTTTTAGTTGGTGCGGGCAATCATAAAGATATTATATTCAACAGTTGTAAATTTGTTGCAAGCGGTTCGTCTTTTACCGCATTTAGAGCCTTAGCGCCGGCTGCTCCGGTTGGGGATTTGTTTGCATCCCTATCTATAACCGGTTGCCAGTTTAACAATAACGAAAGAGGGGGACTTGAAACGGCGGGTGATTGGCAGTTCTTAAGTATTACAAATAATACTTTCACAAACAACGGTGGAGTTTTTGATTATGACGGCAGCTTTGGGATTATAACAGGAAACAGTTTTGTCAATAATGCTTTTGCAACCGGAACCAGTATAAACATTATCGTTCGTGACGGATCAGACCATAATTTTATAGCGAATAATTTAATAGTTTGTAAAAGGGGAACGGGATTAACTCAAATAGGTATCGATATTGGCGGAGCCTGTGATAGTAACATTGTAATGAATAATTCAGTTTTATTTCATTCCGTAAGAGCTATTAGAGATTTTGGAAGAAGCACATCATTAGTCAACAATTACCCGGCAGCCACATCGGCGTTAATAGGGGCTGGCCAAAATCCTTATGACTTCGGCTCCGGCGCTATGTATGGATTAATCAAGCAAGTACAAATAGATACTCTATTAGTTGGCGTTACAAACGCTCAACCCAAAATAATATCGGGCAGCGGCAGCCCGGAAGGTGTCGAGGTTGCCAGAATTGGATCGATATTCCTCAGGATAGATGGTGGAGCAGCAACAACAATGTATATAAAAGAATCTGGCACAGGCAACACGGGATGGATAGCCAAATGAGATATTCAATATTAATAGTTTTATTGTTTGTGTCATTCGGCTTTAGCCAGGGAGCAATTTCACCGGCCTTTAGCTGGCCCGCCTTGATTTCTGATGATTTTATTGATAATTCAATATCTATTAACCAGGCTATA
>Ga0209976_10001114_pt1 | contig 16135 bp, 12 predicted proteins | sample SumtaG_FD_182806 | JGI IMG/M metagenome (GOLD analysis project Ga0209976, IMG submission 182806) | Deep subsurface microbial communities from Indian Ocean to uncover new lineages of life (NeLLi) - Sumatra_00157 metaG (SPAdes) (version 2) | ecosystem: Environmental > Aquatic > Marine > Oceanic >...
CGGTCGTTTGGAGAAAGGTGATATCCTTATCTGCCACGGTACAGATCCTGGTTGGACTTCGGCATTTAGTATTGTTAGTGGTATGATTGCGCAAACAGGGGGAATGCTCGCTCATTTCTCATGTCTTTCACGAGAATATGGGTTACCTGCGGTTTCACTCCCAAATGCTATGAAATTAATTAAAGATGGAACTATTATTGAAATGAATGGAGACAGCGGAGAAATTCGCTCGATTATTTAATGAGTGAGGATTATAGAAAATTTGAAATTAACAGATCAGGAAAATACTGCATTTTATCAAGAAATCACTAAGAACCGGGCTTTAGATTACTTTTTTGTTTTCGATAACGTACCCTTGCATTTTATTTACAAGGATCGAGTAATTCCCGGAGATTTGACAGAACTTGAGAACCGCAATAAAAATATTACTGAAACCTTATGGTTGGATGCATATAACACTTACATTGTGGGTAATGCCGCTTACCCTTTTTTATATCGAGGAAGGGTGTTACAGATGGCGTTGCAAACTTATATGATGGGAATTGAATATTTTATACCTGCAAAAGAGGATCCCAATCGGAGCTATACAACTGCTGAAGGAGTACAAGCTAATTTTGAAAATTGGATGGAAAAGACAGGATGGGGGATTCTAGAAAATTCTCGCAGATCTAAACCGAGAGCCTCTTGGCGATCATTTCTTAGAAACCCCGACCGCACCGTACGGATAGGTTCGATCATTCCAGTTGGTAATCAAATCCTCACAGAACTCATCGTTACCTGGAGTAGAGATGAAACGCTAAAAGAGACAACTTTTGGGGTAGTACTGCTTTATGATGTAGATGGTACTGTCTTGATGGATCGAAGCTATATTGACTTAGACAACTGGCCATCGTCACGTGGTAGTTCAAGTGCAACAGGAATTCAACCACAAAAGGCAGGTTTAGCAGATAAGTTATATGAATATCAGAAAACTAAGCAATTAGAAGTCAAATATAGTGATTTAGAAAAGAGGAACTTGTCAATTATCGAAGACGAATGGTTAGAAGGTTATAATACTGGTTTTTCTACAAAAGTTTTCCACCCACAACGGTTTAGGATGCAATTACCTCCTCAAAAGTGTTCTTATAATTTAAAAATTGCATCTGAAATCGAAACAATTGTTAAGGAAGAAACACCAGATCGAAGAATGCGTATCGCGATGAGTTATGTCAAGGGGAACCAAGTGGTGGTAGAAGGAATTATTTCATGGACCGAAAAGGGAGTTTTTAGAGAGTCTCCTTTTATATCATTTCTTCTGCTAGATAAGGATGGTTTAATCATCCGTGATCGACGACACATTACCCTGCAAAACTGGCCGGCAGCTGAAAAAATAAAAGAAAGGTTAGGTTTAGAAAATATAGGAGGTTAATCATCTAAATTAAAGTCAATGACTAAGAACGAATCAAGATTTCTAGTCCACCTTGGTGAAGATCAATCTACAGATATTACTGCTGTGGGTGGTAAAGGTGCGAGTTTAGGTAAGCTGGTTAAAGCGAATTTCCCTGTTCCCTCTGGGTTTGTGGTTTTGACAAGTGCATACAAGGAATTTCTTCATGTGAATGATCTAAAGGAAAAGATAAATCAGATTCTGGATGAGCTTGATTATGGTAACCTTAATGAACTGGAGGAAAAAACAGGAAAAATAAGGGAAAAAATCTTTAACTCTAAACTAGCTGATAATCTTGCCCAAGAAGTCACTCAAGCTTATAAGGTGCTTGGAGAGGAGTTGTCATATGTGGCAGTTCGTTCATCAGCGACAGCAGAAGATTTAGCTGGAGCATCCTTCGCAGGGCAATACGAAACATACCTTGATGTGAAGGGAGAAAAAGAGTTATTGGACGCTATGAAACACTGTTGGGCTTCAATGTGGACCTCTCGAGTCACGGCATACCGTTATAACAAGGGTTTTGATCATAATGATATTGGTATTGCGGTTGTAGTCCAGAAGATGGTAGAACCCGATGTTGCTGGTGTGATGTTTGTTGGGAATCCCATGAATGCTAGAACCGATGAGATAGTAATTAATGCAAGCTGGGGACTCGGAGAAACAGTGGTATCTGGTAGGATCACACCGGATGAATATGTCGTTGCCCGAGACACTTTTCAAGTCAAACGTCATACTCTCGGTTCAAAAAAAGTTCAGGTAGTTCGGAACCAGAAGACTGGGATTGGTACGGTTGAAGAATCTGTACCAGACAAACTTCAAGACGAATATAGCCTTTCAGATGATCAGATCCGTGAACTTACAGAGCTAGGTCGACGAGTCACTATGTATTCCGATGGACTACCGCAGGATATTGAATGGGCTTTAAAGGATGGTTCCTTCTTCTTACTACAGTCCAGACCCGTAACCGGCGTGGAATTCACATGGGAAGAAGAACTTGACCTGTGGCCGTCACTCCCAGAAGACGACAATGTTATTTGGTCACGAAAATGGGCAGACGAAGTGTGGACCGGCGCGATCACCCCTTTGATGTGGTCAATCCGCGGTCGCTGGATGCGTGATGGTGGTTCTGCTAACTATCAACACTTCGAAATGGGAGATCTTGCTGATTTACGAGCCTATAAGTATCATCATGGTACGGTCTATTATAATACAAGAGCAGATGAATTAATCGCCGAATATAGTCTTCCCCCGAACTTTAGAGCTCACTTTCTTAATCGTCTTCACCCGTCACAACTAGAGAAGGCTATAAATACACCTTTCGATCTTTGGCGAACCTTGAAGACGTTTGTTAGGATCGAGGAAACGCAACCTGGAATGGGAATAGGAAATTTTTCTATAGCAAATAAAGTGCTAACACAAAGACCTAAGAGTGGGATAAAATACGAATTTAGGCGTAAATCTGTAAAGGCAGCATTTCCCGATCTTAACCAAATCAAACAAGAGATCCGAGCCTTGAAAGATGAGGAACTAAGACCACGTGTAATGCAATATAACAACATTTTTGCGAGTGGTGTCGCAAGGGGTGCTTGGGGCATTATTCACATCTATGCACCCGTTATTCGTGCCCTTCTCGATGGTGTATTACAATATTGGTATAATGGTGACAACCCAAACGCCTTTATAGAAGTACTTAGTGGAATTCCTGAGCAAACTCAACAGTTTAATGATGATTATGCTTTTTGGGAACTTGCAGAAATGATCAAGCATTCCAAGAAGCTACGTGCGTTGTTCGAGGAATTCAAAGGGGTAACATTCTTCGAGGAACTTAAGAATCACGAAGAAGGACGTGACTTCCTCGCCAAATACGAGGAATTCTTGGATGTAGCTTTTTATCGGGGTCATGCTGATCGAGATATATATTTTGACCGACGTATTGAGGATCCATCCCTCGACTACGAAGCTTTACGAGTGCTATTAAAATCAGAAGACATAGTCTCGCCGGATGAAAGGGAGAGTAAATTGAACAAACGACGAGAAATCGCAACTGCTGATGTGATCGAGAATCTCTCTAAGCAACCACTCGGTGATTTAAAGGTATTAATCTTCAAATTCTTATTGAATTATAGTTTGAGGTTCTTCACGGGACGTGATGACTCGCGCCCGATGTCAGATATTGTAACCTACCAAAAGAAGCTAGTTCTTTGCGAATATGGTCATAGAACGGTGTCTCGAGGTCTACTAGAGGGAGACCGTGATTTCTATTTTCTGTCGATTGATGAGCTTGATAGACTGCTTAATGGAACAGAACCGAAGGCATTAGCCAGGGCAAAAGTAACTGCCCGTAGGAAAGCATTCGATCGTTTCCTTACTCATGAAGAGGATCCACCGCTTTTTCTCAAGGGTAATATGGCATTGGATGATGAACCGGCTAGCAACAAAGACAATATTCTGAAGGGTGTCGGAACTGCTCGGGGAATAGCGACAGGACGAGCGCGGATAATTCCGACGTTAAGAGATATCGGTCATCTGGAGAAAGGCGACATTCTTATCTGCCACGGAACAGATCCAGGCTGGACTTCTGCGTTCAGTATCGTTTCTGGCGTAATTGCGCAAACTGGTGGTATGTTAGCTCATTTTTCTTGTCTTTCGCGAGAGTATGGGTTACCTGCTGTTTCACTTCCAAATGCGATGAAACAAATTAAAGATGGGGACATAATTGAAATTAATGGTGACAGTGGAGAAGTCCGGGTAGTTTCGGATTAGGTGTGTGCACACTCTAGATGGGTTAGCAGGTGGAGGTGTCCATGGATGGGCCTTAATGAATATTAAAGAATTTACCGAAGATGCTTTAATGGAAGAGTTGCGGAAGAAAAGTATAAACATAATCTATTCCAAAACATCTTATTTAGATCCTGGGATTCATAAATAAAGAATTAAGACGGTTGATTTCATAGAATTAGACTTGTAAACAAAGAAAAAATAAAAGCTATTCCCTAGTATAATATAAGTATGTATTATATTTAAAACTTTGGGTTAAGCGACAAAGGAACTATGCCCTCTCAAGGGGAGAATGTAAAGATTTAAATATTTATTATTTCTTGAGTAGTACTTAATAGATCTATAATAATCTGTTAAAAAATTACAAATTATTCTTAACTTCAATTACAAGACGAAATTTATTGACTAGATCTCTCCCAAAAGAATTAGATCCAGCATTGCGAACTGGAGATTATGTTAAATTGAATGAGCTCTTGAGTTTATTGAATTGGGTTTAGGTATTAAAGACATATAAGAATAAAATTGTCATGAAAGAGGGTGACAAAAGTGAAAGAAAAAATACTATTAAAAACCGAAGAATTTTATGATGTAAATTCAGAAATTAATCTTGAGAAAGATCCATTTGAAAAAGTCCGTTTCAAAGGTTCAAGATCTTGGATTTTGGCGCATCTTTTTTATAAAAAGAATAAATTTCTGATTTTTCTTTATATCATACTATGTATATTACTTAATTTTATGCGTTCTTTCAATATTGTTATCATTGGATATGCTATTGAAGACATTACTAGTAATATCGGTGGAAGCATTGCACCAAATATTTTTTATTGGACATTATTATATCTATCAAATTCGATAGGAACTATAATAATTGAATTAGGAGCAAAGATATCAAGAATTATTTTGGCTCAATGTTTAGAGGAAGAAGTACGGAAAGAATTCTATATGAGTTTACTTGGGAAAAGTCAGTCGTTTCATGATAAACAAGCGATTGGGGATATTATGGCAAAGGCGACTAATGATGTTCGTTTTTTAAATTTTTTAATCAATCCGGGGATCTCCGGACTAGTAGGTGCTGTATTATTAATTATTGCTCCGATAGCAACGATATTTATTGTTTTTCCCGATTTACCTCAATTAGCTATAATTCCTATTGTTTTTGTTGCATTATTTCTTTTTTCATTGAAAAAGTATGTTACCAAATTAACACCTCTATTCAGATCTAGACAAGCGGAATTCGCTAATATGAATGCGATTTTAAATGAATCCCTTGATGGAATTGAAGTAATTAAAAGCATGGCACAAGAAAAGCAAAGTATAGCAAAGTATAGATCCTCTGCTATAATTTTTAGAGATATATCTATCAAAACCGGTTATATTCAAGCCCGTTATTACCCTAGATTGCTCATTGCTGTTGCCATAACTCTAGGATTAACACATGGAATTATTCTTAATTATAATGGTTATATAACTGTACCAGAAATTATTATTTTTCTGGGATTATTATCAAATTTAAGAGGTACAATCGATTACAGTCTAAATAGTTTCTTTTACATAAAATCAGCATCAATAGGAGCAGAGAGATTAATTGAAACTATGCTTACTGAATCAGAAATTACGAATCCTTCGAATCCAATAATAAAACAAATAGATGGTAAAATAGTATTTGATAATGTATCATTTAGTTATCCCGGTACAAACAACTGTGTATTAAAAAATGTTAGTTTTAAAGTATCTCCCGGTCAAACAGTTGCAATTGTTGGAACAACTGGTTCAGGAAAAACTACTTTAACTAAATTAATTTCTCGTTTATATAATATTAATGAGGGAAACATAACAATCGATGATATAAATATACAAAATTATTCTCTTAAGTCCCTACGAGACCAGATTGCCTATATAGAGCAAGACGTGTTTTTATTCTCTAAATCTGCTTATGATAATATTGCGTTTGGGAGAGAAAATTTCTCAAAAGAAGAAATCATAGAAGTTGCCAAGCAAGCTCAAGCTCACGACTTTATAAGTGAATTACCGGAGCAATATGAAACTTCAGTAGGAGAACGAGGTGTCCAGCTAAGCGGTGGAGAAAGGCAACGAATTGCTATCGCTAGAGCTTTTTTATCTGACCCGAAAATTTTAGTTCTCGATGATGCGTCGTCTGCAATTGATGCTAAAACAGAGGAAAAAATACAAAAAGCCATTTCAAAAATTCTCCGTAATCAAACTACATTTCTTATTACTCACAGATTAAGTCAAATTAGATGGGCAGATTTAATAATCGTATTAAAAAAAGGTAAAATTGCGGCAAAAGGTTCACATAAAGAATTATTAAAAAATTCAGAAGAATATCGAAAAATCTTCATAAAAAGATTCGATAAAACATATTCAGAGTTAATAGGAGATGTAGACTAATGGCGTTTTCTGGATTGGATGCTGAAGAATACGATAGAATTTACAGCGATAGGCAATTATTATCTCGAATACTTAAAATATTCAAACCATACCGCAAATCAATGTTTATTATTATAGTATTTATGGTATTAAATTCATTTTGTTATGGAGCAATTCCCTTATTAACTCGAGAGATAATTGAACAATTAGATCAATCAAACTATATTTTCCTGTTAATAACCCTTACTATTCTTGTCACACTTGGATTAAATTTGTTATATTTCATTTTTAATTTAGTAGTCCGAACGCTTCAGTATAAAATTGTTTCTCAAGTAAGTTTCGATCTAAGATTCAAATTGAACTATGCGGTTCTTTCCCAAGATCTTTCATTTTTTGATAAGTATCCTACGGGAAAAATTGTAAGTCGAATTAACAACGATGGTGCTCGTTTTGGGGTTATGATTCATTCAAGTGTTTTAGGATTGTCTTCATTATTGATGTTGATTGTTGTTATTATTCCTATGTTGATGATTAATGTTATAATCTCTAGTATCGTATTTATCATAGTTCCTTGTTTATTTATTCTTATATTTTCTTTTAGAAAAATTGTAAGAAAAAGAACTCTACTGGGGCAACGGTCTCTTGCATTAGTAAATGCGTTTGTCCAAGAAACAATGAGTGGAATCCAAATCGCTAAAACGTTCCGACAAGAAGATAAATTGTTCAAGGAGTTTAATACTGTTAACAAACAAAATAATAAAGTAAACAAAGGTAAAGAATTTGCTATGAACATGTTATGGCCGTTAATAAGTACTGTGATATACATCCTATATGGAACTTTACTTTATTTCGGTGGAAATGCCATGTATCTAGAAATAATAAGTGTAGGAGATTGGTATTTAATGTTTCAAAGTTTTGGTTTGCTTTTTAATCCAGTATGGTCTCCGTTTGGTCAACTTTCAGTATTTTGGCCACAGTTTCAACAAGGAATGAGTGCTGCCGAAAGAATCTTCAGTCTTCAAGATTCTGAAGCAGATATTGAAGAAGGACATTATATTTTTCCTGATATTAAAGGAAAATTGGAATTTCGCAATCTAAATTTTAGTTATATACCAGAGAATCCAATATTTGAAAACTTCAATTTAACAATTGAACCTGGCGAGTCTGTTGCTATTGTGGGACACACTGGTGCGGGTAAAACAACTTTAGCTAGAATCCTATTAAGGTTATATGAATTTCAGTCAGATGATAATTCAGTACGAATTGATGGCAAAAGCATCAGAGATCTAAAATTAAATGAGTACCGTCGACAAGTGGGTTATATTGGACAAGTACCCTTTTTATGGAATGATACAATTGAAAAAAATATTAAATACGGACTTCCAAATGCTTCTCCTGAGGAAATAATTTCTGTTTTAAAACAATCAGGTGGTGTAGAATGGATAGAAGACTTGGATAATGGATTACATACACAAATAATGGAAAGAGGGAAATTATTATCAATGGGACAAAAACAATTACTTGTATTTGCCAGAGTATTATTACAAAATCCTTCCATCCTCATATTAGATGAAGCAACAGCATCCGTTGATCCATTTACAGAAACAAAAATACAGGAAGCTATGGAAAAAGCTATGGAAGGTCGAACCACAATAGTTATTGCCCATAGGTTAGTAACTGTTCGACATGTTGATAGGATTATTGTACTTGATGATGGAAAGATAATAGAAGAAGGAAACCACGAACAGCTAATGAAAAAACAAGGTTATTATGCAAAGCTATATGACACATACTTCAAACATCAGAGTTATGAATTCCTTGAAGCACACAAACCAAAACGATCTTAAAAGTTATAATCAGGATTTTTATGCTATTTTTCGTAATACTTTCGTCTTTGAGATATTATTACTGCTGTATATTGGTCCAATAAACTCAAGAAAATGAAAAATAATATCTTATAAAGATTCTTTTGTAAATACTTTAAAACAATCATGAATTAAGGCAGTTTTCTACTTAAATTATAACATGAACTTTTAATTAAGATAGTTGGGTTGGATAAATAAGAAAAAGTGAAATTAAAATTGAAGATGATGCAAAAATGAGTCTAGAATGTAGTAATTGTGGAAGGAAAATAGAAACTGTACCTCTACAATGCGGACAAAGTGTCACTATAAATAATGAAACCAACAAATGGGAATGCGATATGGGTAGATGCGGAGTAATTTCGTTTGATAATTTTCTCTGTGAAAATTGTTGCATCAACAGTAGTATATTGAAAATCTTTCGGGGATATGAGCGTTTATCAGAAGAAAATGAAGAATTCCGTCAAGAATTAGAAGAGTTAAAAACGAATATTGTACAGGTTAAACTAGAGAATCCAGATTTTGCATATTGGGTAAATTTTGGAAGCGGTAAATTTAATGTTGAGAAAGGTGAAACAAGTGATGCAACGATTCATATTAAATGCTCTCAAGAAGTATGGAGTGATATCCTTGCGGGGAGAAAAGATAGTTACAGTGAATTTTTCAAGGGTAATCTAAAAGTCGAAGGGGATCTTCAATATTTTGTTGTATTTATTGATCTCCTTCAGCTAGTTTCAGAAATTAATCAAGAAGTTGGGGTGGTGTTTAATGAATAGAACTTTTGTATGGGGGCATAGAGGCGCGGGTTTTAGAGGCGTCGAAAATTCTATGTCATCATTTAAGAAAGCAATCGATATGGGTGTAGATGGTATTAAAACTGAAGCCCAATTATCCAAAGACGGTGAAATATTTTTATGTTTTCAGCAAAGTCTGAAAAAAAATGGAGAAGATATACCCATTAAAGATTTAAAAAGTGAAGAGATCAGATCGTTGAGATTAGATAATAATGAATCAATTCTAACTCTTCCTGAATTATTCAGTGAATTTAAAAATCATAATATCCGCTATAATTTTGATATAGTAGACCCTGAAATCGGTATAAGAATAATTGAAATTGCGAGAAAGTTTAAAGTAATAGATAAAATTGAGCTAGCGAAAACTTCAATGGATGGTTCTCTCCTACCTGATATCTTTGGTAAAATTAGAGAATTCGATAAAAATGTAACTTTGATTAATACTATTTTTCTAAAGTATGCAACTAATGAGAAGGAGCATTTAGAACTAGAGAGTATGAAAGAACTAAATATCCAAGGGATCAATGTGAAGTATAATTTTGCTACTTTTGAATTATTCAAATTGGTAAAAGAAAATGGCTTTAAATTTTATGTTTGGGGCTTGCTTTTTAAAAGACCAATGGAAAAATTCCTAAAGATGAATTATAAAGAACAACCAATAGATTCTATGATGTCAAATTTTCCCGATCGATTAGTCAGATTAAGAAATGATATCCAAAACAATGGAAAAAGAGTAAGTGGATGGGATAATTAAATAGTAATTACGATGATCCACAAAGAAAATTGAGATTGGTGGTGCTGGCTATAAATTATGATGATAACTTGCACCATTAATTATTTTTTATAATACTTCTAGTCGTCCAAAGTAAAAACTAAAAACTAAATATTAAATTTCTCTGTTTTTTTAATTTCTTTTCTTTTTATTCCAAGCATCTTTTTATTGTTTCAATAACTGAATCTTTAAGCCCACCTCTAGAAACGCCCAACTCTTCACAAGTGGATGTTGGGTCATAATACAATTCCCGACATTGAATGTCTTTGAAAAGTCTCTTATGGTTTAATCCCCCTTCTTTTCCTTCTTTCTTATCTTTCCATCTTAAATACGAGCCAAAACAAGTCCCAAAGAAAGTAGGCATTGCCACAATTTTTCTTTTTACTTCCATTGCTTCGGTTATCCAACTTAGCCATTCTTTCCATGACACACACTCATCACCGCATGGATACCGTTTTCCCCCTCTTCCTCGCTCAATAGCGCCTGCAATCGATTCGGCAACTCTTTCTACAGACATCATTACTGTCCCCCCTTTGAAAAACCAGATAATACCTCTCATCTTTTCAATTTTTTTGACAAAAATCTCTTTCCATAGAGGCTCTCTCTCTGGCATGGTTCCAAATATGTATGGTAATTCTAAGATCATGACATCCATATCATCCCCACCAATATTGATACAGCGTTCTGCTTGTTCAACTCGACATTTAATATAGGGATGGTGCTCCGCAAGTTCTAATTCTGGGAATTCTCTGTCAAAATACGCAAAATATGAGTTACATATAGCAACTTTCTTAACTCCCCCATCTTTTGCACCTTTAACAACCCTCCCACCTGCTTCGACTAATCGTTCATGGAAAAAATCATATGCGGGGGCTTTTGGAATAATTCTATCGTCCGGACCAACGGCATATACCATTGCATCATAACCCTTAAAAACTTCTACAAGGTCATCATGACTCATTTCAAATACATTTCTATAACTTACACCAACCTTATCCTTCGGAAACCAATCTCCTAATGGAATATCTGGTAATGCCATCGTATCTACTTCATGTCCACGTTTAAGGAATTCTAGCGTGGCATAATATCCTAAAAAGCCCGTTCCCCCAACAATAAATACTTTCATTTTAATTTAAAAACCTCTTTAATCTACGATATCCTTATAACAATCTTCTGGATAGAAATTGTTTTCATCTTTATCATGATTTGGATACCAAACTTGTGCAAAGAAAGGATTTTTCTCGGCCTGTTCATCATAAGTCCATGGTGGGGGCAAACAATCAGCACACCAATGTCCCGCTTTCAGAACAGTATAAGGTTTTAATTCAAACTCATGACCATCCGCACATTTCCATTTAATCTTCTTATACATGTCCCCATCCCATTCTGTTGAGAGACAATGACCTCCCCTGAATTTTGCTGCTCCTTTAAGATCTTCTAAATCTAGCCTTTGTTTTGACTCATCATATCCATGATTCAACGGGTTCCATTTAGGCTCAGGATCACTAAACAATGGCATGTCTACACCCCAATCGGGAACAGAATCGAAAGTCTCATAATCTTTATAAAACGCAGAGATGCGCATATCCATTTTATTCTTATACCAATATAGCGTTCCTGTTTTATCCATCGCTTCTGCCTCTAATCTCTTGCGTGTCTCTTTTTGAACAAATCTCTGAAATCGCTTAGACCATTGGCATAACTTTGCTACGATTTTTAAGAAAAAAGGTCGACTTTTCCTCATGATTTCAAAGTAATCTTCCATTGTATCTCTCCAGTTATGGATATACTCATTAAGTTCATGACTATCATCAAAATATTGCATATGGAAATTCCTAAGAGCAAACCATTTACGTTCAGTAACGTCATCAATCTTTCCAACACCATTCATTTTCATAGCCTCATTCATGAATTCATAGAACGTAATTCTGCAAGAGGGTCCCCCACCCATATTATAGCATCTACGCCAGAAAGGGGAGTCCTCTGCAACCTCTAAACAATTTATTAGTCCCCTACCAGCATCTCTTGAAGTATTATTTTCCATAAAAGAATTGATAGGTTGATGGAACATAATAGGATCCATAAGAGTCATCACATCTGGAATCATGATGAAAGTTTGCCTTAAGGATGCCCAATATTTTAAATTTGACTCACAGAGAGCCATTTCCCCTCGAATCTTAGTTGTTGCATAGAAGTCGAACACGCTGGGCTTCATAGGATCACCTATTCTACCATGCTGAATTGGGGGCAAACGATCACCTGTAGCAGCTACAGTTCCCGTATACACAAATTTTATATGGTCCGCTCCACCTGGCTGTGATTCAATGGCTTTAATGATATATTCAATAGCAGTTGTATTTACTGCCTTGGCCATTTCAGGATTGCGGTCTGCTGCTGGAGAAATAAGTGCCATAGGACATAGAACCCAGTCAACTCCTTTACATGCCTCAGTAATATCATCATAATTAGTAGCATCACCCCATATAATTTTTAATCCTTTACCCTCAACAATGCCTCTACCAGGTATGGACTTGATACCGCATTTATTTTCATAAGACTTAAATAGTTTTTTATTCTTTTTGGAAGGTCTTTGTAAGAGAATGATATCATACTTATCTCTTCTTTTCCATAATTCCTTAAAAGACTCATGTCCCATTGATCCACTCGCGCCTGGTAAAAATACTATTTCCTTCTCCATATTTAACAATCCCAGGTTTGTTTATTATAATAAGAGTTTACCGCAAAGGGTACTACAATTGTTCCAACCGAAGAATCCGGAGGATACTTTTTCATAATCTCAAGGTATTGTCTACCTGCTTTGGATTCATTTCCACGGGGATACAACATTTCTAAAACTAAATATACCATAGTTTTTACCTTTTTTTAATTTTATTTTTTAGAGTTGGATTTCTCAAAATATTTTTTTTGAACAAGTTATATTAATTCCGGTCGTATTTTTAATTTTTATCTTAAAATTTTAATCTGATATTTGCTTAAGAACCTTTTGAAGTTAAATATTTTAGATTATAAGCTCTAAAACTTGAGATTTAAAATGAAAAGTAAAAAAATTCTAAAAAATAATTATTTAAACTAAATATCCAAGGGATCAATATGAAGTATAATTTTGCTAATTTTGAATTATTTAAATTAGTAAAAGAAAACGACTTGAAATTCTATGTGTGGGGCTTACTCTTTAATAGATCAATGCAAAAATTCCTAAATTTGAATTATAAAGGACAATCGGTAGATGCTATGATGTCAAATTTTCCCGATCGATTGGTAAAATTAATAAATACAATTCAAAATAATTGAGATAGTTAGTAAACGAAGACGATATCACCTACTTTTTGCTTTTTTTTTGTTTTTTTTTGTTTTACTTAAGAATAAAATAAGTAAATCTAATATTATTCTAACTAGAAATGAAAAGCATCTAGGAAGCAAAAATGTCAGAAGTAATATATAAATACAAAGTCCTTATTTTGGGTCCGCCAGCAGTTGGAAAAACAAGTTTATTAAATAGATTTGTAAACGAGGAGTTCAAGGGAGATTATCAAACCACAATTGGAGCTACATTCTTAACAAAAGAAATAAAGATAAGTGAAGATAAAACAGATAAAAACACAGCCCAATTATCTTTATGGGATGTTGGGGGGCAACACAATTTCAGAGATTTACGAACTACTTTCTATAGAGGTGCTAATGGGGCATTGATTGTTTTTGATTTAATTCGAGAAAATACATTTAATGAAATCGAAGCTTGGCAAACAGAAATGCACGACACTCTACAGAAAAATATACCTTTTGTACTAATTGGGAATAAGTCTGATCTAATCCAAACTCACGGACGGAAAGTAAAGCTAAATTCTGCGAAAAAATTTGCTAAAGATAAAAATAGTCATTACATTGAGACTTCGGCTAAAACAGGGTTAAATGTTGAGAAAGCTTTCAGAGAACTCACTCGGATTATAGCTGAGAAAGAAGGAGGAGTAGATATTAATTTAAAGAAGGCTAAATTAGAAGCTTTTTTTATTAAGAATAAACTACGGAAATATATTAAATCTAAAGGGTATAAAACAAGTAATGACCTTTTAGAAGGAAACGTCCTTAACGATATAATTGTTAAAATTCTTGATGATGCAATTACGATCGCCAAACGAGATGAGAGAAAAACAGTTCTACCAGAAGATATTCGGAGTTTTTAGTAGCATGACATGAAAATTGAAATCTTATTTCTATTTTATAAACATTCCATGCCCTCTCTTTTCGGTTGGTCTTTTGGTGAAAGGAATTTTTCCTCAAATGGTTATTTATCTTTGGATGGTTGGATAAAAATGTCTAGCAAAAATATACATTAAAATAAAGAATAAATTCGAACTTCACATTAAATCGAATTAGTTCCTTATTCAGCCTATAGAAAAAACTAAGATTATCTGTAAGAATGAAAATATTTGTCATGATTAACTGTCGTTAAATATATTATAATACAAGGGAAAAAAAGTCTTTTGTAATACGATTGAGTTTTATAGTAGTTTTTAAGAATATGTGGAAGATAAATCGTAATACAATTGAAATTAAGAAGAAAAGGTGTATTATTTTTTCTTTATAATTTTCTTAAAGTGCCTATTTTGTAATACAATTGAGAGAGCGCAATAGTTTTAAATACTTTTCATCATATTTTTTCTACATAATAGTCCATACATTTTTGGCGAAAATAAAATGAAATCAAATCTCAGAAGAAAAGCAATAATTTTAATAGTTGCAGGAATCTTTGTCGCTTTCTCAATATTAAATAACAATAACCTCAATTTTAATCGGGGAAATAGAGAGGATAGCAATTTAGATAATAAAAATCTAAAAATCTCAGCAGTATCGGCAAAGATTCATATTGATAATAATTGGACTGTTGCAAAGGCTGCGGGAATACTTACGGGGAATGGCGCTTATTCGGATCCTTATGTCATAGAAAATTTGGTAATAGACGCCGGAGGTTCGGGAAGTGGTATCCTAATTGAAAATTCCGATGTGTACTTTAGGATTGAAAATTGTACGGTTAATAATTCGGGCAATGAGTCAGATTTTGAAGCGGGAATAGCTTTAAGTAATGTTAGTAATGGAGCATTAATTAATAATAATGTAAGCAACAATAACGCTGGAATTGCAATAGGGTTTAGTAATAATAATATGATCTCTAGAAATGACGCAATTAATAATTCTTTTGGGATAATCATAACATTTAGTAATAGTACAAATATATCTGAAAATACTGCAAGTTATAACAATTTTGGTAGTGGGATTTTTTTAATGTTCAGCAATTCTAATGTAGTTTCACATAATACTGCACATAACAATAGCCAAGATGGGATAACATTAGATGAGGGTAATAGGAATCTTATTATATGGAATACGATAACTCAGAATAAGGAGAGTGGGATAGATTTAGTGTGGGATAGTAATTTTAATGAAATTACACAAAATGCGGTAAATAATAGTGGTGAGTATGGGATATATATACATGAGACTAGCACAGAAAATAAAGTATATTTAAATTGTTTTAATAACACTCACAATGCTTATGATGATGGTTCGAATAATGATTGGGATAATGAAATTAAGGGAAATTTCTGGAGTGATTATTTAGGCTCCGACGTAGATGGCGACGGAATTGGCAACGTTCTGTATGATATTCCTGGTTCTGCGGGAAGTCAAGATAATTATCCAATGATGAAATGTTCAATTCCATTCCTTACGAGGGTAGTATTCCTAACATGGGGGTCAATTCCAGGATATAATCTATTCTTCCTGCTTGGCATTCTATCCGTTGTAGTAATCATTCTAAGTAAAAAAGTAAAGAAATCTTAAAATCTATTTTTTTCCTTTTTTTTTAATTTTTTAAGAAGCTCAGTTCTTAATCCTCTTTATTACAATTTTTTTTAAAATAGTGAATATACTCAAAGGATTTTTCATAAAGAATACATTTGAAATATAAGCAATTAAAAGAAAAAAAAAGAGAATTGATTTGTAATACAATTGAAAGCAAGAAGAACAGGTGTATTACTTTTTCTTTATAATTTTCTTATAGTGCCTATTTTTGAGCAAATTTATTTTTTCTTAGTTC
>Ga0209976_10001115_pt1 | contig 16124 bp, 17 predicted proteins | sample SumtaG_FD_182806 | JGI IMG/M metagenome (GOLD analysis project Ga0209976, IMG submission 182806) | Deep subsurface microbial communities from Indian Ocean to uncover new lineages of life (NeLLi) - Sumatra_00157 metaG (SPAdes) (version 2) | ecosystem: Environmental > Aquatic > Marine > Oceanic >...
GGGCAAGATTCAAAGCATTCCAGCAAGGGACTCTCAAGCTGCGGCTGGTGGAATTCGCAAAGGGATTTGCTGCGCCCGAATGGTGTACCAAAGGCCATGTCGGGTATGTTCTCGAAGGACAGGCCGATGTGGATTTCGATGGTGAGATTATTAGGTTCTCTACAGGCGATGGTGTCTTCGTACCCGAAGGGGAAGAGAACAAGCACAAGGTGACGGTCCTTTCCGAAGTAGTGAGGCTGATTCTAGTTGAGGATGCATAACAATTCGCTGAACCGGACCGCGTGTAACGCGGCCGGTTAGCTCAAACGTTAGCCGGCCATCGGAAACTGAAGTGGACTTAATGGGGTCGAGGGGACGCACCTGCTTGGCAGGCTGCGTCAGGACGCCTTCTTGTGGTAGTTGGCAAGTCGCCGTTGATGAGGAGTTGCACCGAATGCTTGTATGAGCGGGACACAGCGGTTGTAGGGGGGAGTGCGCGATGTAAGCCAAGGCTCAACCCTGCTCAAAGCTGTTCGATCATTTGCACAGCGAAAGGAGGTGGACAATGTTAATAAATCGTAGAACGTTCAATGTGAAGAGGGGGCATACGGACGAAGTGGTGGCGTTGCTCAAGGCAGCAGTAGAGCAGTCTGGCAACACGCGTGCTTTCCGCATCTATACACCCGAAACAGGCTCTTTCGAGATAGTAGCGGTTGAGTTGGAATACGAGAGCCTGGAGGAGTACGAAAGACTCTGGGCTGAGTGGAATGCCACACCGGAAGCCGCCGCGTTTGGGGAAGAAAAATGGTATGACCTGACCGAGGGTGGTTACACTAGCGAGCTTTGGTGGCTAGCGGAATAGAAACGGGAGTTTCACGTGTCCGCTGTGACTCGTAAAGGAGTCGCGCACTTGGCGGTGCGCGACGCGGCTCTGACTTTCACATGCCAAGGTTGCATATAGAAGTGCTTTTCTGAGAAGTCAGAGCGGTTCAAAGTGTACGGCATAAAAGGTTGGTCTCGCACAGGAATGGGCCGCATGGTTACACGTCTTGCAGCCCGGCTGAAGGGCAAACCGCTCGCCGAAGTGAGGGCAGGGCTTTGAACCTTGTTGCCCAGCGTTAGTTGGGCAGTGAGGGGTGCTTCTGTCGCAGGTCGGGGTTGGTCTGGGTGTGCGGATAGTCTGAAGCGGAAGTGTAGGAGGGAAGGTAGTGCAAAGCCCGCCCTTGCATAGGGGGAGGCCGGCTAACCACCGCGTGACCCCGGCTTGGCTAATCGGCGTATTTTTCAAATTTCTCACCCGCATTGGGTTAGCTTGCTGGCGAAGGCTCTCACGCCGCAGCCGCCAAGCGGGGTTACGCGGAACGTTAGACGAACGAATCCAATGCGGGAGCAGTCAAATACAATACCAAACTCTGGAGGTTGCGTATGGCAGACATACCGTTGGAAGTGACCGGGATTTCTAAGGGTCCGCCCTTGGTGAACGTAAGGGCACGGCAGTTCGATATAATTGTGGACGAGCCGCCTGAGTACGGCGGTGAGGATATGGGGCCAGATCCGTGCAGCTACTTCATGGCTGCTCTAGTCGGTTGCATTAGTTTTACCGGCCAATTTGTCGCTAAAGAAATGGGTTTTGACATTGGTGGAATTGAAATCGAGGTTTGCAGCACGATTGATCTGGCAAAATTCATGGGACAGGAAACCCAGGAAAGAGCAGGGCTAAAAGGGATCAAGGTCAAGGTAAGAGTTGACACGGACGCCGATGACGCCGTTTTGGCGGAGTGGCTCGCCAAGGTTGAATCACGATGTCCCATCGCAGACAACGTAAGGAGTGCAACTCCACTTGAGGTGAGCCTGGCAAGGTAGTTAGATTGCTGAATGTGCCAATAGTGTACAGATTTGAGGCCGGTTCTCCATCATCGCAATGGTGCGGATTTGGGGTCAGGCCTTTATTCTTGAATTGCCATGCCCTGGGTGTAGGGTCGTGTCTGCATGCAGTATCGGAATTTGAAGAAAGACGCAGGTAGACCTTACCTCCCAAGGGTGTTCTGCTGGGCATGCGTCAGACACTTGGCCAAGATCGTCCTACAGCTGTAGGACGGCAACTCGAAGGAAACCTAAGGGTTCCCAGTTGCTTTGTGAGAATGGCAACTCGCCGATTGTCGTGCGAGTCCCTTCATGAGAATGGCAACTCGCGAAGGGCCCGAGTTGCTGTGAGAATCGGGCGTTGTTCCCGATTCTCTTGTTGGATAGGCCGTTGCGCTATGATCGCGGGAGGCATCCTTCATTGCATCGAGGCACTGCGATTCTCTTGTCGGGGGAGCTATCGTGCTGTGCTCGCGGGAGAATGGCAACTCATCTGCGATGAGTTGCTTGGAGAAACCGAAATGAGTCGTTTCTCTGTCCGAACTGTTCTCGAATTCCGATTCTCTTGATGGATGGGCATTCGCGCTGTGATCGCGGGATGAACAGCTTCGTGTTGTCGAGAAGATCCGATTCTCTTGGGTTGTTTGATTGGCTGGTTAGATGTCTGTAGGATGGCACGCAAGGATATTCAAGTCAATATGAGAGGATCGGTGCAAGGAAATGACGGATGAGAAGCGGGGAAACCTGGGTGATAACGCCTCGGTGATATCTCGCACGGGTGTACACTAATCATTGTTACACAGATCCCAATGGCGCCAGGAGATGAAGAACGTGCTAGACATCGAAGAGTCTCATCGGCAGCTCCGGGAGGCCTGGACGACGCTCGGTCGCTGCAGTCCCAGTGGGCATGTATTTGACCTCCCAGGCCTCCGCATCGTTGATTCCGGACAGCCATGGGTCTTCACTAACGCAGCCTTCCTCACCGAGCCAGTCGCAAACGCGGCCGATCTTAGGTCCCAGGCCTCGGCAGCGCTTGATCACTTCCGACCATCCGGCAACCAGTGGTTTATCTCAGCAAGCGAGGAATGGCTTGGCCCCGATGCCGATAGCGTGCTCACCTCGCTCGGTCTTGTCCGCGCGCTGGATCTCACGGGCATGGTCGCGGACAGTCTGCTGCCCGTAACGCGGCCACTGCCGGACGCGCCCGTGCGCAGGATCAGGGACGAGGAAACCCGGATTGCACTTGCTGAACTGAACGCGGCCGCCTACGACGCCCCGCTTGAGTGGGGTCATATGGCGATCGGCCACGAGCGTTTATGGCAGGAGCCGCTATTCGGGCATATTGCATACGTCGACGGTCGGCCCGTCGCCGGCGGCTTCGCAACACCGATCGAGGGTGCGCTCTACGTCGGCTGGGTGGTGACAGCACGCGAGTACCGGTGCCGCGGATTAGCGGAGCTTGTGACGAGACGGAGTCTTGCCGATGCCCGGCTCGCTACCGGACTGGAACGAACGATCCTCCACTCCACGGAGAGTGGCCGTTCCATGTACCTGCGGATGGGCTACCGCCCGGTTGCGACCTTCCCGATCTGGGAGTCCTCGCCCCTTGGTGTCGCCCCACCGTGACCGCCCTTGAGATCAGACCTTGCTTCTGCTGCAATAAATCCCCGGGGGTCAGATGCTGTATTAAATGTCACGTCTTCAGGGTCAGATCTTGCCTTTTGACATTCCCTGACTCTCCCTTGACAACAGGGCGATACCATAATGATGAATCGAGTATGCTTTGGTTGACATGGACCAACATTCGCTCATCTTTCGAGCCGCCAAACCCACATTCGAAGAAGGGTTGGTATTCGCTCGCCACCTCAATGCGGTAGCCGAGGGATTCATTCAACTCATGTACGGTCGGCGATTCGCCGACATTATTGCCACGGCATACTGCCATCCCGACCACGACTACTCCTTCCAAAACGTAACCTTTGCTGAACGTGACGAAGGCATCGTCGGAATGGCCGCAGGGTACACTGCCGAGCAGCATCGTCGTTCTTCGGACCAGCCACTGAAGCAAGCTCCTGGATACTCTGCCCTGAGAAGAGCGGTCGTAGGTGTACTCTGTGCACCACTTTTGCGAATTCTCGACACCCTCGCCGATGGTGATTTCTACCTCCTATCCATCGCTGTCGACAAGGAACTCCGCGGCGAAGGCGTTGGCTCCGCATTGATCGACTCGATTGAAGACCGCGCTCGCGCCAGCGGATCAAGGCGACTCTCCCTCGACGTTTCAGCCAAGAATGAGGGTGCTCGCAGACTTTACGAACGCCGCGGAATGACCGTCGAATCGCAGTGGCCAAAACGCTTAATCATACCTGGACTCAAGCTGCTTCGGATGACGAAAACACTCTGAGCCCTCGACGGATATCGAGCCGAACACGACGTCGCACGAATTCGGGGAACACATACCTCAATTCGCTAGAGCCAGAATCCGTCACGATCTCCCAGCTGGAGGGCCGGGTTCCTTCTTCAGCCGCTTACTGCAGAGAAGGTGATTAGGAATCAAGAAGAATACGGTTCCTTTGATCGCGGCGAATTCGGAGATAAGGTATGTGTCCCCCGAATTCCGGGTTCAAGTCCCAACTGCACAGCCTGGCGCGTCCGCGTTCGTTCGACGAACGAATAGTCAAATATACTTGACATCGTGTCTAGACCTCTTTACAATGGGCATGTAAAACATACCTGACATTTTGGGAGGTCTCAATGTCATTCGAAGAGAAACTCACTTGGGCCAACACCGTTACCACTGTCATCGTGGCAGCCGTGTATGCTTGGATCATCGGCGGCCAGATCGCCGCCGGGCCAGTCACCGATATCGCGTATCAGAAACCGATGATCATCGCACTGGGTGCGATAGTCGTACTCACCATCGCCGGGGCCATAGCCACGGCGATCGGCACTGCTGTTGGCGTTAAGATCTCTGGCGAGGGGTCGGTCGACGACATCGACCGCAAGGACGAGCGAGACGTCCACATCAACCGCCGAGGTGACCTCGCCGGCTACTACGTGGCGGCGGTGTTCATGTTCGGCATCCTCGCCATGACGATGCTTGAGTACCCGCACTTCTGGATCGCGAACGCGGTCTTCGTCGCGTTGCTGGCCGCAGGGCTCACCAGCTCGGCGGTGAAGCTCGTCGCCTATCACAGGGGTTTCTAGCCATGGCCAAGCCGACGAGAGTCATGAACAGCATCCGGTCACTTCGATTCGCCGCCAGCGAGATGACGCAGGCGAAACTGGCGGACCGTGTCGGGATGACGCGTCAGACCATCATCGCCATCGAGCAGGGGCGCTACTCGCCGTCGCTCGAGGTGGCGTTCAAGATCGCTCGCGTGTTCGGCGTGTCGCTGAACGACGTGTTCCAGTACCCGGAGGGACAATCATGAAGACGAAGGCAGCTCAAGAAGAACACAAGACCGCGATCACGGTCCTGCTCCTAGGCGGCACCGGGCGCACCGGCGGGCGCGTCTTGCGGCAGCTCCTGGACCGCGGCGTCAGCACTCGCGCCATCGTGCGCTCGACCGCGCGGCTGCCCGAAGGCGTGGCGGGCGACCCGCTCCTCACCGTCATCGAGGCCGACCTGCTGTCGCTCACGACCGAGGAGTTGCGGCGCTACCTGGAGGGCTGCGACACCGTGATCTCGTGTCTCGGACATACCACTACCCTGAAGGGCATCTTCGGACCGCCGTTCGATGTCGTGACGCGTGCCATCTCCAGCCTCACCCGCGCCGTCGATGCGATGCAGCTGGCCAAGCCGGTGCGTTTCGTCCTAATGAGCACCGTCTCGGTGAACCGTCCGGCGAGGGCCGACACGCGCCGCGGGACGAGTCAGCGGCTCTTCCTGTCCGTAATACGCGGTCTCGTACCTCCAGCGCGGGACAACCAACGCGCCGCGGACTTCTTCGCCCACGAGATCGGGCCAAGCAGCCGTGCCATCGAGTGGGTCGTGGTACGGCCGGACACGCTGCTCGATGGCGACGTCACCGAGTACCGCCTGAGCAGCGAACTCGTGAGCAGCATCTTCCGGCCCGACAAGACGAATATGGCGAACGTGGCGCACTTCATGTGCGAACTCACTGCCGACGACCACACGTGGAAGCGCTGGAAGGGCGGCATGCCGGTGATCGTGAACGGGATGGGGAGGGAATTGTCATGACGGCGACGAGACGAGCCGCGATCGCCGCCGGAGTGCTGTTCCTCGTTGGCACTGCGTCAGGCGTGCTGAGCATCGTCGGCGCCGCGGACGGTCCGGACTACATGCGCGCGGTTGCTGCGAACGAAAGCCGCGTGCTCGTTGGAGCGTTGTTCCAGTGCATCACGGCCGCTGCGTACGTGGGCGTGGCCATCGTCCTGCATCCGGTGCTGAGGCGGAACGGACCGACTGCGGCTGTCGGTTTCCTGGGGTTCAGGATCGCAGCAGGAGTGCTCAACATGCTCGGGGCACTCGTCTTGCTGCTGCTCCTTGACGTGAGCCACCAGTTCGTGGATGCGGGCGCACTGGACCCTTCGCACTTTCAGAGCACGGGGGCCCTGTTGCGACATGCGCGTGACTCGGTCAACCACGTTGCGATGATACTGGCTCTGTGTGCTGGTGACGCGATGTTCTACTGGGTCCTCTACCGAGCGAGGCTCGTCTCAAGATGGCTCTCGGTCTGGGGCTTCATTGGGCTTGCGCTCGCGGTGTCTGCAAGCCTCCTCGTCATGTGCCGTGTCATCGATGTCGTGACCACTGCCTACGTGGCCCTGACCGCAGTGCTTGCTCTTCAGCAGTTGGCACTGGCGGTATGGCTGATCGTTAAAGGCCTTCAACCATCGGGTGTCGCTTCCGAGCCTGCGAAATAGAAACAACTCTTCAGGGTTAGGATTTGCCTCTTGACATTACCCGGATTGTGCCTTGGCAACCGGGCGATACCAACAGCCATCGTGCAGTTGCTTTGAGAATGGGGGCAGGGTCAAGTTCCGCAGTTGAATGCTAGCTTCTAGCGGACTCCGACAGGTCTATGTGTTGGATCGCAAGACTTGACTCCAAACACGGTGATGCATCAGACTGTCACCCCAGCAATGTAAAGGTCTTTGCAGTTACTAGTAACTGGAGGTGCTAGTATGCAGAACGTTCACAACTCGCAATATCTGCCCACAAGAGTGGAGTTGCGCACTATCGTTCCCATTCCCACTGATATCGTCATGGAGATTTCAACTGAGAAGGAAGTTCGCGAGGACCGCTATTGCCGTTCGAGCATGACAGTCATGTTCGAACCCCGAGAAGACAAATCCTCGGATTCTTCTACTACTGGTGGCAATACTGTCCGGATAGGTAGTGGCTCTCCTCTTGTGCCTCAGGAGGATACTGAGCCAGACAACCCACAAGACGACGAGATCCATTCTCCGATGTCTGGCTCTTCCATTGATGTGTTCATACACAGCTTTGAATCACTTCGAACACCAACTGCGCTGAAAGCCCTGATGGATTATTCCAGAGTGGAAGGGCATAGCGTCGATGATGTAGCCCTCGGCGACGGCGGGTTCATCGCAATTGGCGACGGGTCTATTAGCTTGATTTTCCAGTATGGTGCTCACCAAGTAACTGTTCTTGGAGAGAGCGAGGCCCTGAGCAGAGCACATGCGACAAGCATAGGGCAAATCATTGAAGCGAAATTTCAGACAAAGATATTCTTACTGAGACCGATCCAGACCCTAGACGACGCCTCGATCCCGCTTATATCTGGGAAGAAAATGGGGGTCTTCGTCGGGATCGAAATCGGCAGTTCACTTCTTGAGTCAAAGGAGTACTCCCTACGCCTGCAAGGAAAAGGGGGGCAGTTTCGGCAGAATGATTACCACATACAAATCAGCGACAAGAAATGGGAGCAATTTGGCGAGGAACTTGAAGATGTGAAGGACGGGGCGACGTGGAAGAAGGAAGAGGTGAAACTCCTGGACGAAGAAGAGGCAAAGGATTGCCTTGAGCGTTTTGCAGTCAGGGACAAACCGAGAGAGGGGTTCGTGCGGAGAGTCTACCGCTTCATGCTCGCCCCTCCCATTCCGAATTTCAATGGGATATGTCAATTCAGAGCGTCTATTATTGATGGGGACGAGAAGATCCTGTCGCAACAGCTTGTCTCCCCACGAACCGTTCCTTCGCCGAGAAAGAGAATCGCAATCATTCCTCTCAGGATAGGATACTGGGCGCCACCGCAGTACTGGCTTGGCATAATCAAGGAACACGGGATTGAATCATTAACGAATTTCAAGCGCCTTAGACGGAAGAATTCGACTATTACTCGCGGTCCATCACTGGCATGGAAAGCAAAGGAGCAAATCCGGAAGAGTTTCCTGAGTACAGTAACGGGGGACCACGTGCCCCTGCCCAGTGAGGCCGAGAGGGACACCTGGAGCAAACTCCTTCCAACATCCAGGATCCAAGTTGAGAAGGCGGCTAGGAATGGTACAGGAAAGCAGGCTTACCTGGAGTTGGCGAAGGAGGTTGTTCGCTACACAAAAGCGGTGTTCCCAACGGCAGAGCAGTGCCTGGAATTTACAATAGAAGAGGATCAACCATTTTGTGTTAGCGACCCGAACCCCAGCACCTGGAAGAATAGTAGAGCCAAAACGGACCCTCTGAGAGTGCTGCAAATGGCAGCGCTTCCCCCGGATGCCAAGATAGACCTCAGGGAGCTGATTCTTGCAGTCGACGGCGTCCGAAACAAGCTAGTCGAATTCCTTCATGATCATCCCCAATACGACAGAGTCCTGGCTATCATTCCCGGTGGTGAGCCGGGTGATGGCGGCGTGAATCTGGACATCGGTGGCCATTCCCTTCGCATGCTGAGATTAGTGAGTGCAGTAGCAGGAGAAGGCGGCGATGAGTCCTATCTTGGGCTGAATCTTCCTGATCGCGGTACTATCATGGCCGATATTCTCAGTTTAGGTCAGACTTGTCCTGAACGCCGCACTTCGCTCCTCGTCCTGGATCCCGCTACTCGTTACTTGTACGCGCCTAGGCTTGTCGAAACTGGTGCTCACGAACTGGCCCACTCTTTCGAGGCTGTGGATGAGTATTTGGGCCTGGGCAAGGTGCAGAAATTTATGACAAAGAACCCCATCCCACAGGCACTTGAAATCGACAACGTCAGCGGCGGTTTCTGGGCTGCGCGACAAGAATTCCAGGGGTCTGCAAAACAGCCGGCATACTCCCTCATGACCGTGACGAAGGGAGATCAAAGGAACCGGCGGTGGATATCGCCGGAATTGTACAAAGGCCTCATAGATAGGCTCTCAAGATAGGGGAATGGCGAAGAATCCTTGGGGGCAGGGGTTCATTCCTGAATCGCAATGTCTTCGGGGTCAGATCTTGCCTTTTGACATTACGCTGGTTGTGCGTTGGCAACCGCGCGATGCTAACAGCCATCACCCGGTTGCATTGGGTTCAGGGTCAAGCCTTACGACCCTACACATAGATCTGTCGGTTACGCGGACATAACACTCAATTCGGGTTCGTTCTTGGTGCTAGGTCTTCATTCTTGGTTATTCTTTTGCAGTCACTTCAGGACTGTGGTCAGGTCTTGATCTTGGTGCTTCCGTTTCCGGGGTCACTTTTCCAGGGTCAGATGCTTGCCTTTTGACATTACCCCGGACACAAACACATCTGTGCGGGGGCTGAACCAGTGCCGTTGGAGAGATTTGAAATAGCATGATAGCCGTGCTATTATGTGTTTATGATTCTGTCCTTTGCAACCCACGCAACCGAGGACATCTTCAACGGACGTAGCACGAAGGCTGCGCGGAGAACGTGCCCACAGAATCTTTGGAGTATCGCAGGACGCAAGCTCGATCAGATAGATTCGGTGGAGTCGCTCGGTGGACTCCGAATCCCGCCGGGGAACTGCTGGGAGCAGTTGTCCGGAAGTCGACGGGGCCAATTCAGCATTCGGATTAATGACCGATACCGAATCTGCTTTCGCTGGACGGAAACGGGGCCTGCGGACGTAGAGATTGTGGACTACCACTAGGAGGCAGGAAATGGTACGTGTACCGACCCATCGAGAACCGACGCACCCAGGCGAGATGCTTCTGGAGGAGTTTCTAAAGCCGATGGGGATTTCGCAGCGGGAACTGGCGGATCGTATCCACGTTCCCTATCAGCGTGTGAACGAGCTGATCAACAAGCGGCGCGGCATTACACCCAGCACGGCGCTACGCTTGGCCCGAGTCTTTGGAAACTCGCCCTCGTTCTGGATGAATCTCCAGCTTCGGTGGGACCTTTTTCGGGCTCAGCAGACCGAGGCAGCCGAGCTCCGGCGCATTCGGCCTGTGCGTGCCGCCAGCTAGGTTTCGGGATCGCGTCGTGCATTTCAGCACTAGAATCTGCTGGAGGATGCCGGGAACTCGCTGAGTACTGTGAGTTCCGATTCTCTTGTCAGCCGGGCATGCGCGACAGGAGATGCGACGATGTTGGTGTCTATGTCCAAGCTAGGAAGGAGTAGAAAGTGAATTCAAACAGAAAGATTGCGATTGCTGTGGGAGTACTGTTCATCATTGCGACAGGTGCCGCTGTGAGCCAATTTGCCTTTCGAGGATCTCTTGCGGCTCCGGATTATCTGACTCAAATCGCCGCCAATGGAAACCAAGTGACGTTCGCAGCATTCCTCGACTTGATCATGATCACTGCGATCTTCGCCATTCCCGTTGTGCTATTCCCGGTATTAAAGCAGCATGATGAGAATCTCGCCCGTGGGTACCTTGCAGCTAGAATCCTCGAGGGTGTGGTGCTTGTTGTAGGGACGATCAGCTTGCTGTCACTACTAGCGCTGAGCAGAGGATTTGTTGCAGCCGGAGCGCCGGATGCTCCCCACTATCAAACGCTTGGCGCTTTGCTGTTGGAGGCAGGTGATACGACCCTCTTGATTGGTGGTCAGATCATCTTCAGCCTTACCGCGCTGGTTCTGAACGTTGCACTATATCGATCGAAACTCATTCCACGATTCCTATCGGGCTGGGGCCTCATTGGAGTCCCCTTGATGTTCGCAGGAGGCGTGCTGATATTATTCGGCGTTATTGGTGGTTCTTTCTCGACTATCGGAACGGTATTGATGGTACCACTAGCGGTGCAGGAGATGGTCTTTGCGTTGTGGCTGATCGTCAAAGGCTTCAATAATCCATCTGCAATCGCTTCCGGGTCCGCCAAATAATCGGAGGAAAGAAATGAACTCAGAGAAGAAGATTGCCAGGTTATTGGGCGCTGCATTCTTGCTTGTCTTTGCTACTAGCCTACTCAGTGGTCTGCTGCGAACATCAGTGGTGGGAACCGGTAGCGTGTCCGACATGCTTGTGAACATCTCATCCAAACTTGCCATATGGCGAATTAGCACTGTGGTTGAACTGTTTACCAGTGTGGGAATTGTTCTCCTGGCGGTCCTGCTATTCGTCGTCCTGAAGAAACAGAACAAGATCCTTGCGCTTGTGGGTCTAGGCTGGTGGTTGGCAGAAGCAATAACTCTAGCTGTAAGCAAGCTGGGGGCTCTGGCTTTGATACCGCTGAGCACGGAATTCATTGAGGTGGGCTCTCCAGCTTCGTCTGCCTATCAAACGCTAGGCCATTTCTTCTATCAGGTCCTAGATAGACAGGGAAACGATATCCACATGCTGTTCTACTGCCTGGGCGGGATCGTGTGGTTCTACCTGTTCTATCGATCACAGTCCATTCCACGCCTGATATCAGTGCCCGGCGTGGTCATCGAATCCGTGGCCTTGATAGGAATGGTGCTGTTGTTGTCTGGCGTAAGCGTGACTATGTTGATCTTCTACCCAATTATCCTGCTCGAATTGGCAGTCGGGCTGTGGTTGTTGATCAAGGGCACAGGGGATGGCTTGGAGCCTAGGCAACGCTTGACATGACAGATCACCGGGTATCGAATCGACTAGTCGGGGTTTTGTCATGGGTTGTTCTTTTGCTGGCGTTGGCCGTGGGCGTGGCGCCGCTTGTTACCCCGGCGCCCCCCGCTAATCCGGATGCCACTGACTTCTCAGTCGACAACGCGCTTGACCACATTGAACGTATTGCCCAAGAGCCCCGTTCGATTGGGTCACCGGGGAATCAGCGGGGGCGTGCCGACATCGTCGCCCAACTTCGGGCATTGGGTCTGGAACCAGAGTTCCAGGCTTTCGAAGTCCCCAACTACTTCAGCGTCAGGGGCGAGGGCATAGAACTCGTCAATGTTCTGGCTCGCATCCCAGGCACAGCGCCGACGCCTGCTGTGGCGCTCGTGGGTCACCACGACACCGTTCCTGGCACTTTGGGGGCGAATGACGATGCTGGAGCGGTGGCCATCATGCTGGAGACAGCGCGAGCGATCTTGGTAGGACCCCAGTTACGCAACGACGTGATCCTTGTGTTCACCGACGGCGAGGAACCAGCACCGCGATTCGGCTCGTCTGCCTTCGTCGCGGAGCATCCTTGGGCTGACGACATCGGGTACGTGATCAACTTAGAAGCGATTGGCTCTGGGGGGCCGTCTATCGTGGTCGAGATGAACGGTCCTGGCGGTTGGATGATCGACCAATACGCGGAGGCAGTCCCCTATCCGGTCGCCTTCTCTGTTGTCACAGCGACGACGGAGCTGATTGGTGGCTCCAACACTGATTTCGCCACATTCAGGAACGAAGGTATCTTCGGAGTTGATCTGGCCTATCTAACTGGATCTCCGATCTACCACACCATGGCCGATGCACCCGATCGGGTGAGTCGGCGCAGTCTGCATCAACAAGGTGCGAACACGCTTGCCCTCGCCCGACACATCGGCAACCTTGATTTCAGCCTATCCCGGGACGACTCGAAGGCTGTCTTCTTCACCGTCGGCCGCTTCTCAGTGGTGCGGTATCCTACTTCCTGGGTGCTTCCCATCGTCTTGATGGCCGGGGTAGTGCTGATAGCTGCGTCATGGCGCCAACGAACGTGGCGCGGGATCCTTCGGAGTGTCGGAAGCACGCTCGCAACGGCACTCGCGGCCGCAGCGGCTGCAGTCGGCATATGGACTGTGCTTGCGAGCTGGCGAAACACGATGGGTATCGCCGAGAGCTACTTGTATCTGGCCGGGTTGGTAATGCTGACCGTGGGAATCGGGATCGCCCTGACACGGCTGACGAGACGACGGATTGGCGCGGGGTCCGACGCTCTCGGTGTGGTAGTTGTCTGGTGGGCGCTGGGGTTGCTTACAGCGATCGTTGCCCCTGGGATGAGCTACTTGTTCGTGTGGCCGGTACTGGCAGGCGGACTGACGCTGTTGTGGCGGTGGCCACCAGCAGCAGGCCGATGGTGGCGGGTGGCGGGGTTGGCGCTGGTGGCCGGCACCGCACTCGTGCTGCTCGTTCCGGCAATTGACATCTTCTACCAGTTGGCCCAACCGAGACCCGGCAACCCCGATTCGGAGATTCTGTCCCTCATCGCTATCCCTGTCTTGCTCCTCGCGCTGGTGGTTGAGTTACTCCGGGTCTTCCGTGTGCGCCAGATGGCGACCTTGAAAAAGTGATGGACGTGGTGACCGTTCATCCCACCGGCCCTAGCACGGCGTTCCGCTTGACAGACCGCTTTCGCGGACCACAGGTGAACACCGGTTAGGTCTCTATCCTACTGATACTATTGGAGCATGATGGCTGTATATACACACTTGCAGGAGAGCGACATTCGGGAAATTGCCGGCAGTTACGACCTAACAATAGTCGATTGTGAACCTATTGCGGCTGGTGCAGAGAATTCCAATTACCTAGTACGGGCACAACAAGGCAGCTATGTGTTGACGGTCTTTGAGGGCAAAACATTTGCCCTGACAGTTGAACTAGGGCAGTTATTGTCGTTATTGAAGAAGTGCGCATTTCCCACCACCCGTCCGCTTCTTGCTGCCAATGGTAAGATCGCAATAATGCATAAAGCCAAACCGGTGATGATGAAAGAGTATATAGCTGGGCAAGTGCATCAGCATCCGGACAAGACGATGGTGCATCAAGTGGGGACGGCAATGGCAAAGCTACACCAGGTGCCGCGGCCGGATTCTCTGTCAAATAGGCGGCCATATGGTGTGCAGAAGCTTGCGAGTATCCAAGGGCAGAAGATCGATACGGAATATGAGGGTTGGATAGCCAAGCGACTTCCTTATCTTGAACAGCGGAAACCACAAGGGTTGCCGCGAGGATTGATCCACGGCGACATATTCTATGATAATGTACTGTTTGAGGGCACGAAACTGAAAGCCATTATCGACTTTGAAGATGCGACCTGTGACGACAAGGTGTTCGATCTGGGGATGGGGATTGTCGGATTGTGTGGGAAAGGGCAAGGGGTGGTGCTTGAGAAAGCGCGAGCGTTGGTGAAAGGGTATGAGCAGATTCGGAAGTTGGAGGAAGGAGAGAAGAGAGCTTTGCAGTTGTATGTTGAGTATGCTGCGGTGACGGTCTCATGTTGGCGGTATTGGAAATACCATGTCGATGCGCCAAGCGTGGGAAACGCTGACAAGCATTGGCAAATGGTGCGGGTGGCAGAGGGAGTACAAGCCATCCCGAAAGCAGGATTCTTGGAGATGGTTTTCAGCTGAATTGTCTGAACCCGGGAACTCGCGAAGGGGCCGAGTTGCTGTGAGAATCAGGCGTTGTTCCCGATTCTCTTGTTGGGTGAGCTATCGTACTGTGCTCGCGAGAGCAATATCTCTCATTGCAGCGAGAAGTTCCGATTCTCTTGCTGGATTGGCATGCGTTTTGAACTTGATCTAGCAAGTCCATGACTGTAGGCCGACGTGTGAGGATACCAATGTCAGTCAATATGAGGGAATAGATGGAACGAAACGGTCGATTGGACTTGAAAGGACGCCAGGAGAAGGATCTTGGCTGCTGTTTCCCAGGGCTGATGACACATGGGCTCAAAGCGGTATCTGGAAATCTCTACGGAAGCTCGCCGCGCCATGATGCGGGCCTGCGACAAGAGGATACCGCTCCTGACACAAGGACCAGAAGCGGTATTCACACCCTAACCGAAGTCTACCCACTTCTCCTTCGGCCAGATACTAGCTCTGCTTCTGGACCTATTTCAGGGGGGCACGTCAGTAGTAGCTGTTCCCACCCTAGGCCACGATGAACGCGATTTGACGCAAACCCCGGATACATGGCATCATCTCTGCTAGTTGGACTACTTTGAGCTTCAAGGAGGCTGTGAGATGAGAGGAATGGTACTGACTCACGTAATCATTCTGGTGAGCATATTCAGTGCATCTGCTACTGGGCAAGGATACGACACTGTGCCGGCAGACGCCCTTGTTTTTCCGGTTGGCATTGAGGGGACGGCCTACGCCGACATGGAGCTCGGGGTTCGCGGTGAAACAATGACGATCGCAACCATCGAAGACCCCAAAGCTTGGAACAACCACACCGCTCACGAAACGAGCACAACTTGGTTTACAAACCGAATGCACCGCGGATTGGTCAGGAACGACCACATCTCAGGCGTCATCGTGCCTGACTTCGCCAAGAGCTGGGATGTTTCCGATGACAGCTTGGTCATCACCTTCCATCTCCGCGAAGGTATCAAGTGGTCGGACGGTATGCCGATCACGGCCAACGACGTTGTGTTCACGTACAACGACGTCATCCTGAACGAGGATGTTGACTGTAACGCGCGCGACGGTCAGCTGCTTCCGGACGACACGTATCCCGTGTGCGAAAAGGTCGACGACTACACCGTTAAGTTTACGCTGAGCGTCATCTATCGCCCGGCATTGAACGTACTTGGGTTCAACATCATGCCGAAGCACAAACTGGCGGCCTCCGTGCACAAGCTGAATCCTGCCGTTCCGGTGGGAACGTTCAACGAGACGTGGACGCTGGATGCCGATCTGACCGAACTAGTCGGAAACGGTCCTTGGATTGTCTCGGACTACCAGCCGAACGTGAGTGTCACCATGACGCGCAATCCGTACTATTACGGTTACGACCCAACCGGCACCCAGCTTCCTTACTACGATACGATTGCCACTGCTATCGTGACGAACCAGGACGTCTCGATGCTGAAGTTCCGCAATGGCGAGCTCGACGTGTATGCTCTGCGTCCGGAAGATATCGCTATCCTTCTTCCTGAAGGTGCGCAGAAGGGCTTCCAGGTTCTGATCACGGACGAGCCCGGCTACGGAACCACATGGTTCATGCCTAACCAGGACATCGGACTGGCCGAAGGTACGGATGCTGAAAAGCGCGAG
>Ga0209976_10001116_pt1 | contig 16120 bp, 23 predicted proteins | sample SumtaG_FD_182806 | JGI IMG/M metagenome (GOLD analysis project Ga0209976, IMG submission 182806) | Deep subsurface microbial communities from Indian Ocean to uncover new lineages of life (NeLLi) - Sumatra_00157 metaG (SPAdes) (version 2) | ecosystem: Environmental > Aquatic > Marine > Oceanic >...
TTTTATCAGGCCTGGGTAAGGGTGTCACTACTGCCTCTCTAGCTCTTCTACTTAAGCATCACGGCTATAAAGTCATTCCCATTAAGTGTGAAAACTATCTTAACTACGACGCTGGTCTAATTAACCCGATTGAACACGGTGATCCTTTCCTTTGCCAAGACGGTTCAGAGACCGACATGGACATTGGCACCTATGAAAAATTCCTCGACATCAATCTTTCCATTAAAAACTTTATTACCATGGGTCAGATCTACAAAGCCGTTATCGACCGGGAACGTAACTTTGGCTATGACGGCGAAGATGTTGAAGCCATTCCTCATGTCACCGACGAAATCATCAGTCGTTTTAAACAAGTCGCCAAAAACTCTAAAGCTGACATTGTCTTGATTGAACTCGGTGGGACTGCTGGTGAATACCAAAACTCTCTCTATTACGAAGCCTCTCGTATCATGAAACTTAAACACAAAGACACGGTTATTCATATCCACGTTTCCTATCTTCCCACCCCGCCTCACCTCGGTGAACCTAAAACTAAACCTACTCAACTTTCAGTTAAAATACTCAACTCCATGGGTATTCAGCCTGATTTCATTGTTGCTCGAGCTGATCGGGCTATCGACAAGCGTCGTCGAGCTCGCTTTGCTCTTTTTTGTAATATCAACCCCGAAGATATTATCTCCTCCCCCAATCTTGACAATGTTTATGAACTACCTCTTCTTTTTAATCAACAACAATTTTCTGTCAAGGTCTTAAAGAAAATTAACCTCCCGGTTAAAAAACTAAACTTAAAAGCCTGGGAAGATTTAGTTAGATTAATTAAACAACCGAAAAAAACCACCCTTAACCTAGCCATAGTTGGCAAATATTTCTCCACTGGCGATTATCATCTCAGTGACTCTTATGCTGCCTTGTTTGATGCTCTTCGTCATGCTGCCTGGCCAAATCAGGTTAAACTTAACATCAAAGAGATTAATTCTGAAAAAATCAATAATCAAACCAATCAAGTCTTTAAAGATATTGATGGTATCATTGTCCCCATTGGTTGGGGTCCCCGAGGCGTTAACGGCATGATTAAAGCCATCACCTATGCCAGAATCAATAAAATTCCTTATCTTGGTCTCTGTTTTGGTATGCAGCTGGCTGTGGTTGAATTTGCCAGAAACGTGGCCAAGCTTAAACAGGCTCACTCAACTGAAGTTAATCCCAAAACCCCTCATCCTGTCATCCACATCATTCCTGAGCAAAAAAGAAACCTTAAACTCAGAGCCTATGGCGGCACCATGCGGCTCGGCAGCTGGAAATGTCAGCTTAAATCCAAAACCAGGGCTTCAAAAATATATAACCAATCGCTTATCTCTGAACGCCACCGACATCGTTATGAATTTAATAATCAATATGCCCAGCAACTTAAAAAAGCCGGCTTAATCATCTCTGGCCGATCAGTTAAAGAAAACTTGGTTGAAATTATTGAATTGCCTAAAAAAACCCACCCTTTCTTTATGGCTACTCAATTTCACCCCGAATACAAATCAAAGCCCTTAAAACCCCACCCTCTCTTCCTTGAATTCATCAAAGCCGCAGTTTATAATTCCCAACATGGCTATTCAAACCAAAGTTAAAGACACTAGTTTTTCTATCGGCGACACAGTCAAGGTTTACCAGAAATTTAAGGTCGGTGATAAAACCCAAACCCAAGCCTTTGAAGGCCTGGTTATCAGTATCAAGGGTAGGGGAATCAATCAAACCTTTACTGTCAGAAAAATAGCTACAGATGGTATCGGTGTAGAAAAAATTTGGCCTAGCCAAAGCCCTAATATTACTAAAGTCATCCTTAGAAAAAAAGGTCAAGTCCGCCGCGCCAAACTCTTCTACCTCAGACAACGCACCGGTAAGGAAGCTCTCAGAGTCAAGACTGGAAAATAGCTCCTCTTATCTGATAAAATATATACTTGCGGGCCGTTAGCTCAGTTGGTAGAGCACCTGCCTTTTAAGCAGGGTGTCGAAGGTTCGAGTCCTTCACGGCTCACAAAGTCCCGAGGCCCCATCGTCTAACGGCTCAGGACATTGGGTTTTCATCCCAAAAATCGGGGTTCGATTCCCCGTGGGGTCACAGATTAGGTTGATGTAGCAATCCTATTAAAAAGAGTTTAAATATATTTTCAATAGAGATTAAATATCTTTGATACTAATTTATCTGTATTTCCCCTTTTTTGTGTATAATAACTGCGATAATTCACTTGAGTCATTAAATGTCCGATATTTTTCAACTCACTCTAATTAGTGCTTCTTCCCTGTCGATATTAATTATTTTAATATCGATTCTTTTTGCTAAGACAAAATGGAAAATTTCTTATCTTTTGCTAATAATTTTATTTTCGATATTACCAATTATTAGCACCTTTAGAAAAGGTATTTATGAAAGTGGAGATCAAATATTACACATATCTTTATTAATACCCTTTTATGAATCTTTAAGCGAGGGTCTTTTGAATCCAATTTGGACTGACAATGCATGTTCAGGTTATGGTTGCCCAATATTTAACTATTACTACAAACTTCCATATTATCTTGCTTCGGGAGTTCATTGGCTTGGTTTTAATTTTACAAACAGTATAAAAATATTAATGTCTTTGATTTATGTTCTTTCAGGAATAAGTATGTTCTTGTGGATAAAAGATAAGTATGGAAAGAATGCTGGAATTGTTGCGGCAGTTTTATACCAGTTTGCTCCATATCATTTAGTATCGCTTCATTACAGAACAACCTTAGGAGAATCTTTAGCATTTGGATTACTACCGTTGATTATGATATTTGTAGATAGATTAATTAAGAAAAAGAAAATATTGTGGTATATACTCCTTGCTGTAAGTTTTGCCAGTTTAGTCCTAACACATTTGGCAATCACAATTATATTTAGTCTGTTTTTAGTTGCATATATTGTATTTCAGTCAACTCTTTATAATAAAAAGCCATTTTCAACGATTTTACTAACTTTTATTAGTATTGCTCATGGTGGGCTATTAGCTTCCTATTACTGGATACCTGCGGTATTAGAAAGTAATCTTATTCATCAAGAACGTTTCCTTTCTTTTCCCAAGTTTTGGGAGTTTTTTACTACCCCTTGGTATTATGGACTTCTTTCTCAGGGTTCGATGGGAGAACTGGGAAATTCTCTTGGCTATGCTCACTGGATAATGATTTTAGTAGGGTTATTATTAGTTGTATTTAGAAGACGGATAAGAAAAATTAAATATGGATCTGAACTTTTTTTCTTTGTTATATCATTTATCTTAACATTCACAGTAATGCAAAAATTTACAAGACCTATTTGGTTAAATATTCCCTTTTTGACTAATTTTCAATCAACCCATCGTTTATTGTTGTTACTAACATTTATTTCATCTATAGTTGCCTCCATAGTTATATCAAATTTTGGATTATTGAAAAAATTTAGACGGATTAAAGTTTCATTTTTGGTTTTGGCTATTTGTTTAGTAACCATGTATTTGTCCACTCCAAACTGGGGGTATAGAAGAATGATTAAAACAGCTGGTGATGATTATGGTCAAGAGAATACTTATTTACAAAATTCTACATTTTTTATTCCAGTGAAAGCTAAATATTATCTTCAGAATAAATCAAGGGTAGAAACTCCTATTGAAATTTTACGTGGAGATGGAGAAATTATTAATTCTAAAAATGGAACACATAAGCATGAATACACCATTGTTGCCAATTCAGCAGTTAGAGTAAAAGAAAATACTCTAGTCTTCCCTGGTTGGACTTTATATGTAAATGGTAAAAGACACAAGATAATTGATGATGATGATGAATATCCAGGAATTGTTGTGTTTACTTTGCCAAAAGGTTTCTATAAGGTGAAGCTTGAGATGCAATCAACAAAGATAAGATTGTTCAGCTTAATGATGTCGAGAATTGGTTTAGTGGGCCTAATATCAATTTATCTATATTCGTTAATTAAATCCAAACTTCGCATTCCTTCCACTTGTTGAGACCACTGTTAATCAAACTAGAGAACAACATGTTCAACTACCTACTGGGTAAATAGCTCAAAGCTAACTTCTGTTGATTAACCACCTCTGTTGAAACAAACTTCGGCATTATCTTATACAACTCCTTGAGGTCATCTAATAAGGCGTTCCATCTAAGACCCAGTTGGTTCACAGATTAGGTTGATGTGGTAAAATTTTAGAATGAACAAAGAAAGTCATATAAGCACAGAGGAAAAAGCCTTTATAACTGATCATAAAACAAAATCTGCCCCTTACCAGGCTATTGGCTTTTTAATAACTCTAAGAAGCAGGGAAATCACCTTAGAAGAAGTTTATGATGAAGCTATTTTAGATCCTGATAAAGATCAACACCCGCTCTATCTTAAAGCAAGGAATTTCCTAGCAGAGCATCAAGACGTTTTTAATATTGATTTAAAACCTCAGTCAACGCCAACTCAGGCTTAAATATTCCCCTCAACTCCTCCACATACCTCAAGAAGGTGTTCGATCTATGTCCCTCTAGCCTCACCCTGGGTTCTTCATAACTCCATGCATTAATGGATTATTTGAAATAATATAATATAATACGAATACATGGTAGATAAAGAGTCTTCAGAGATTGAATTGACACCCCAACAAAAAATTGGAAAGGTAATTAACGCTTGGGCTACAAACACTGAAGGTATTGATGCAGGTAACGACTCTGATGGCAACACCAAGAAGAAAATCTTTGATCTAGTTGAAGGTTATCAAAATTTACCGCTTACTGATAAACAAAAGACTGCTTTAGAAGAAATTAAGGAGATGAGTTTTTCCACAGGAATTGACCCTAGTAAAATTAGGCAATTGGTGGAGCATTTTATCCCTCCTAACGAAGATAAACAAACATAAATTTTTAGTTTTTTGCCTTAGATTCTAAGGTCGTTCACTAACTCACCCAGAAGAGGGGAATAGGCGATTAAACGCAGGCCTAGCCACAAACATCTCCAACAACTCACTAATCATCTTTAATTTTCTTAGATCTGTAATTCACAGTTCTTCGACACTTGGGGCAAGGCAGACTCCTGTCTTCTTGATCAGGAGCTTCTTCTAATAACTCTTTTATTACACAATCACTACCCTCAAGGGCGACATCCTTATTGATAGGGACACCGACCCTTGCTACTACTGGATTATCTTTACTATCTCTTAAAGAAGATTTTTTTAATGAAGCAGTCCTAGAAGAAGCTAAATTAGCAACTCCTCCTTCACATTCTATTTTTTTAACCATACCTTACATATTATATCACCTACAAACCTATAACTATGTTCCAACCCCTACTGGCAAAGATGATCAACCCAAAATGTATATGACCCTTGAATTTCTATTTGAACAGATTTTGCCTGTGCCTCTGGTTCATTTAGTAAAAATTCTCGTGTTTTAATAGGGTTGCCTTCAAATTTGTTATCCGCTATTATTTTAAATCCACGTGCATGAAGAGGAGTTGTGCCATATTTATGATATACATTAAGTTTTTCACTCATAATTTATTATTATACTCCACATACAACCTCTTGAAAAACGCCATAGAGGGGTTAGATAATCGTCCCCTTGGGGTCACAAAATTAGGTTGATATAGAAAACTAATTATTATAATATATAAAATGTATGTGTGAAACTAAAATCGTAGTAAAAAAACTCAATCCCCATAAAAGTAGCGTAATAGAAGGCTTCCCTCCCTAAAGCTTCCGTGGAAGAAGGAATAAAAATATGTAAAGACCTCAATGAAATGGCAGCTCTAGCGGCAAAGATTCATCCTGAAGACACAGAATTTCATTATCTAGGTGAAGCAGGCAGACAAGACTCTAGTTTAAACAAGTAGCTAAACAGTCCCCTCAACTCTTCCACATACCTCAAGAAAGTGTTCGATCTATGTCCCTCTAGCCTCACCACACTTCGCTAAAGCTTCGAGTGGCAGGCAAGATTAGATTGATATATTAACTTATTCTTCATCTTTCTCTATTAATGTTAGATTTGTTCTCTCCCCTTTCTTAAGAGTTTCCTCATATAGTCCTCCTCCTGTGTCCCAAATAACCTTTTCAGTATCGTCATCTCCAGATTGTCGACTAACCTCTTTCCAAGATTTAGTATAATCTGTCTTATCAATAACAATTAGTGCTTTAGTTCGTATTTTGTCCAAAAAATCGAACCCCCCTTCAGATTCTTCTTGAGTTAGTTCTTCTTCTCCTTCCCTTGTAGGACCAGTAAGTTCTTCGGTCATAGATAAATTTTATCATATTGAAAAAAATAAAACGCTACTTTCGATCTAAAAACTACTCTCAGTTCCTCCACCAACCTCAGGAAAACTCCAAATACAGCCTCTTAAACCACCCTATAGAGGGGTTAGATAATCGTCCCCTTGGGGTCACAGATTAGGTTGATATAGAAGTCTGATCAACTTTATTTTAACTTAACAACTTTCAAATTGTGTTAATAGCAAATTTCTTTCAACAAATTCAAATGCTTCTTCTCTCTGATTAAGGTAATCTATTAGTCCACTATCACCATCTCGATCTAGTAAGTAGACTATTCCTAGTTTAAGTAAATCAGGTTGACGCTCTCTTATAGGAATGTTTGTAAGCATCCCTGGGTCATTAGATTTACAAGGCTCAGATAAGGCAAGATCACTCATTCTGTCTTGCATTAAAGGGTTTTCAACTCCTTGAATTGAACTCTGATCTCCTCTTAGCTCTGAAGCTGCTTGCATGATTTCATCATCCGTTGCTTGGTTTAGAGCTGTAAAGAGCATAATTTCCATAGCCTCCTGATCTGTTATATTCTCACTTGCAACTTCTGTTACTAATAGTTCTTCTATTGACATATAAATTTATCTAGTATTTATTCATATAATTACCGAGATATTATCATAAAAGTTTATTAAGATGCAATATTTCGCAATTTGAGCTTTCCCTACTGACAGTAGATTAAAGGCTCAAACTCCAAATATAACCTCTTAAACCACCCTATAGAGGGGTTAGATAATCGTCCCCTTTGGGTCACAAATTAGGTTGATGTAGAAGGCTAATTGAAGCAATATCTATTTAATATCGTTCTAAGAAGTTAATAAAGACTAAAGCCGCAACTATCTTAAGCAAGCACTGACGGAACCATTGCCCCATGATCACATGAGGGAATTTCATCAACTGGAACTTGATCGTATACTTCAGTCTTTACTTCAGCTGGATCACACACTTGTTGTGAACAAAAATAAAGTAAACCAAGTGATTCGCCAGATGTTATTGCTTCAAATGTAGCTGCAGCAGTTTGTTCCAATTCTTTAGAAATCTCGTGAGCTCTAGCCATCTTTCTTAATTATATACTATACTATTCGTTTTGTTAATAATGTCTTAAACGGCCTATGTTCCAACCCCCACTGGTAGTAAGTTAAAGGAGTAATCCTCTTGAGGAAATAGTTGGTCTTTAAGCTTCTTTAGATCTACGATAAGGTGGTTCCAACGCCAAACTCTTTGGGTCACAGATTAGGTTGATGTAATAGTCTTTACTTGATAGAGGCTTTCTTTAGAAAATACATTGGAGTAATTTTAGAATAGTCGTGATCGTTAGCTTCAAAAACGTCTTTAATCTTAAAGTATTTTTTATAATCTTTTTCCTCGTCTTTTCTGTAGGTATAAACAAAAACCTTATTGACAAATTTTTTACACCAGAAGTTCCAGACAATGTCGTGTATTTTCTGTAAGTTTTTATTGTTGAAACTCTTACCTTTTCTCTTGTGGTACGCTTCTAAAGCGTCTTTTGCTTTAGCAAAGGAGCCTAGACGGTCTTTAGGACTATAAGTTAATATATGTAACTCTAAAACCATTTCTAGAGCACTTTGTCTATTGGCTTTCTTTTTTGAGAAATGCTTAAAAATTTCTTCAACATTAGAAAAAGGTTTTTTATCTGGAACACAAAAAGCCCTAGTTAAAAAAACGCCATTTGGCCTAAGAAGTCTTTTAACTTCTTTCAGCAAGTCTAATCTTTTATTCCAGGGGATATTTGGTAAAATCGCATCTCCAACTACGACATCAAAGTAATTATTGGCTAAAGGATTATCTAGCCAATTGGCTTTTATTAAAACTTCATTTGGATTTTTATTTTTCAGCAATTCGTCCATGGCTAAAAACATATCCAGATTGATATCAACTGAGTAGACAAGATAACCAAAATCAGATAAAGCATCTCTTAATTCTGGCGTGGCACCCAGAACTAATCCTTTTAAGGGTTTTTTACCTTTGTTAATTGTTTTTAACCATTGTTTATATTTTTTAACTTCTTGTGGAGAAATGCGACTTGGAGTTGTGAAATAATGGTTCCACATATAGGCAATTTGTTTCCAGGGTAAAGAAGTCGCCTTAAGATTTGCTTTCATGGCTTTAGTTTAACATAACTAACGAAAACTCAAGAGCGAGTGATTCAAACCAAGTTCTAACGTCGTTCACTAACTCACCCATCGATTTTTCCTCGAGAAATGTGGTATAATTTTTTCCTGCCTAATTAATATGGTAAGTCCTGATGTATGGAAAGATGGTTTTCAAGATCCTCAAATAGCTAAGGACTGGATTTTACACATTGAAGAGTCACAAGAACCTCTGCGTGAACAGGCATTATATCCTTATATATTTAATTGGGCTGATCGAATGGGTATTGGAGAAAGGATTCAAGTAGTTGATCTTTGCTGTGGTCAAGGAGCATCGAGCGAGTTGCTTAACAGATTAGGAGCGATTGTTACTGGTGTTGATTATTCTAAGCCGCTTATAAATCGTGCTCAAAAGCTTTATGCTGAGACACCTATGGAATTTATTGTTGGTAATGTTGGGAACTTGGGCTTTTTGCCAGAAAATCAATTTAATGCGGCTATGTCAATTAATGGGCTTTTTCACTTGCCACCGTCAACAATGAATGGGTTATTTAATGGGTTGGCAAGAATTGTTATACCTGGAGGCTCAATACTAATAACTTCTGTTAATCCTGATGCATATCCTGAATTTGCTGGAGCCTTTCGTAATCAGAGAGAAATATATTTTGAACCAGAACCCCCTTTTTTGAAAGCAACGAGCGGAATTATTGGTGATCCAGAGATAGCTGGTCCAGATGGAGGCAAGGTAAATCTTAAAGACACACCATTTGTTATGCATCCTCCTGAAAATATTGAAGTAGCAGCTATTTCAGCTGGATTAGTTTTGTGTCAGACTTCTACTCTTGGTTCATTGGAGCTAGTCGGTGGTCCTGCCAAAGATTTATTTATTGCCCATGAATTAACAGTTGGTTGATTTAGGAAATAGGTTCTAACGTCGTTCACTAGCTCACCCCTCAACAAAACTCCAAATATAACCTCTTAAACCACCCTATAGAGGGGTTAGATAATCGTCCCCTTGGGGTCACAGATTAGGTTGATATAGAAGGCTAATTTAAGTTGATGATTTCTTCTATTTTTTGAGAGTAGTCACTTTTATTAAGGTTCTTCTTTTCCAATCTTTTGCGTAGACTAACGCCGCTTGTCTTTCCTCTTTAGTAGACTTTGGATCATCTAGAATTTTTACGGCAACACTTTTTAAGCCTTTTAAGCCGTCGCGTTTATTGAATTCGCTTAGTAACTCCTTTGCCGAGTCAAGCTGTTCTGAACCCATACCTTCGAATATTGTATCATTTATTCTCCAACCCCTACAGGTAGCAGATTAAACGCAGGCCTAGCCACAAATATCTCATTCAATTCCTCCACATACCTCAAGAAAGTGTTCGATCTATGTCCCTCTAGCCTCACAAATTAGGTTGATGTGGTAGGCTAATTCTGTTATTAATTCCTAAGTATACGTGTATCATAATTAGACTTATAATATAAAATATGATAATGTTCACCTTATATGAACCAAGAAATAGACAACGATGAATCCTTGGAGCCAACAGGAGCAGAGCTTTTAAAAAGTAAAACAGCAGGGATATTCCCACTTGAATCAGAAGATGGATCCTTTTGTTTTGAGACAAGCTTTGATAATTTAGTAAGCGGTGGGGAAAAGCTTGAAAGCACTTTTGTTGTTTCTATTAGCTCTAAGGAAATATTAAGAGAAAAGAGTGAAAAAGAAACTGGAAGTCTTGATATTTTTCATCATTCAGCTCATAAAATGGTGCTCGAATTTCTTGAAAAGAACGGATATACAACTGGCCCTGATTTATCAATGCTCGGAGAAGGAATTAACGTTCAATGTTGGCCATCTGAACAGACTTAGTGTAAACAGAGCGAAGTTAAACAAAAAATCCCCCTCAACTCCTCCACCCATCTCAAGAAAACTCCAAATACAACCTCTTAAACCACCCTATACAGGGGTTAGATAATCGTCCCCTTGGGGTCACAAAGCCTATAGCGTTGACTTTTTTATTAAAACAAATATAATGGGTTGCTATGGAAAAACACACTAGTTTAGCAGATAAATTGTTGTCTGTTGCTGAACAACATGCTAACACAGTTGGGCAACGAAAAATGCTATCAACTTTCCAAACCCTTTTAGGTAATACAGAATTTATGGAAGCTCATTCAGTCATTAATCGGGATTTAACTCTTCCATTACTAGGTGGAGGGAATCTTAAGATTTATAAGTTTCTTCGAGAACAAGAGCTTGTTGTTTCGCTAGATACCCACAATGTCCGTGGTGAAATGACAAACACGCCTCTTTTAGTTTTTCATGAGCTAGTTAATGTTGTTTCAAGTCTAGATATTCAAGCTGTAAAAGAGATTAAATGGGAAAGTGGAAGCACAACTCCCGTAAACAAAACTCAAGATGAACATATTAGAATGTTAATAAATTTTGATCCTAAAAAAGATATTGATTGGAATCAAGCTTTCAGTCTTGAAAACCCCGTAGTTGGTGTATTAAAAGACCATTGGGATTCTAAACCTGAATGAACATTTCCATTACCTATTAGGTAAATAACTAGGCATAAGTTTCGGATTAAACACCCCTCTCAAATCCTCCACAAACCTCAAGAAAGTGTTCGATTGGAGTCCCTTTGGACTCACAACTAAGGATTGGACTGATATAATAATCTTATCAGGAAATACTTGTCATTATAGACTTTTTAATTTATAATCTTTGCCAAATGGGAATAGAAGCAATAGCTGCAAAAATAGGACAACAATACAGAGACATCAGTGCCTCTCTAGTTATAGATGGCTACAGACCACCTAAGCTTCTATGTGAGGCAAAACGGGGGGAAATTTGCTCAGAGACTTTATTCGCAGATATAGATCAAGGGTCTGGAATAGTAAAAGCTGCAACCAAAATGATCAACTCTTGCCCAAAAGGGAAACTTCATGCAATACGAGCCATCATTTGGAGTACTGGGGTGGGAATAGGTCTTTTAAGTGCAACAAGTGGAATAAAAAGCCCATGCGACTGCGTTCCTCCTTTTACTGGAGATCCTAGTATTAACTTTAGCGGTGATCACACCCCAGAGGGCGTCAACCAATGTTAATATTCAAATATATAAACGAACCTAGAAATAAATATCTCCATTCCTAATAAATTATAGGGCTAAACTCCAAATACAACCTCTTGAATTCATGTTATAATATTCCCTATATGACTGGAAAAAGAGAAAAACCACCTGTAACGCTAACTTATGAGGACGGTACGTCAAGGGACGCTAAAACTTCTAAGCCAATTAAACAAACTAAGGAAGAGATTACAGCTAATCAAATAGCTATTGCGATGTTGAAGAACCCTGATGATCCCACTGGCTACCTTGTTGACATCAATAAAGAGGGAGAGGTTACTTCAGCCGACAAGTTTTGAACGATTTATATTCTTTCTTCCGTTGACAGTAGGTTAAAAGCACGCTTAGCGACAAATATCTCCAGCAACTCACTAATTGATGTTATAATTACCGAGTGGTGACAGAATTTGAGAGAAATTTAGAAGAAAAATCTCTAAGTAGAGAAACCATCCCAATAGAATCTTTAGAGCATGATTTAGTCTTAGTAAGATCAAAAAAGAAGGGTAAGCATCCAAGGTGGCTAGAGATCGACGGGCTTAGATTCACTCCGCCTCAACTTGATTATTTGCGTTTAATAACTGAGGAGGGGTTACAAGTTAAAGAAGCGGCTGAAAGATTAGGTAGGAGTTCCAACTCTGTAACAGGTTTGCTTAAAAAACTTAAAGAATCAAACTTACCTGAGAATGGTGTTTTGCCTACAAAAGAAGAATTAGCTGAAAGAGCAAGTGATTTGGGTTTATTTAACGAGTCTTCTTTAACAGAACTGAAAAATATTTTTAAGTAGTTTTCCTATAAGGAATTACAGCAGATTCGAACGTCGTTCACTAGCTCACCCAGTGCCATTATAGTGTTGATTATTTAGTTATTGAATCAGCAGTGATAGCAATTAAGAAACGAACCAGCGTTTAAGCAGTATTGTACAAATCCCAAAAGACAAAAGAAAAACTAGTAATTTTTGTGGGACTGGAAGTTCACTTTTTTTTAAAATAGAGACAGTATAAGCAATAATCGCCACAACGGAGGAAAGCGGCACCAGAAGCAACACATACATAAATGGTTTAGAAGCATTACCAAAACCAGCCAAATTTATAAATAAAAACGAAAAAAAGAAGTAAACACCTAAGAAGCCATATACCAATAATGAAACAAGGAAGAGTTTAATAAAATTGTTATAAATATTTGTCAACTTGAGAAATGGTGTGAATGATAAGGGTTTTTCCATTAATTTAGCTTATCATATAAGCAGGCTTTGAAACAAATACTACCTTCAATTCCTCCACATACCTCAAGAAGGTGTTCGATTGGAGTCCCTTTGGGCTCACACTAAACTATTAGCCACCCAGTGCCTTTATTATTGGATCAAATGGGTTTTCATCCGAAGCTGGTTTTCTGGTGTCATCGTTTTTAATCTCAAGTTTAGGTGGGCTATAATTAACAGCATCAAAAACCAACACTGGTCGTTTACCGTCTTTCCGATCCTTATCCCATTGCTTAGCTGCGTCTATTAAATCGGCGTCTGAAACTTTTTCCCTATCTGTCATATTTAAAATATTATAAGTTTTCTAACCAGGTTTTTCAACTAGAAATCTACTCAGTGTATAATAATCACCATATGACTTCACCACCACGCATAGATGCTAATTATACTTATAAGGAAGCCTTAGGAAGAATTAGAGATCAGCTTCAACAATCGGAAGAAGATCAAAACAAACTTGATGGTGGAGCCTCTCGTTATCAATTTAAGCTAGAAGATGCTGAAGAGTATCTTAAAGACACTGAAGGTGATGGAAAAGCCGTAAAAGAACAAAAAGATATTGCCTCTTTTTTTAGAAATCCTGAGGGGTAGAAAACTTAGAAGCAAAAAGACTTCTCTTAGTTAATATTAATGTTGAGTAAAAAAAGGCTTTAACATCGTTCACTAGCTCACCCATGGGGTTTTCCTCAGGAAAGTGAAGCGTAACCAAAAAACTAAAGATACTGTCCAATTTCAATCATATTGCCATCAGGGTCTTTTAAATGAAAAAATTTATAGTGAGCAATTAAATTTAATTCTGCGATGTTTGAAATCTCAGTGATGTTTAGTTTTTTCACACGTTGATATTCTCGCTCAATGTCAGAGGAATGAAAAACGATGATGGAATTATTACCTAGTTTAATACCTCTTTCGATGTTGGTCATTTCAACTCCGTGTTCTTTGTCAAAAGCTGGACGGTAAAGACCAAAGCTATCGAGAACATTCACCCATCGGTCTTTGTAACGCATCTTGATTTTTACACCAAGAAGTTTTTCATAAAATTTAATGGATCTATTCATGTCAGTAACCCTGACATAGGATTCTGCTTGTTTTAATTTCTTCATGCTAATAATATTTTATACTAAAACAGGTTCTAACGTCATTCACTAGCTCACCCCAGAATATGTGAAAGGGTTGTTGCAGTCCTTTTGTTATTTTTTTATGGAGAGATGGTTTTTACCCTTTTAAGAAGGGATTTTAACTGTGTTGTTATAAAGCTTGTGTAAGACTTCATCAGCTTTTTCAGGAGATATACCAGGATATAGCCAATTACCCGTTTCTTTCATGGATATTACTGGTGAGTATCTGGGGTATATAGCCCCCTCTACTCCTTTTATGTCGAAGCCTGCTTCTAAGAAATTGTAGGCTACTATGCCAAGGCATCCTAAATGATCTTCCCACCATGCAAATTCGCCAGCAAGCCTAATTTCTTTAACCCCCTTTGTGTGCAAGAAAGAATAGATAACATCAAGATTTTGTCTTCTTGGTCCATCAGGAGTATGAATAAGAGTTTCGACATCACCCTCTCTATTCTCGGTAACCATGGTTAAAGCAGAATCAAAAGGAGATTGGCCTTGAATTGGTTTGACTTCACCACTATATACACGCTCCTCTAGAGCAAAAATAGATAATTCTTTGGCTTCATCAGCGTAAGCAACTAGAGCTTCAGTGTTGCGGGAGTATTCAAGATATGACTCAGATTGGAGCGATGAAATTTGTTTTTGATAACCCAAGTGGACCATTACATAACTGTGATCCGATTGGACAAATTCAAGTTCAGCTGGAAAAGGGTTAAAATCGGGGAAAAGAAAACCAAATAGTAAATCCTCCCCCATTTTCTTTAAAGGACCATCCTTAGCTAAATTGCCCACTATGGTTCCTGCAATTACTCCTACACTACCATAAAGCCCTAACTTGAAGAGTTCCCTTCGTGACAAGAATTGCCTTTCTTTGGTCATTGTCTACAGATTTTATCATAAACTATAGGACTTAGGAGACACGAACCTCTATTTTAAAATGGTTATTTCCACCCGTGAAATAGGTTCTAGCGTCATTCACTAGCTCACCACGAAGAGGGGAATAGGTGATTAAAAGCAGGCTTTGAAACAAATACTGCCTTCAAATCTTCCACATACCTCAAGAAGGTGTTCGATCTATGTCCCTCTAGCCTCACAAAGTTAATAAAGGCTGTTATATCAGTCTTCTTATTTGTTTAATTTTTTCCAAATCTCTTTGAAAAAAGGCATAGTTAAGGTAGAGAGTAAAAAGCCGACTGAAGGTACAACTGCATTGAGCCATGGATTACTAATTTTTATAGCTTTTAAATACAAACCAACAGCTAAGTAGGTAAAAATAATTAGTAAAAATCTTCTCGCCCAGCTAGCTTCCCAAGACTTATCTAGCTCAACTTTTTTATTCCTTTTTTCTATTTTCGAAACTCTATCTTCAAGATTATTTAAAGCAGTCATAAGTTTATTCTACTACATTCCACTACCCATTAGGTAAATAACTGTAGCTCAACTTCTGTTGATTAACTACCTCAGGAGAAACAAACTTTGGCATTATCTCGTATAGTTCCTTGAGGTCTTCTAATAAGGTGTTCCATCTAAGACCCAGTTGGTTCACAGCTTAGGTTGATGTAAGGAGCTAAAAAACATAAACTTGTTATTATGAGTCTTTTAATTTATAATCTCTTGCAATATGGCAAAAGAAAGATCCGTTCAAGCAGATTTAGAAAACTTAGAAGGTCATCATCAAGACAGTGGTTTATTTTCACAATTAATATTCGCTGGCAATTCTTCAATAGTAAAAGGATATCCAGTTTTAGCGTATTTAGGGCCTAGTGGTTATCCTGTAGAGTTAACTGGGGTCAAATTTAGAAAAGCTGAAAACAAAGGCATAGTTTTTGCTAATGTAGAAGGATTATCTTCTGGAAGTGGGGCACGAATAGAGGCCGTTGTAACAGAAGGATCACACGAGAATAGTTTTGTAGTAAGATTATCAGATTTTGGCGATGCAGTTCTTCTAGTCCCTAGTGATAAATGCCAACCACAGACAGAACTTCAGTTAGGCAATCCTCAAGATAGCTTCATGCTCGGAGCACAAACAGGGGCACAGGCGTAAATAACTTCTCTAATTCCTCCACATACCTCAAGAAGGTGTTCGATTGGAGTCCCTTTGGGCTCACAGATTAGGTTGATATAGAAGGTTAAATTAATTCACAACTAATGGTATAATATTATTTAATTATGGTAACCCACCTAGAAAAAAGAATAGGAATAATCA
>Ga0209976_10001117_pt1 | contig 16116 bp, 10 predicted proteins | sample SumtaG_FD_182806 | JGI IMG/M metagenome (GOLD analysis project Ga0209976, IMG submission 182806) | Deep subsurface microbial communities from Indian Ocean to uncover new lineages of life (NeLLi) - Sumatra_00157 metaG (SPAdes) (version 2) | ecosystem: Environmental > Aquatic > Marine > Oceanic >...
CGCAACCTACACCTCAGCCAATAACTACACCATCACCTCAACCTACTCCTCAACCTGCGCCCTTTACGACCCCACAACCTACACCTCAGCCAATAACTACACCATCGCCTCAACCTACTCCTCAACCAACTTTATCTCCTTTACCTACACGACCTCCAATACCTGCTCTGATAGTATCTCCCCTTTCTCCAACACCACAAACAACACCTGAACCCTCAGTTCCAACAACTACTCCCACCTCACCACCACCACAAATGATACCTGAACCCTCAGTTCCAACAACTACTCCCACCTCACCACCACCGCAAACGATACCTGAACCCTCAGCATCAATAGACCCATATCCAAATAAGATCGATGTGAATCTTCTACAGAGTCAAAAACGCGGAATTATCCTTAAACCAGTAGTAGATAATAGTATCGAGGGGGGAAGAGTACAATTAAATGCAAGCATACTCCAACAATTAGGTCTTGGGCAGAGTATGCTAATAGGATGGGAAGATCCTCTGACAAGAGCCATGGGATCAGCTCGTGTTGACGAAACAAATATCGGTCCAAATGAAATAAAAATGAGTTTTGATACATATGAAGATACATATATTCAAGCAGAACAGATAGTTGTATACTCAACTGAACCACCCATTGAAAAAGCTTCTGAATTGATGTTAGAAGTTGAACCTCAACCAAATTTGATGGGATTTGCTTTAATTAGCCCGAGAACTCAACTATCTCTTTCAATCAACCCAGAAGATATTCTTGCTTTTGAAGATGAGCTTACTGGAGCTATGGGTGCGGTAAAGGTAGAAATTATGGAGGAAACACCCGATAACGTAATAATTATTGATAGTGAAGTATTAGAAGCTTCGGGAATTGGTAGTTTTGAGGTGAAGGTATACAAGAATCAGAGAGCAATTATTCCTTTACAGAGTATTTCACTAGGGATTTCACCTATTTCGGGTGAGAATATGTGGGAGATCATAAGTACCGGTAGAGAAAATGTTGACTCATTAAAAGGGTGGATTTCAAACTATGTTATATTTAAGGGTATAAAGCTAAGATGGGGTGCGGTAAATATAGCTTGTTCAATTCTTGATACGGTCCCCGATTTAGTGGGGGATATTTTCGCGAAGGTGACAGAAAATACAACACTTTCTTTAAGCCCGATGGGATTGATTCCATTTAATGCTATATTGGTGCTTGATATAAGCAGAAGTATGATGGCTAGGGATGTGCTTGTAACAAACATTGCTCCTGCAATAGAAGGAATTAAAGCTGCTATGGAATCTAGGGAAATTCAAGAGTTTCTAAAAAATTTCAAAGATGGGATTTTCATACCCCGGAGAATATCTGCCGCCTTTGCTGCTGTGTTATTTTTAAGTGAAAAAGTTGGAAGGGGTTTCGGTGAAAAAGTGTCTATAATACGCTTCGCAGATGAGGCCCAGACGCTTCTTTTTGGTGATTTATTCTACATGGATTCCGCAAGTGGTAAGAAGGGTGTTCTTGAGGATGCAGCTCGAATGATTGTAGATCAAATAGGAAACAGTTATGGTCAGGCCACCCAATTAGGTGCTGCTATGGCTTCCGCCCATTATGTATTGGATGAATTCCAGAAAATGAATCCAGACCAGCCAACTATGATTATACTACTTACTGACGGTATACCTACGGATGGTGATGCTTTCTTTAATGAAATTAAGAAATTCTCAGAAAATCCAAATGTAGTTATTTACATTGTTGGTTTAGGAAATCCTGACGATGAGTTAATGGCGCGTGCTGCAACTCTATGTGGAGGGGAGTATTTTAAGCCAGAGGATGCAGGAGAGCTATTGATATGGTACTCAAAACGAGCTAGAGATCTTACAGTAAAATTGAAGGCTCATAAAGAATAGTAATTTTAAGAGTTTTATATGTTCTTCAAATCATAGACTTTATGATTACTTCTCTAATTCTTTTAACCCAACCCTGAGATGAAGATTACATGGAAATATTGATTTCGTTTCAAAAGTATTAAATAGTAAAATATGATACCTTTAGAAGAATAAGCTTAACTTCTTTTTTTTTATACTTAATTTTTACTGGTAATTTGTATTTTTTACCCCCAAAATATTGGGAAGACTTTTTAAATCAAAAGGTAATATTATTTTTTGATCAATTTTGATCATAAAGTGGTGAGATTTTAGAGGATTTAAACAAAAAAACCTAAAATGTATCCAATAAACCGTTTGCTTTACTCTGACTCGATCTGAATCGATGCTGGAGCAAATGGAAAATTATTGGGGTGGAAATTGATAATGAAAACAAAATTAAAAGTATTAATGGTATTTACCATACTGTTTCTTGTAACTACAATAGCGAGTGTAATGCCAGTGGTTGCTGTTAAATCTGGTGGGGGTAAAGAAGAAAATAGACTAATAGTTAAAAACCATTTAACGGCAGTTGGGCCAGACTTTTATGATGGAGGAGCTAGGGTAGAGATCGCAGCTAATATTTGGTATGATCAACAGCCCGCAAGTGGACTGGATAAAGCAAGTTTCAAGAAGATAGCAGTGGATGGGGATGGTGAAGAAAAGATGTTATATCACGGAGAGCTCAAAGATGGCGAAGCGGGTTTTGCGGAGGTGTGGGTTGTAGATCCATTAGATCCGTTTTCCGAGGTGTGGTTATCCATATGGTTTATCAGCGGAATTGGAGTAGTTAAAACACCATCAGGCAAGGTATCTGAAGTATTTATTGGAATATTATTTTGCTTTGGGGGGACGTTGGGTATTGGTGTCCCTTGGGCTTTCGCAGGATTCTATGAATCAGAATGGACCGATCTTATAGGTCCAGTTGGTTCGTCAGAACTTGGTTCACTTTGCCTTTATCCTGAGGTCGAATCAATTGGTCTTGACAAAATCTGATAGTAATTGACGAGATGTAATTCTAATTTCCTTTTTTTTTTTATATTTCTCGATATATTGAATTTCTTGAGTGATGAGATTTCATTAATATTATTAATCATAATTTTGTTAATATTTATAAGAAAACTATACCATGAAATATTGAAATCATTAAAAGAAATAGTGATATAATAAGATATATGAAAGATGTAAAAATCATAACTATAGATAATCGGGGAAGGATTGTCTTGCCATTGATAACAAGAAAAAACCTTGGTATAACTACAGATTCACAGTTGATGTTAGTCAGTGATTCAGAAATGAAGGAGATACGTATAACCCCAGTTGGAATTACAAAAGATGAAAACCCTATCAAGTTTAATATAACAATGGGTGATGATCCTGGTTCTTTAGCTAGAATTGCAACGGTTTTTGGTGATCTTGGTATTTCCTTAATGTATGGAGAAAGTGTCATAATAGAAAAATCCAAAACTGCAATCTGGACAGTAATTAGTCCAACTCCAAAACATATATCCCTTGAAGAATTAAGGGAAAATTTGATGAAAAAGGGGGAAGCTGTTAAGGTTGAGATTCTCCCCTTTGATTGAGTTCATTATTATTAATTTTTTAATTAAGAGGTGTGATAATGGGGAAAAAGAAAAAGAAGGATAAGAAGGAAAAAAAGGATAAAAAGAAAAAAGTAGAAGATAACACTCAAGAGTTAGATAAAACACCGGGATATTCACTAGACGCAGCTTTACATTCAGCAAAAAAAACAGAAACAACATTACAAACCCTAATGAAAGAAGTGTCTGAAGATAAAGGTGTTGTTACAAAAAAAGAAGAAGAAAAGATAACTCCTCATTTATCTCATGAAACTCAAAATAAAATCGCAGAAGATTATGCCTTAGAAGATGTTCCTATTGCTAAAAGAAAGCAAACTCAGAAGGGAAAAAGAACATTGCTTGTCACTGAGACTAAAGAGAAAGCTAAACCTTCTGAGGCTAAAGTGGAAGCAAAACCTTCTGAGGCTAAAGTGAAAGCTAAACCTTCTGAGACAAAAGAAGAAAAGCCGAAAAAAATTCTTCCAAAAATTAAGGTGGAAGTTTCAACTCTTCCCACACCTATCGGAGAAAAACCGGAAAAACCAGGTGAAGACTTACCTCCAACTCCTCCAGCTAAAGAAACTAAAGAAATAGAGAAAGACAATATCTATGTTAAACTTGCAGAATTTTTTGAGAATTTACTGAAAGGATATAGTGAGAGATATGAAAGATGGGAGAATTCGATTTCAAATATATTAGCAATTATGAGGAAGATGCGAAAGATTACCAAGAAAAACACAGATGATTTAGAAGGAAGTATACATAATTTGTATAACAAAATCCAAACTGAATTAGAACTCTTTAAAGTGAAACGTGATGAAGTAGAAAAGGTTGCAGAAGTTGATATAGAATCAATGTCAGGTAAATTTAAAAGAGTATTAGGCTTACTCGAATTACAAGTTAAAGAATATCAATTGAAAAAAGTAACTGACGAATTGATCCATGATTTAAGGTATCAATCATAACTTTTTTTGGAATAAGATAAATTACATAGGTTTAGAAAAAAAAATGTCATCTGAAAAACCAAATCAAGCACGTCCGTTAATTCTTGACATCGGTCGGAATTATTTTCGGTTAGGATGGGCTGGGAATGATTATCCTGATGTAATTGCACCAAGTATCTATGCGGATAAAACAGACTATATATTTGACTCAGATGTTATAGATGGTCTTGAGGATATATTTATTGGTGAGCAAAAGGTTGAAAATCATTTATTTGGGAATGAAGCATTAAAATATTCTAATGTACTCAAGGTTCATGAACTAAGGAATAATTATAACATTCTGATGAAATTTTTTTATTTTCATTATAAAAAGCTAGGAATAGAAAATGAAAATCAATTCAAACAGCCAATAATTATTTTGACACCGTTTTTTATGTCAGATTTAGAACAGACTAAACTCAGAGATATTTTTTTCAATGTGTTTGATTTTCCTGCTATACTTTATTTACAGGATAGTCAAGGAGTTTTAAGTATATTACGAAGACCTAGTGCTGTAATTGTAAATTTAGGAGAATCTAATACATATATTACAACATTTCTCCATGGTTTTACAAACATAATGGCAAGAGATACTTTTCCAATCTCTGGTAAAGATTTGACGACGGCACTTTTAAATTTACTTTTAAAAGGAGCTGGTAAGACTGTTTATCTCGATCAAATGATTACCAAGGAGATAAAAGAAAAACTTTCTGTTTGTGTTTTAAATCCAGAAGGAGAAATAAAGCGTATTAAAGATGGATTGACAAAGTATAAGAGCTCAGTTGATTTACCTGATGGTTCAAAACTGGAAATTAATTCCGAAAGATTTCAACTTGTTGAACCTTTATTTGATCCATCATTAATTCACATTGATTATATCGGATTACCTGAAGCTATAGTAAAAGTTATAAGAACATGGGATCGAGAAGATTGGATTGAACTATTACCGAGTATTGTACTTGTTGGGGGGGGAAGTTTAATTCCAGGTTTAGAGAAGAGATTGCAGTTAGAAATTTCGAAATTCTTCTCGGAAAAAATAAGAGACAAAATCGCTGTTATAGCTACTACAGGAAGGGATACTATGAGTTGGGTTGGCGCGAGTGTTTTATGGGCTCAAGGTAAACTAGAAAAAGGATGGGAATATAACCCAAACGCTTCTACAGAAGAAGATGGTTTGGATAATAATGAATAAAAAAAAATTGTATGAAAAGGGAGTATCCATTTATGGCTGTTAATTTAGAGATAAAAAAGGAATTTCTGACTGAATTTCAAAGAAAAATAATAATTGCGCGTAAATTATTATTTGCTGCAAATCATAAATGGGCTTCAAAACTACTCGTTAATTTAAATATGGAAATAGAGAAGAGTGAATGGCTAGATGTCCAAAAGAAACATCAATTAAATATGATTATTTCGAATTCATGGTGGATCTATATAAATTCTCTATTAAAACGAAAAGAAGGTAAGGTTGAAATCGATCTTATCAGATATATTGATGCTTATAAACGGTTTTTCTCGTTTTTAGCAGGTTTAGACGACCCATATTTACTGAATAATTTTGGTATAAATCTTCTTAAGCAATTTATCAAAATGGAAGATTTATCACAGACAGGGATTACAAAGTTTATCAATTCTTTTTCTATTAAATTACAACAGAGAGATGATTACCAAAAATTAATTGAATTACAAATTTTGTTAATGTTTTTGAGGAAATCAGTTGCTCCTTCAGAACATTATCATCTAAGTATGGAAATAATAGGAAAAACTTTATCAAAATTAGAGCCTAGTAAGAGATCATTATTCCTTTATATGGTTTTAGAAAATGTTTGTATCAAATATCAACTTATGGAAGACTCCTCGGAATTTATCCGAATAATCCTCAAAATCATAATTAACCGACTCCCTCAATATTTAAAGAATGAATTTAGCAATATTAGTAGGATCTCTATCAATGAAAGAAGTTTTAATACAATTTTAATTGATCTTGAAGAGAATATTAACTATTTAAATGACATTGGAGAACACTCTTGGATTATCATTATTGTTAGAAATATTTTTTCAAAAATACAGGAGTATCAATCATTTGAGGATGCTGTAACTTACATCCGCAAATTTATTGATTTTTCGATTAATAGGAATCGTTTTGAGATTGCTTTTGAGATATATGATTTCTTGGAAGATCTCTTTATATATAGATCTGACCTTTCTTACGATAAAATTTTAATTGAATTATGGGTCGAAGCAAGTAAAAAATTCGTAGATATGAAAGAAAAGAAATATCTACTACAATCCTTAGAAAAATTGAATAATCACCTAAAAATGCCACAAACAAGTGCTCAGATATATCATTTTTTTTATACTTGTGATAAATTGTGGCAATTTAAATCAATGTTTTTTTCTTTAGAGCAACGAGATTTTTGGAGAATGATGTTTTATCGCTCGCTTTTTGAAGAAAAAAACTTTAAAATTGCACAAAAAATACTTCCTTATCTTGAAAAAGATTTTGGTAAATTAATAGCAGACGTTGTTTCTTTATCTGAAGAAGTAGAACCTTCAAAAGACCAGATATATTCCTTTGACACGGAAGATGAATTTCTTTTGTTAGATGAGACGGATTTTACTATAAAAGACATGATTCTCAGGATTAGCTCCAGTGGATTAATTTCATATCGGATAAATTCTACAGAAAACCAGGTAATTGAAGGTACACTAAAATCAGAAAACTGGAATGATGCCCAAATTCTTGAAATTTATAACGAGTTGTTTTATGAACCTGATAAGAGAAAATTTTCATTCACCTTGCATGAGTTTGGGGAATTATTGTATATTTTTTTACCTAAGATAATTCGAAATTTCTTTAAATCTTTTAAAATTAAAAGTTTAAATACTACTCCCCAATTTTATTTCATCCTTGATAATATGACAATTCCTTTTGATTTAATATATGATAATAATTTCTTCCTATTAAAATATTCAAGTGGGTATAAAATTGGTGAAATTCCCCTTGGAGGTATAGCTTTTGAGCAAGATTTAATAATAGAATCTCCTCTCGCACCCTCTGAAATGAAATATAATGCATTAATAATTGATTCAATCAATTCAAAAATCCCTTTAAAATGGAATGATAAATTGAAAAGAAAAGAATTGATCTATCCATTTACAGCAGGGACAAATGAATTGGAGTACATAGTTAATTTTTTTAATAAAATTGATGAAATTAGTCAGATTACTCCACTTATCGGATCTTCTTCAACAAGAGAAGCAATACTAACCCACCTTTCTAAAGATTTTTATCATATTATTGTGTTTGTAGGGAACATTTTTTATTCAAAATGGAGCCCAAAAGATAGTTTTTTTCTAACTAACGATAATGAAATAATTACTTTTAGCGAAATTTATAACTTTATGAATCAAAATAATACCAGGTTGCAGCCATTTCTATTTTTTAATGCTCAAATTTTTGATATTGAAGGCCAAAAGTTAAGAAATGTCTTAGGAACATTTGGTGAAATTGTTACTCAATTTAATCAGGATAAGATTACAGGTATAATTGTGAGACCGTATCCTTTATTTAATGAAGAAACTAAAGTAATTTTCTCAGAATTCTTTTTAAATTTACTTCGAAATAATAGCCAAGGTGTATCACTTCTTAAAGCACGTCAACAGAGTGTTGCAAATAAAATGGAAAAATCGGTTGAAGAACAATTTAAAGATACATCTACAAAGGGTGGCATTACAAGAATAGATTTGAGAAGCAGTTTGGCAGTATCAAGTTATTTACTATTTGGACAACCTTGGAAAAAGTTAAAACCCTAGATTTAAGGTAATAAAAACAAAATTCAATACAAATTAATTTAACAAATAATTACAAAGATTAAAAGAAATTTTTGTAAATAAATTATACACCAATAACTAACAAAGGTTAAAATCGATGTCAGATCCCCGAATAATACAACTGAGGGTTGAAAATAAGAAATTGAAACAAGAAATTGGATCATTAGAAAATAAGATTCTTTCATTAGTTGGAATGTTTAAAATAGAATCTTCTGGAGGACAAAATAAAAAAAATGTACTCAATGATCAATTGCTGAATTTAATTGGATCAACTAAAGAACAAATTAACATTGTAACCCCGAAAATTGACGATTTTTATTCGAGAGAATTAAAAAAACTTGCCTTAAAAGGAATACCGGTTCTATTGATAACAAATGATCGAGCAGACTTGCATAAATCTTATCGACCGATTTATGATGACTTAAAAATTACAGATGGAATAAGTATTATAAATAACCCCAATGTAAGGTTTTTATTACTATTTAATACTAATCAAGCACTTTACTCTGGAGGCTCTTTAGATAAAGAAGAGCTAGCAAAATCAATATTAGTTATAACAACGATACAGGAGAAGGCAAAATTAAGACAAATTGCTGAGATTTTTTCTTTAATGCTTCCTACATTTATGAGGAAGTAAGACTAACTCTTTTTTCATTTTAAGATGGGAATTAGAAAATCTATTAATTCTGAAACTATAACAGAGATTTTTGGCTTATCTTCAGAGATATATCAAGAATTTATGAGTTTCCTGAAAGAAAAAACATTTAATAATAAGTCGTATGAAATAAATTTAAGAAAATGGGAGATGTTTTTTTCTACTATTTATGGAAATGAATTATCTACAGAACTATTTCTAAACCATACATACTTTGCCCTTATATTAAAAATATTAGTAGTATACAAAATGGGTTTAATTAAAAACCAAAGCTTCGAAGAGATGTATGAAACTTTAATAGATAATGAGCTTAAAAACCTGAAAATATTTGATTATGACTTCTTTTTTTGGATTGCTATTAAAAAAGAACTTTTTAAGATCGTACACGATAAGATTAAAGGATTAAAATTTGAAAAGCAAGACATTTTTAGCCAGCTCTATCAACAAATCTTTATTTCTGACCTTAGGCATAAAAAGGGTGAATTTTTTACACCAGCTCACCTTGCTGAGAAAATGATTGATGATTTTTATGAGTTTGGATTAAAGATTCTAGATCCTTCCTGCGGTTCAGGTACTTTCTTAGTGAAAGTCATCATAAAGATTTTAGATTCTCAAAATCCAATTTCACTAAAGATTAAAGCAATATCTAATGTTTATGGTTTTGATGTGAATCCATTAGCAATTGCCACATCAAAAGCTAATATCATTTTATTATCATTAGACTATTTTAAACAGAGTTACCAAGAAATCCCCATGATTTCACTTTTCCTCTGTGATTCACTATTTCCAGAAGATTATGAAAATAAACTACACCTCAAATTTAAGAATTTACGCAATTCATTTGATTCAATTATTGGAAATCCTCCATGGCTAACTTATAAAGACCTGTATGATAAAGATTATCAAACAAAAATTCGAGATTTATCTGATATATTAAAAATTAAACCTTCAAGCCAATATATAACCCATATAGAAATAGCAGCAGTTTTTTTTTATGCAATTCCGGTAAAATTCCTGAAAAAAAAGGGTAAAATATTTTTTGTCATGCCCAAAAGTTCCTTGAATGGTGACCATTGTTATGAATTTCGAGCATTTTCAATTTTCACAAAAGATTTAGAAATTTGGGATTTCCCTAATAATTATTTTTTTAATGTTAATCACATTTGTCTTAAAGCAGAATTTTATGGTCAAAATAGTAATATATCCATCAGTAAACGGTATCCGATAAAAACAAAGATCTTTAATAGCAAGGTAGAATTACAAGAGGAAACATATTATTCAAGTTTAAAAATCGAGGATAATGGAGCAAAATTAATTTTACCAAACAAAGATTTAAAGATGATAAATAGAGTAGAAACTAGTGTTTATAAGAAGAAATTTTCCCAAGGAGCCACTCTAGTTCCGGGAACGCTCGTATTCTTCAAAGTTCGAGAAATAAAAAAGGGGTATTTAATAATTGATTCTGATCCGGATATTATATCAAGAGCAAAAAAAAAGTGGTTGTATCGTTTTCAAAACAAAAAAATTGAGGAAAATTTTTGCTTCAAAACATTTTTAAACATTCACCTTATCCCCTTTCATTTAAAAACTCTAAAGGACGTGTTCTTACCAGTCAATAAGCAATTGTTGTTTAGCTCTGAATTTCTACAACGCCACCCGAAAGCTCAGAGTTTTTATAATGAGATAAACAAATTTTATCAAGAAAACAAAAAGGAAACAAGTAGTATAACTACTTTATATGATAATTTAAATTATTGGAATAAAATTCAGAAGCAAATTAAAAACAAATCCTTTATTGTAGTTTATAATGCAAGTGGTTCTAACTTAAAAGCTGTAGTCATTAATAATGAAACACAGAAAGTTATTATTGGTTCTGAAAATTATTATTACTCAACCGATATAGAAGAAGAAGCTTATTATTTATCAGCGATTTTGAATGCACCCAATATATCAAAAAATATAAAACTCATAAAAAGTTCAAGACATATTCACAAAAGACCTTTCGAGTTTCCAATACCCATCTATGATGAAAATAATTCAATTCATAGGAAACTAGCAAAAAAAGCAAAAACTTGTCATGTTCTTGTCCAGGAGTTATTTGTTAAAAATCCTAAAATAACAGCTGAAAAAGTAAGAATATTCATTAATAGCAAATTAGTGAAAATAAAAAACCTGACTGAAGAGATTGTCTTCAAGTAGAGATTTTCCTACACAAATCTTTCCTTCCAATTCTCTAACTCTTGGAGAAATTCTCCCTTGATTTTATCCTCTAATGGCACTCTAATTGATCTCAACTTAGATATCCATTGTCTAATCGCATTGGCGGCAACAGCACCGTTAGTTCTCAATACTATATCTGAGACGTCTTGTAAAGAACTAGATAATTTGTTACCTGGTGAATCGTTAGCATCCTGAATTAATCCGTCTATTTTACCACTTAAACTATCACTGCTGGAAACTTCTTCATCTAAACTTTCATCTGGTGGTCCAAAATCTAATGTCTGATTGTCAAAGTCTTCTTTAGTATATTTTTCTTTCCATTTAAAAAAGACAACGACAAAATCTTCCTTGACCTCATCATCGAGGGGCTTTCTGAACTTTTTAAGTTTTGATATCCAATCTTTTATTTCTTTTAGACCCATAGAATATCCTTCAGTTTCTAGAATGATATCTACAATATCTTGGATCTTTTTACTAATGTCCAAGCCACTCAATTCAGAGAAATTGTTTTCTAAATTATCAAAAATTTCTTTCATTGCTACAGCTGAATCAATCTTTAACTTTTCGTCCCCAGATTCAGAAGAAGGACCCCCTTCTGAGTCAAATTGAGTTTGTGTTAAACCCGGACTTATATATTCTTCTTCAAAAATTGATAATGTATCTTCTTTTTCTTGTTCTTTTGGTGATTCTGAGGATGTAAATTCTTCTGAAGATGTTTCTGTTCCTGGTGGGTTAATTGGGGGTGCTTGGTTTAATATCCCCAATTTCCATGTTAAAAAATCTTTTTTCATTTTTTCTTTATATTGGTCATTTAAGCTTTCCTTACTGTTTTTTAACTTTTTTTTCCAATTAATAATTTGTGAATATCCTTGTAATTCTAAAACTACTTCAATAAATTTATCAATTTGTCCTGCTATTTGCTCCCCTTCGAGTTCTCCGGTTTTTTCGATAAAAATTTCGAATAGTTTATTAACTTTATCTGGATCAATTGGTTCAACTTCAATGTCTTCAAGTAGAAGCTCTTCATCTGGTTCTTCTTGGGGTTCTTCATCCAAGATAGGAGGTCCAAATTCGGGGGGATCCATTAGTTCTATAGTAGATAATTCTGTATTTAATCTGTTTAGTTCTCCAATAACGTGTTCTTTCATTTCATCAACTAAAGGAGTATAAATATTTTCTACTTTTCCAATCAGTAATTTAAGCTCTAAAATATTAATTGAGATTCCATCCTTTTCAAAAGCAACATCAAGGAGGTTTTTTAATCTTTTTCCTATTTTCCTACCTGGATAATCATTTATATTTTCAATGATTTCATTAAAACTTTTATTAATTTGAATTTCTTTTGAAGGTCTTGCTTCACTAACGATACCTGATATAACTGGAATGAATGATTCTATTATGGGATTAAAAGTTGTATAGAAGCCAGTTATTTCAAAATATGGTTTAATGTCAGTTTTGTGAAAAATTCCAAACAATAAATATTTATCATCTCCCAGTATAGCAATAACGTTATTTCTAAAACGCCTTAAATATTCAAAATTTGCTTTTTTCTTAATTGCTAACACATGTTTATTGTCATGTGGCTCTGAAGATATAATTTTTATGTGTAGATCTCCGTTTGCTACTTTCTTTTTCATGAATTTCGCAAGAACGGGTATTTCTAATTTGGTTGGGGTTGATGGTTCCTCAGTTGTTTCTTCCTCTTCTTCTTTTTCTTTTTCCACTTTTTTGGTGTAATCTGACTTCCATTTATCAATATTTTCCAATAATAAGTATTGAGTATTTGAATCTAAAACTTTTCTGATGACTAATAACCTGTTTAACCACCCCTGAATACTCTCAATGATAACAGATTCAGGATTAATATCTGATACGGCCGATAGTAATTCAGCTATATTATGACTAAGTTCGTATCCTTTTAAGGAGGAGGTTTTTTTTGATAACTCTTCGAGTGTTTTTTCAAACGCTTGTTTTTGTTTCTTTGAAATTGAGGGTTTTTTCTTCTTGGCTTTTTGAGTTTTAATTTTTGTAGAACCTTTAGTTTGTGGTTTGGGAGTAGCGCTCAGATCAACGGTATAATCTAATTTAAATTTTTCTAATGGTATAAAATCTGAGATTTTAGGGACGATTATAGTAAGTTCTTCGGGTGATTTTTCAATAATAATAGATAAAATTTCTTTGATTTTCTCGTAAGTACTTACATGCCATAGTTTTTCTAACGAAATTGTGTCATTACTGGTGTAATTAGTTAAAACGTTGTTTAAAGCTTTTTCCATCACCTTAATTTTTTGAGTAGGTAAAGAAGAAGTTTGTTCAACTGGTTCAAAAGAAATTTCATTTATTCTCTTGTTAATTGATCCACCTAATTTTCTTAGAAATGTTTTAAATGCTTCAGCTTGATTAGAGATATCTGGAGACGCCATATTCTTTACTATCTCTCTAAATTGAGCAAACATATTCCCTGCAATTTCATCAGATTCACTAATTTTTTGATTTACCGCGTTAATTAATTTACTTATATCCCGACCATCTAAACCAGATTGAAGTTTGAGTGGGTTCATTAATTTTATTATATCAGAAAGAATAAGACGGGTAAATTTCTTCACATTCACTTCAACTTCAGATAAAACTTCTGTTGTTTGACCTGATGGATCTTGAGTACTAATTACTTCAATTAAACCTTGACTAATTTTTTCAAGATCTTGAAATAAATTATCTTGAAATTCATCTAGCTGTTGCTTTAGCTTTTTTTCGGGTGGTTTAGTTTTAACTTCAGTGTCAGTTTCTGTGAATCCTGCCATACCATTCAATATTGCCGCAATTGGAGGTATAGAAATATAATGAGATATTGAATCTGAGTATTGAGGTTTAATAAGAAGAAGTAACTTCTTTTCAAGAAGATTGTCTAAAATTTGCTGAACCTCTTTCTCCGATTGTTTAGGCAAGAAGCTTCTTATTTCATTAAAAGTTAAAGGTAATTTTCCAATGCACTCAGTATAAAGTCGGATTACGGTTTCAGAAAGTCCATAAGATTTCAATAAGGTTCTCATTTTTTTAACTTCTTTATCGGTTAATTATTGTATATATCATAAAAATTATAACATTTTAATCCTTTGAAAACTAAAACTAAAAAACAAGAAAGAACTTAACTAATTTCACCTTATTCTTTTCGAATAATTATTAAATTCACTAAAGTGTGAACTAAGAACAAATCAATAGAAATTAATTTTCTAGTAAACGGTTACTTGCATTCAACAGTATCTCACAATCACAATGTCCCCCATAATAATGACAAAGCTCGAGGAATTTATCTTGTATATCTTTGGGAACCCTCATTTGACTCAATACCAACTTTGAATTCGTGTAACCTTCACAACTCGAACCGAGACGAGAAATATCTATTCCCTCACCCCCAGCTAATTTATCTAAAAACTCACTAATAATGTCTATGCTCATAACCTTATGGATTTCATCTTTTACCTTTTTAAAATTTTTCATCTTGGAATCACACTCCACACAAATCCACTCTTCCATTTCTGAGACATAAACCATATCTTTATCAACTCTCCCGCAATCACCACAATAACATATTGAACGTCTGATTATCTTGTCTATGTCAGAAAGCTTTTTTCTTGCTCCTAAGGTATTAGCCGACTCACTCGAGTTAATAGCAATCCTTAAATCAGAAGCCCAATGTCTAAACAAACCTCTAAAACCATTTCGTATCTTTCTAAGCAAGGGATTCTTAATAATTATCGCACGTCTTTTCTTCATAAAAATAGTGAAAAAAAATGTTTTCTTTTAAAAATAAAGAAGTTAATTAGATATTTAAAGACTTACCCCCCAGTTATCTTGCACTAGGCCAACATCTTCTAAATGAACATAGTATTTTCTTACTTGTTCTGATATTGAAATACTTGGATGATTTTTCAAAAGTAAATAAAGATTTATTTGGTCTTTCCCATCAAATATCCACGTTGGACCAATGGTAGGATACATATTATTTATTAACATCTCAGGATTATTATCTGCTAAGTAAGCAATTCTTCTATTAAATTCCATTAGTCTATCGTTAAAGTTTCGAGGAGACTGCACTCCAGTATCACTACCAGTTTTCTGCGGATACTAAATCTAAAGCAAGACCAAGACCTTCTGCGGATACTAAATTTATTATCTGCTAAGTAAGCAATTCTTCTATTAAATTCCATTATTGATCTTTTTAAAAGACGGAATCTGAGATTAAGCAATGACTATTACCAAACATATATTATCGACAGCAAGAAAGAGGAAAATGACATTCTAAGTTGCTATAAAAACAGTGTTAATTTTGTTAAAGAAGTTTATTTGTCCTTAATTAAGAGTTCTAAAGGTGAGAAAAAAAATGAGTGTATGGAAATTTAACTGGGAGTATCTTTCTTCAGCGGATGAAAAAAAAAAGATTTAGAAAAAGTGTCATACCAATCGAACAAGTTAATGTAAATATGCACTTAGACAATTCTATTGAATTTATAAAAATATCCTTTAAAGAACGAGATCTAGAAATAGACGTGTATTATTCTAATGGATCAAAATTCAAAGTACAAGCAAACCAACTTTTACGAGAGGTTTTCGACAATATCTTTATTAATGCAATTAAATATAATGATAATTCCTCTGTTGAAATACTCGTTAAAGTTTCTGAAGAAATATTAGATAATGGTTCTTTTGTGATGTTGGAATTCATTGATAATGGAATAGGTGTCCCTGATGAAAGAAAATCTATGATATTTAAGCGAGGTAATAGGGAATTGAAGGGATCAAAAGGTATGGGAATCGGTTTATCTTTAGTAAAGAAAATTCTGAAAAATTATAAAGGGAAAATTTGGGTTGAGGATAAAGTAAAAGGGGATTATTCAAAAGGTAGTAAATTTGTTCTCTTGATTCCGAATTTTATAATTGTT
>Ga0209976_10001118_pt1 | contig 16116 bp, 11 predicted proteins | sample SumtaG_FD_182806 | JGI IMG/M metagenome (GOLD analysis project Ga0209976, IMG submission 182806) | Deep subsurface microbial communities from Indian Ocean to uncover new lineages of life (NeLLi) - Sumatra_00157 metaG (SPAdes) (version 2) | ecosystem: Environmental > Aquatic > Marine > Oceanic >...
AGTTAAAATAAGAAGTAATGATTCCTTTATTGTCGTAAAGTTTTTTAAAAGATTTCAATGTTTTTTTATATAGTTCAAAAACAACATCCCATTGTTCAGTAAGTTCATGAATGTAAATCAATTTCCCAAGGCAATCTAGAAAGTTATATATATCGTTGTGATCTGAACAAATAACACTACAATCTAAAAAAACCTCACATGCATCATCCAACATATTTAACTTGATTAAATTATTACCCCATCCTTTTAAACAGGTAATTTGCTCTTGAATTTGATTTAATTCTTTATAAATATTAAATGCTTCTTCGTAGTTTTCAATTGATTTATGATAATTACCTTTTTCAAAAAATAGTATTCCTAAAACCCCAAAAACCGCCGCTTGTCCTAACCTATCTTTTTGTTTTTGAAAGTGAACAAGACATATCATGTAATTATCTTCTGACTCTTCATATTTTTCTAGTTGTAATTGTAATAGAGCGATATCACTTAGTTCCTTGATATAATTTGAATTTTTACCTCTTTGTTCTAAACTTTTTAGATTTTCCAACTTAGTTTCTAAAAGTTTATTTAACTCTTCTTTAGTTAGCTCTTTCTCGTTTCCAGACATAATGAGAAATATAATTGTTTTTTATACGAAGCTTAATATCTTATAATAATTTTTCAAGAATTTCTGCTGAAGATCTGACGAAATTAGGGCACATAGTTTTAAATAAGTTTTTATCATAGGCATGTTTTAAACCTTCTGGAGAGTTAATATCGCAATCAAGTAATTTATTACATGTAGTTGAACCGTTAATTTCTATAAAACTGTCTACATAATCTCTTACCAGTTCATATGTTTTTTCTTTAGATTCCATATCTTCTATTTTAATTCTTCCATACTTCAATCCAATAACTGTAATTGCTCCTGTCACTGCTCCACATGTTAACCCTAAGCGTCCCATACCCCCTCCAAAACCAGTAGCCATCTTTAAAGCTAAGTTTATATCTAATCCACATTCTATACCATAAGTAGAAAGAATAGCCTGACTGCAAGAAAATCCATTAACAAAACAAGAAACTGCTTTTTCTACTCTTGACATTTCATACATACCTCTCTTAATTTTGAATTAATAGTCAAATCTATAAGAGTTATAATATTTTATATCTATTATATATTTAGAGAGTCAATTTACAATTTATTTATCTGAAGAAGGTTATCATTATGAAAGTTAAGGCACGATTATTTGAAAAACTTGGCGATAATAAAGTTCAATGTCATGTATGTGCTAATGAATGTGTTATCTTTCCAGAAAAAGTCGGAATATGTCGAACAAGAAAAAATTTTGATGGGGAATTATACTCCTTAATATATGGATCTCTCATTTCCTCTGGAAGTTTGGATCCAATTGAAAAAAAACCTCTCTACAATTTTTGGCCGGGTGCAACTGCTTACTCAATCGCATCAATAGGATGCTCTTTTAAATGTCAAAACTGTCAAAACTGGTCAATTTCTCAGGCAAATCCAACAAACGATGGGAAAAATGGGTATTATGATCTAAAGGGATATGAAGAGAGGGGATTACCTTTATTTGAGATGACTCCAGACGAATTAGTAAAGAAAGTGGTAAAAAGTGGTGCAAAAACCTTGGCGTATACTTATAATGAACCTTTAATTTGGCATGAATGGATAATAGATACTGCAAAACTGCTGAAAAAAAAAGATATTAGGATAATTTTAGTCACAAATGGATTTTCTACTCCAGAAGCATCTAAAGAATTGATTGAAGCAGGAATCGATGCAGCAAATATTGACATAAAAGCAATGAATGATGAATTTTACAGGAAAATATGTGGAGCTAATTCTGTTCAACCTGTTTTGGAAACTGCAAAATATTTTAAGTCTAATGGTATGCATATTGAAATTACAAATCTAATAATCCCCGATTTGAATGATAATAAAGAAGATTTAGAGAAATTATGCAACTGGATAGTAGAAAATTTAGGGAAGGATACTCCAACTCATTTTTCTGCTTATCATCCTGATTTTAAAATGCCTTCTCCGAAAAGGACATCATATGAAACTTTAGATAGGGCTTATAAAATCGCAAAGGAAGCGGGATTATATTTTCCTTACATAGGTAATATAAATCATGAACAAGGGAGCAATACATATTGCCCTCATTGTGGATATGTATTAATAGAAAGAAGAGGGTATAGTTTTAAGAAAATAAATATTACAGATAACAGAAAATGCTCTGTTTGTTCCTATGATTTAAAAAATGAAATAATAGGAGAAATTAATAAATCCTCTTCTCATAGATTTACTTTTTAAAACAAAAAGAAATAAAAAAAAATACTTATTAGAAATATCCTGAAATTGAAATTCCAACTACTAATAATAAGAATCCTTGAATAAGGCAGAAAGCAGCAACAATAAATGCTAATGGAGGCCATGATAATGCTTTTGAGATTGCCATTATTCCAGACATGTAGAATTTTGCTGTAAGAGCGATAATCGCAAAGATAATGATAAATATGACTATTAATACTATCTTCGGATCGATAAATACCGCGATAACAGCTACTAGTTGTTGGGGGATTGCTATTGCTATTATTGCCACAATTAAACTAGCAACCAATAGACCAATAACACTTGCGATTGGGAGATCATTAATGGGTTTTAAAAATGTAAATACACCAAAGACGATTAGAATAATAGCAGTAAAAATGCTCTTACCCGCTGTGGGATTTAATCCAGCATATGCTGTACTTGGTGGTACATCGAGAATAAGCTCTCCAACACCACTCATTATGCTGAAAATCCCTACAATAAAGCCGAGATAGGTTAATATTTTAAGAAATTTAGTAACGTCAAAATCCCAAGTTTCAACTTTCCGTTTTTTGAAAGATCCTCTCCTTTTTGTCTCATATATGGCGTAAATTATCCAAATAATACCAAGAAGTAAAAGGAAAAATCCTCCCCACTGAGACAAAGGTCGCAAAATATTTTCTGTAAAATCAAATTGAAAAATCAATTATTTTCACTCTTAAATGTAAATTTAGATTTGTTATTATATTGTATAAACAAACTTAAAAATATATTTCAAAGGGAGTCCAATGATTACTTTTTAAAAGATTTATTATTTATTCGATGAATGAAATAGATTTCTTGATGTAGTCTAAATAAACACCAATTTCTTCGGCTTTTTTACCATCACTCCATGAATATTCTGTTGCCATTAATTCAGCAACTTCTTTCGCTGCCAAAGACGCTCTTTTATGACTAATCCATTATTGATATTTATTCTCTTAGAGAAAAATTAAAGTATTTAAGGTACACCTAAATTTATTAACTGAAAATCAAAAAAATTTATCTATTTGTTTGAATTGTGGAGCTTTTATTGGTTTAAGTTCTTGAAAACTTGATTTAAAAAATCATTTCCTTTATTTTCTTCAATTTTTTTTTTCAATCTATACTCTATAACTCTCTCCTTTGGATTTAATTTTTTCTTGATTTTAGGAAGCCCAGCTTCTACTTTACTCAGATTTAATTCTCTAAGCTTAAATTTTATTTTTCGAATAATATCATCAATTACCCTGTCGTCATCATAAAAAATACCACCTCCTATCTCATTTATATGTAATCTCAAAAATTCATCATTAAGTATTATACCGTAGCCCGAAATCTTTTATGATTATTTAGTAGTATACAGATTATTTCCTTTTACAATTAGCGAGATTAAACTTTATTTTAAAAAGTCTAAACAGATTTTTTCTAAGCGAGATGATGTTGAGAAGAGAGCTAATGATTTATATGAATTATTATCTGAATTTTGCGATAAAATAAATGCATATACCAGCAGAATCTCTAATATACAAGATAAATGAAATTTTAATAATGTTGGATATTCAATTTGTTTAAATTATTTATATAAATTTGTTTGAGTGTGTTTGCTATCATAAAAGAGATAGATTCGTTGCAAAAGTACCCAGAGGAACTGTTTTTAGATTTGGATACTTGAAGATATTGAAAGAGAGGGTTAAGAACTAAATATTTTAAAAAATTAAAACAAAAAAGGAAAAAAATAGACTTTAAGATTTCTTCAATTTTTTACTTAGAATGATTACTACAACGGATAGAATGCCAAGTAGAACGAATAGATTATATCCGGGAATTGACCCCCACGTTGGGAATACTACCCTCGTTAGGAATGGAATTGAACATTTCATCATTGGATAATTATCTTGACCTCCCGCAGAACCAGGAATATCATACGGAACATCGCCAATTCCGTTGCTATCTACGTCGGAACCTAAATAGTCACTCCAGAAATTTCCCTTAATTCCATTATCCCAATCATTATTTGAACCATCATCATAAGCATTTAGAGTATTATTAAAACAATTTAAATATACTTTATTTTCTGTGCTAGTCTCATGTATATATATCCCATACTCACCACTATTATTTACAGCATTTTGTGTAATTTCATTATAATTACTTTTTGCTTGGAGTTAGATATTTAAAACTATTACCTGTTACTAATTTAGGAAATTTTCAAATTTCCTTTTAATGTTCTTCTAATTAACAGTATGGTTGCAACACCTATCACTACTCCCCCACTAATAACCGGAATTAGAATATTCAATTCGAAAGAAATTCCATCGTCTTCATCACAATTTTTATTTACAATAACATTTCCGTAGCAATTTGTTTCAAAAATGCATTTATAATTTCCTATTAAAGTATTTCCAGAGACAATGTTGTAGTTACTATCCTTTATTCTTATACCATAAAGATTGTTGTTATTTACAGTGTTTCCCAAAATTGTGTTATTACTACTACCAAATAAAATTATCCCATTTTCATTGTTGTTATTTACAGTGTTTCCCGAAATTGTGTTATTACTACTATCAAATAAAATTATCCCATTTTCATTGTTGTTATTTACGGTGTTTCCAGAGACAATGTTGTAATTACTATCCTTTATTCTTATACCATAAAGATTGTTGTTTGCGGTGTTTCCCGAAACAGTGTTCCTATCACTACCACCTAGATATATCCCTTTTGCATTGTTATTTACGGTGTTTCCCGAAATCGTGTTATTATTACTATACCAGAAAAATAACCCATACACGTTGTTATTTGAAGCGTTATTATTGATTAATGATCCATTACTTACCATTTCTAGTTTGATACCAGCTTCTTTAAAACTCCTTCCAGAAGGTCCAGCATAATAAATCGTACAATTCTCAATCTTAAAATATACGTTAGAATTCTCAATCCAGATACCACTTCCCGAACCTCCCCCATCTATTACCAAATCTTCTATAATATAAGGGTCGGAATATGTGCCCGTTCCTGTAACTATTCCCGCAGCCTTTGCAACAGTCCAATTATTATCAATATGGATTTTTCCCGAAACGGCTGAGATTTTTAGATTTTTATTATCTAAATTACTACCATTGCTATATTCCGAGCTGGTGTCGTTATTTCTCTCACTTAAATTGTTATTAGTGATAATAAATAGTGATAAACCAAAAACGATTCCTAAAGTGATTAAAATTATTATTTTTGATTTTGCTTTTGATTTCATAATTTCGCCAAAATAATAAAATATAATTTGGAACTAGTTAATAATTAGGTTAATTTCCTTTATATACATTTCAATCTTTTAAGGAACAAATCAAGCAACATCTCTGTCAATTAGGTTAAGGAGGATGTCATACTTTTATCTTGAGCTATTTTGATTCTTTTATTACACTTAGGACATATATTAGTAGTTTTAGGCATAGTTGGATTTGTTACTTTTGACGTTGCGAATATAATCTAACAACTATATAAAAATTTTTTTTAACCTGGAAATAGAAGATTCCAATCTTATTATTTCATCTTTTTTGTTTATATGTATGTGATATTTAGATGATCTAATAAAAAAAATAAATGAGGTGTTTTTTGTTTTAGAACCAGAATTTTGGCAAGCTATTATTAATATAACACAAATTCCAAAGGTAGAAAGAAAAGTGAATGAAGAAATTCTAAATGATTCATGGTTATGTAATCCTTTTGGTGATAATCGTGTGTATGGAGCAAAATTTTTAATCAGTGATGAAATCTTCAATTGGGAATTTTTTTTAAAGGCAGAAACTGAGGAAGAAGCAATAATAGATGGTAACTGTCTGATGGCATATTTAATGGAAATTTATCCCGGCCTAAATGGGCAAGTTAGTGCAAAAGCAATCACGTTCGAAGAATTAAACAAGGAAGACCTAATTTATGAAATTGTGATCCCCGCCCCACGATTTGAAGAAAAAATATTTCTGTTAAAGAAAATCATCAATCTGTTCAATATTAATAAAGATGATATAATTCAAGTTTATATTCTATGGCAAAAAGATGATTCATTGATAACGTCAATTAAAGGGACAGAATTAGAAAGTGAATTAGAAACAGATAAGAATTATAAGATAAAAATCTTTTTAAGTTCAAAATCACATAACGATATTTCCTCCGAGAGTAATAAGAAAGGCGCGGTGTTAAATTTTTATTTAAAATATCTAACTACTAACATAAAAAATGCTTATGGGAAACGAGCTTATCTCAAACACGTACCTTCTGATACTTGGAGTAAAATATTAAAAGCAAGACCTTTTTATAAAAACCTTTTGAATAAAAATACTGGTAGATTTTATCGAGGTATATTAGAAGACATACCCGAGGAAGATAGACCTGGTTTTATAAATCCGGATATAATTGATTTTAATATTCCTAGTAATATGCCAATTGATAAGGCAAATATTATTCCCAAAGAAAATATTAGCTTTTCATCTCTTACAGCGGAAAATGAAAGACTAATTTTACTTGGAAATATATACCGTAATGGTGTTAAAACTCACAGAAAGGCATATTTTCGTTTAGAAGATTTTGTGCATCACGTATTTATCTCAGGTTTATCTGGAGTGGGAAAGTCAAGATTTTTAGCTCATATTCTTGAAGAATTTAAAATCAAGGCTCCTGAAGTAGGTATTCTTACAATCAATCTAGTGAAGAAAACAGAAGATCAGTTATTCAATGCAGATATTGTTTTAAAAAAAGGAGATTCGAGATTTCGAGTTCCCTATTTCATTGATGGTGAAGATATAGAAGAAACATGTGAACAAGTGGCTGAATATCTAATAGCATCACTTGGGTTAAAGAATGTTGTTGTAACAGTTATGGAAAATGTATTATCTCGCGAAATTTCTAATAAAGGGGCACCACCTCAAAAAATAAAGGATCTATTAATAGAGCTTTTAGATTGGTTTGACAAACGTCCGTACCACATCAAATATCAAACGAATATCACAAGGGCTATCAAAAATCGTGTGATCAAACTTGTATCTTCCCCAACAATCGATAAAATACTAGAATTAGGACCTATTCCACAATGGTTTGAAGATTGGAAACAGGGTCGAAATATTTTTATAGATTTATCAAGATTCAGTAAAAACAGGAAAAGACTGGTAACTCATGCAATATTTCAAATGATTAGGACACTCATGCCTGAAATGAGAACGAATATACTTAGAAATATGATCATGATAGATGAGATAAGTGAAATTCAAGAGAAACCACAGTCTCAAAATTCTGATGATGATGAAACAATAACAAAATATCATTTAGAGATTGTATTCACTGCATTTTTAAGGGCATTTAGAAGTAGAGGTGTATCTCTAATGCTCACAGATCATCTCCCCTCAAAATTATTTGAAGCCGTCTACAAACTCCCAAATATAAAAATATTGTTTAGGACAGACAAGGGTTGTCTACAACTATTTGGACTTAATTCAGAAGAACAAGAGGCTGTTTTTAATCAAAAACGTAGGCGTGCTCTTATTATTGACGGAGTAAATGCTCGTAAATTTTCAATTCATACTATGGAATATCTCCATAAAAAATCTGAAGATTAAAATTTTAACTTATTTAACGTAATTTCTAAATAGAGATGAGATACTTATAACTGAGGGAGGTGGTGAATATGGTGATGAAATCCTTGAGGGTGATCCAAACGATGTATCAGATGAAGTTTCAAATGAACAACCAGGTGATCCGTTTGATGAATATCCAGACGACGATCCCGGTGAGTTATCAGATGATGATCCGTTTGATGAATATCCAGATGAGGATCCTAACTCACAGCCAAATGATGATCCTTTTGATGAATATCCTGAGGAGGATCTTAACGCACAGCCAAATGATGATCCTTTTGATGAATATCCAGATGAGGATCCTAACGCACAGCCAAATGATGATCCTTTTGATGAATATCCAGATGAGGATCCTAACGTACAGCCAAATGATGATCCGTTTGATGAATATCCAGATGAGAAAGTAGATGAAGTTCATGAGGAACTAAGAGAAGAAGAGAAAAATTCAGAAGAAGAAGTGGGAGAAATAAATTCAAGTGTAGAATCAGAGAATATAGGAATAGACCAAAGTACATTAATCCTCCAGCAAGAGTCCCAAGAACCAATTTCAAGGGATAAAGAAGGGAATATTATATTAGATGCAGAGATAATGGAATTTTTTGGGGAGCATGTGTCTTCCCAAGAAGAAATGGAAGTAGAAATATTAGAAGAAGAAATGGAAGAACTCTTTAATAGGTATGAAGAAAATGGTTTAGAACATGAACAGGTATTAGCGACTTCACACGATTTGGAGCAAGAAACTATTCAAGAACAACAAGGATTAGAGCCAGAAACTTATCGACAACAGAAAGAAGAAAAGGCAAATCAAAAAATAGAACAAACTCAAGATCAAAAATTAAGTCTAGAACCTTCGCATAAGAGTCAAAAAGAAATTTCACAAACACCCATAAAAAATAATATTAAAAAAATAGAATCAATTAGAGAACAGGACGAGGAAGAAAAGGTACAAGAATCTTCACAGAAAAGAATCCAAGGAAATAAGCGTGAAATTACTAAAGAAAAAGAACAGTCCCAAGAACAAAACCAAGAGATCGAACAAAAGTCTATTCAAGAAGCTCATCAGATTTTAAAAGAGAGTGAAATTAAAGAACGATATAAACATGAGACGGGAAGAAGACCGGTATATGCGAGAAAAGAAACTAAAGGATTTATTGACTGGAAGAAGTATTTAAAACAACAAAAAGAAGGTCAAGAAGAAAAAAAAATATTATTACATGAGAATGAAAAAGAAATTAAAGAACAATCAAAAGAAATTCGAGAATTTAGTGAAGAATGGGCGCAATACTTAGCAAATAACATTAAAAAATCAGAGTTCCCAGAAGACAGAAAGGAAGAACTTATCAAATTCCTTGAGAAATATGTGACTCTCAGAGAGTTGCTTGAAAAATTAAAAACTAAAGAAATCACAGAGGAGGACTTTGAAAAAGAAGTAAAAAAATTTGAGCACATATTAATTAAGAAAACTAATATTGCTAGACCATTATTTATGAATTTTGATTGGTTTCGCAGGTATTATAACGATATAATCAGAAAATCTGGGAAAAGAGTAGCTAAGCTTTATATTTCAGAAAAAACTAAAGAGTTTTTATCCTATATTTCTGGAAGAATAAAACAGCTAGAAAATAAAGGAAATATCTATGAGAGTACAGAAAAATTTGAAGAATTCCTAGAGAAATCTTTTCAAATAAGAGAAAAATGGGCACTTTTACTAAATAATCTTATTCATGAGGTTCCCAATAAGGAGATCTCTAAAGAAGATAAAAAGGAGTTAATAACTGTAATAAAAACGTATTGTGAAATTAGAACCATCCTATTTAACAAAATTATTTTGAAAGATGATAAGGAAAAACTCATACAAGGACGTATTGGGAAATTTAATCCGAGATTTTTTAAACTATTTGAAATTTTGAAAAGATTTCTTGGAATTTATGGAAATTATAGTAGAAATTGGATGGAACAAAGTTTAATCTTGGAAGGAAAAAAGACTGTCAAATGTTTGTCTCAAAAATTAGAGATTATCGGGAAAGAGAATGCAATCCATCAAATTTTATATGAAGAAATTTCTTCAATTCAAAATTATAAGGAAATTTTAAAGGAGAATTTATATAAAACTACAGAATTAACCATGAATGAGAAATCTAAAATTATTGAAATTATTCAAAAAGAACAAGATAATGACGAAGATAAATCCAGACTTAAGTTATTATTAAAAAAGCTATCTATTGGGGAACTAGGTTCATTATTAGGAGAAGACTTTAACCAAGTTTTACAAACTAATGTCAAAAATGGATTACATGATCTTATTGAAGCTAAAAAGATTATAAACCAAAAATTGATAAGTCAAGATGAGAAAGTTTCTAATTTAGCATATTACAAAGATTCTGAAGAGAAAAACAGATTTCTTAGCAATAGTGAAAAAATTTATGTTCTACCTACTAAATGGATTAAAGTTAAGACTTCAGTACTAAGTCAGATTAGAGAAATCTTGAGAGATCGAAATATTAGAGTCAAGGAAATTAATAAAATTATTGGTCAAGATTTTTCCAAAATATCTAAAGGTCGTCGCATGAAAGAAGAGAATTTTTTTAAATTGAATAATTTAGTTGGAGAAGATACATTAACAAAAATATTTAACCAAGACTTTATCCCTCATGATGTTTATATTGGACAAGACAAATATATACCAATTAAAAGAACCGAAATATCAGCAGAATTTATATCAATAATGCTCGGAGATGGACATCTCGATAAAGATGGAAGTAGTACAACTATTGCACTCAATATTATTGATGACCCTGATTATGTTAAATATGTTAAACACGAGATTATTGATAAATTATTCAAAAAAAAATCTATTTTTGTTGAATATTTCAATCACAAGCTTTCCCCAAAATCTGTTGTACTTATTTCAAAAAGAAAGTCGATACATTATGCAATTTATGAATTAGGAAAATCAATTCAAAAGAAAGGCCTTATTCCAGGAAATAAAGTTAAAAATGGAGCAGACGTTCCTGATTGGGTTTATTTTGATAAATCTAAAAACAAAAATTTTTTAATTTCTTCTTTGAGAGGTTTGTTTGATACTGATGGAAGTATTTCTGTTACCAAGAAGAGAAATACTCTAAACTTAGCATTTTCGAATAGTTCTTTACCCCTTTGTAAAGATTTCATTCAAATGTGTTTAATTTTAGGTATAAAAACTGGAAATATCATAAAATCAATTAAAGAAAATGGAAATACGGAATATAAAGTTCATATTTCAAGTAAGTCTCAGATTCAGAAATTTTTTTATAAAATAAAACCTCAAAAATTAACTGAAGGAAAAAGACGAATTTTTTTAGGATGTCAATTGATCTATCTGAGTTTAGGTAAAGATATAGTAGAATTAATGGAACAAAAAATTAGTAGATGGAAGAGGAAAAATAATGAAATGATATTCAAGTATACTAAAAAAAATGCAGATCTACTAAAAGTTTGGTGTGAAACTGAATTTTTAAGAAATAATATAAAAAACATATTTGGATATCCTTTCCTAGAAAAGATCTCAGATAAAATGATTGATAAAGCAATTTCAGAAGCTTTAGTATATCGATACACTACTTTTGAGAGTGAGAAAGCAAAATTTTATGTTTATTTATATCAAAAGTTAGGAAATCTTTCTAGAATAAGAGAATATTTAAGGGATATTGGTAATAATGTTATTCCAGATAAGGCGACAATAAAGAAATATATAATACAATATTTGGGAGAACAAAAAGTGATTGGCTCTAGTAATTTTTTTAAGAGAAACAGAATCACAAGTATTACTCTTTACGAGGGTACTAATCAAATTAATTCTTTTCCAAGAAAACTGAGAAATTTTATATGTGGTGTCTTGTATGATAAACTTCTTAATTTTTCTGTTAACGTAAAGAACTCTTTAATAATTAAACAATTAAAGGTATATTTCAGAAATAATAAAATTCTTCTAATGAATTGGCTTTTAGACGAGAAAAAAAAACCCAACTTCTCTCAAGCTTTAACGTCTTATTTTAATGATCTTCTTTTCTTAATTAAAGAGATTTTAAACCAGCTTAGTATTAATCAACACGTTAGTATTCAATCGTTATCAAAAATAAAAGAAATTCCTTTTAAATATAGTGTAATTCGAGAAATTTTGAATTATTTAATTTCAATCATAATTTAAAGCAGAAATTCAAGGGCTTTTTTATTATAATCAAGGTAAGTTTCGACTTCTCGATTCTTTTTATCCTCAGTCCAAGAATATTCTTTTGTCATAAGTTCTGCTACTTTTTTTACAGATTCAAGCACGAAACTCGGAGCTATCCAGAGAGACATCTCAGTTCGACGGCAAAATACATCAATCAGATGTGGTGTTAATTCGTTTCTTAGACAATAAACAATTTCTGCTTTAATGAAATTATTTTCTTCAACAATTTTTTCCTTAAGAATTTCATCTTCTTGTATAATTTCTAAGATCTTTAAAGCACCTTTACCATATTGCTGATAAAGATGGTCAGCAATATCTTCTTCTATTTGAATTTGGGAATCTTCCAATGATTTTAGCCAATCTTGTTTGTTCAAACTAATTAAATAAGGTTGTTTAGAAAAATTCTTTTCTCTTTTAATACCAAGAAATATTTCTTTCGAAGTTATTTCTTTTAACAAGTCCTCAGCCATTTTTCTGAAGACCGTTAACTTTCCACCCGTAATTGTTAACAATCCATCTTTAGAGAAAAATATCACATGGTTTCTGGAAATTTCACTTTCAGATTTACCTTTCTGCCTAACCAACGGTCTAATACCGGCATAAGTTGAGAGGATATTATTATAACTTAATTCAGCGTTTGGAAAAAAATGGTTAACAGATTCTATTAGATAATCAGCATCTTCTTTATTACACACTGGTGTTGTTAAATCCCCTGAATAATCTGTATCTGTAGTTCCGATTATCGTGAAATCTTTATCTCGGGGTAAAACAAAAAAAACTCTATCATCAGAAATAGAGCGAATAATAGTGGCCATTTTATTTTTAACGTGTTTCCTTCGAAACTGTAAGTGAACACCTTTAGTAGGGCGTATAAGTGGCTTAGGAATGTCATCAGGATAATTATCTATCAAGTTATCAGTCCAAATCCCTGTAGCATTTACTACTAAAGTACTTTTTATTTCAAAGCTAACATGACTTTCTAAATCCTCGCATTTTACCCCAATAATTAGACCATTATCCTTAAGATACCCTAAAACTCTACAATAGTTAATAATATCAGCACCTCTAATCACAGCTTCTTTAATTGTTTCAATAGTTAATCTAACATCGTCAATATTATTATCATAATATACTGCGCCACCTTCGTTTCCCTCCTTAATAAACTCTGGTTCAAGTTTAACAATTTCTTCTGGGGAATACCATTGATGATTTTTGTAATTTTTAAACTCAGATTTATCCTCACCTAAAAAATCGTATATCTTACAAGCACCAATTACCTCTCGCTTTTTATATTTGCCACCCTTTATCGCCACAAATAAAAATGGTATGGGCCTTACTAAATGTGGGATGTGGACTCTCATCCAATTTCTCTCTGTTGTAGATTCTCTCACTAAGTCTATATCTCCAAGTCCTAAATATCGTATACCTCCATGCGCGAGCTTTGAACTCCTTGATGATGTCCCTGCAGCAAAATCCTGCATGTCGATGCATGCTACCTTTAATCCCCTTAATGCTGCTTCTCTCGCAATTCCTGCACCGGTAATACCTGCACCTATTATAATGATATCATAATGATTTTTTTGTAATCTTTTAATTATACTTTCGCGATTTTTATAATTCCATTTTTGATTGAATAATTTTTCAACTAATTCTGCCATTACTATCAATTTTTTAAAGTGTTTAAAAGGTAATTAAAGTTACTTTAGTTTTCATTCTCCGGTGTTTTTAATAATCATTTTTATACATCTTTTAATGAAAGTTTAAATCAAAGTTCTTTTACTAATAATAACGCAGATACACTTCAAATAAAACAATGAATAGATGGTAAAATGAAGAAAAAAGGTGTTCTCATTGTTGATGATGCAACTTTCGTAAGAAATAAATTAAAAAAAATCGTAGCTAAATTGGATTTTGTTGAAGTCGTTGGGGAAGCTACCAATGGAGAAGAAGCATTAAAACTTTATATTGATTTAAAACCTGAATTAGTCATTATGGATTTAGTTATGCCAAATCGAGACGGAATTCAAGCTATTGAGGATATTGTAGGGTTTGATAAGAAAGCAAATATCGTTGTTGTTAGTGCAATGGGTCAAGAATCCTCGATTGCTGAAGCTATAGAAAAGGGAGCAAAAGAATATATTAAAAAACCATTTAAAGATGATGAAGTTTTTGCCATAATTGACCGATTGTTAAAATAACACCAATAGATCTTTTTCTTTCCCTAAAAAAAATAATAAAATCACATATTTTAGATTCTAATCTATTTAATAGGTTTCTAATAATTTATGTAGGATAAGAGGCATCGAATAAACATCATAATAATTATGGTCAATACACTCTTTGATTAAACCAATATATCTGTTAGGATTTTTTTGATATTTTTTGTAACATGTAGGAACCATGCTACTTGGGAGTTCATTTTCTCTTCTCATATTTAGTAGATTTTCTTCAATATTTGTTAGAGTATACCTCTCAAACATTCCCCTAAATCTTCGACGGCAAATCTGATAAAGATCAATATGATGAAATTTTGTATTACTAATTTGATAAGGGGTATCTTCTTCAGATATCATGGGATTTTTATCAAAAAAGTACAAAAATCGATCGGCTATAAACGGAATATCAAAACGTTTTCCGTTATATGTTAAAAAACACTTAAAATTAGGGAGAATTACATTCTTTAAATGCTCACAAATTGCAATTTCCTCTTCTAAACTTCGGGCAAAAAAGAGATGGATCTCATATTTTTTATTAATAAAATAACCTATCCCTACAATAATTATAGCATTATCATGTAACCCGAGTGTTTCGATATCAAGAAAGAGAAAATCGTTTAGGTTAAAACAGAAGGAGACATCTAAATCATTAATATATCTGTTCTTCTTAAGAGATTCGTAATCTTTTTTTTCAATTAATTTCAAAATGTTATTAGCAGAATCTCTATATCTCAAATTTAGAAATCTTAAGTCTTTTATTGTTCTAATCCCCCTACCCTTTAACCTGTTTTCTATAAAATCTCCTATATAGTGAACGGTTTTAAGGTTCTTCAATAGTTTTTTTTTAGTATGATAAAGTTTTAAATCACCGGGAATATTATCTTCTTGCCAAGACAATTCCATGAATTCACCCATTCCATTTTTAACAACCTTGTGGTTATCTTGGTAGAGGTCTTCTAATTTCTTACCTCTGTATTGTTCGACCAATGGGGTGATATCAAAGCCTTGAGAGTTGAAAGAAGCCATGATCTAAAATAATGAAGTTAAAATATTTAATAACTTATTCTGTTAAGATTTATAGTAAAACTAAAGGAAAATTTACTAATAGTCAATATTTGGGATAATATCTTCCGGTTCTCCTCAAGTAGGTTTATATTTAAAAAATCTTCTTGATTCACTATCTTCTAAAACATAGTTAGAACCTCCTCCATGAAGCATGCAATATGGATCCAGTAATCCTATTTCATTTGCATATTGGCGAGTAAACCCACGACCTCCCAGAGTTCTGAAACAGTGTATAGCACTTTCAAAACCTAATTCTGTTGAGGAAATTTTCAATCCCATCGCATTAGCGGCCATCAATTTTGAACTCGCCAATTCTGGTTGCTTATCCATTTGTCTTGCATATTGAAGTAAAGCTGATACCATTAAATTCAATTCCCGAATTTTTTTTGAGATGGGGAAACGAATGACTTGATATTGATGCAATCTTTTCTCAAATTGCTTGCGTTGAAGAGCGAAGGCATGAGAATAAAGTAATTTTTTCATAGCATCTCCAAGAGCTTCAGCACTTATAATTAAGCGTTCTTCAGTTAATTGGTGGAAAGCTATATCAAGTCCATGTCCGTGGAGTAACCTTTCTTTTGGGAGTTCTACTTCATCAAAAATTAAACGACTTACAAAAGCATCAGTCATTCCATATGTTCTCACTCTAGAGGCTCGAAAATCTTTCAATTTCTG
>Ga0209976_10001119_pt1 | contig 16114 bp, 18 predicted proteins | sample SumtaG_FD_182806 | JGI IMG/M metagenome (GOLD analysis project Ga0209976, IMG submission 182806) | Deep subsurface microbial communities from Indian Ocean to uncover new lineages of life (NeLLi) - Sumatra_00157 metaG (SPAdes) (version 2) | ecosystem: Environmental > Aquatic > Marine > Oceanic >...
CGCGGATCACCGCGGCAATCGAGATACCGACCATCGGGATTGGTGCGTCTCCGTCGTGCGATGGCCAGATCCTCGTGATGGAGGACATGCTGGGTCTCAGCCCCCGCGTGCCACGGTTCGTCAAGAAGTTTGGCCGCATTGGCGAGATGATCGACGGAGCCATCCGCACCTACTCGGAGGAGGTGCGGGCTGGCACTTTCCCGGCCCCAGAGCATACCTACTCCATGAAGGTCGGCTCTGGCCTCTCCGCCGGGCGCACGAGGGCGGCCGACCTGAAGGCCACGAAAAAGCCGAAAACGACGAGCAGCTAAGCATCGCGAGGCAAGTTTGGGCGAGCCGTGATAGGCATGGCCGATCAATGGTTTGCGTAAAGGAAGCTCTCGGCTATCTATGCGCCATCACTGAGAGCCCCCTCAGGGCCTTCTCACAAAGAATACAACGCAAGAAGCTGAAGGGCTGAGTCCAGAATGGTCGACAACAACGACAACCTATTCCGAGAGGTCGAAGAAGAGCTGCGAAGAGAGCGGATGGAGAAGCTGTGGAAGCAGTATGGCAACTATGTCATTGCCGCTGCCGCGCTGATTGTCATCATCGTTCTCGGTTACAAATATCTTGAAAAGGTCCGGCTCGAGGCGGCAGAAGCCGCCGGCGCGCAATACGCGGCCGCGATGACCTTGAAGTCGGATGGCAAGAAGGAGGAGGCGACCAAGGCCTTCGAAACGCTCACAAAGGAAGGCCCGGCTGGATATGGGGCTTTGGCGCAGCTGCAACTCGCCAGTCTGCTCAACGAGCAGGGAAAAAAAGCCGAGGCACTCGCCACTTACGATGCGCTCGCCAAGAATAGCGATGCCGATACGCTATTGAGCGGATACGGCGCCTTGCAGGCTGCCTCGTTGCGGCTCGCAGACGCAGACTGGACGGAGATGCAGAATCGGCTCAACGATCTTTCCGCCGATATTAGCCCGTGGCGCTACAACGCGCGTGAGCTATTGGGACTGGCAGCATTTAAGGCGGGCAAGCCCGATGAGGCGCGCAAGATCCTCGAACCGTTGCTCGCGGATCGAAATACGCCGCAGGGCGTTATCGAACGTGCACAGGTCGTGATGGGACAGATCGTTGCTGCCAAGCTTGCCAAACAGGCGGCGGCGAGCGGGTCGGAGACGCCAAAGGCGGCCGCAAGCGCGAACACGACGCCCGCTCCAAGTGGAGATGCAGCCGCAGCGAGCGAGAAGAAGGAATAGGGTAGCGGGCATGACGGGGAGGATTCGGCCGGTGGGATTTGCAGTGGTGGGGCTTCTCGCGCTCACACCGCTCTCAGGCTGTTCCGATACCCTTGATAGCTTACCCAAACTGGGCGATCTCAATCCCTTTGCGGAAACGCAGGTGCCTTTGCCCGGCCGGCGCATCTCCGTGATGCCGGCTCAGGGCAACAAGCTGCCTGGCGACCTCGCCGACGCGAGCAAACCGATCACGTTGCCGCCACAGCGCGTGAACGAGGATTGGGCCCAGCCCGGCGGCGACCCAAACAATGCGCCAGGCCATCTGGCTTTCAATGGCACGGCAAAAGAAGTTTGGTCGGCTGACGCTGGCGAAGGATCGAGCAGTGCAGGCCGCGTCACGGCCAGCCCCATCGTCTATGGGGGCAACATTTATACGCTCGATGCGGAGGGCAACTTAAGCGCCTTTGCCACGTCGGGCGGATCGGCCAAGTGGCGCATCTCACTCAAGCCCGACAGAGAAAATGCCCAGACCAGCATCTGGTCAATGAAGCTATTTAGTGGCGGCGATGGGGGCGGATATGGCGGCGGCCTTGCAGCCGATTCCGGCCGCCTTTACGCGGCGACAGGCTATGGCAACGTCGTCGCGATGGATCCACAAACGGGCAAGAAGCTTTGGGAGAAGATGTTAGGTGCTCCCGTGCGCGCCTCACCCACGGCGGCCGGCGACCGTGTGTTTGTCGTTACACTTGACGGTCGGTTCTATTGCCTCGCAGGAGCCGATGGCGGCGAATTATGGTCGGTCCGCGGATTGCCCCAGCAGGCAAGCTTGCTGACCAATGCCAGTCCCGCCGTCGAAGGCGAGATCGTGGTCGTACCCTATCCGTCCGGGGAACTCGTCGCGTTGAAGGTCGCCGATGGTACCGCGGTATGGTCGGAGAGCCTGACGCGCACGCGCACGACATCGCAGATCAGCGCTATGAGCGACACCGCGCGCCCGGCGATCTTTCAAGGAACTGTCTATGCCGTTGGTCATGCGGGTCGCATGGTGGCGACGCAAAGCGCGACAGGCGAACGTCTTTGGTCGCTCAATGTGCCCGGCACGCAAGCGCCCTGGGTGGCCGGTGATAGCGTATTCGTCGTCGATACGGCGGGACAGCTGATGGCCATCTCGCGCACGGCCGGCAAGGTGCAGTGGACGGTGAATCTGCCGGGCGGCGGTTCCTGGTCCGGCCCGACGTTGGCTGGCGGGACGCTGTGGCTTGCTTCAGCAGGCGGTAAGCTCGTGGGCGTCGAGGCGATCACGGGGCGCGTCGTAGTGGAGAAGGATCTCGGCGATCCCGTCTATATCGCGCCGGTGGTCGCGCAGGGGCGGATGTATGTGCTTACCGACGAAGCCAAGCTGATCGCGCTGAATTGAGCATTCTGAGGCCCGGGGATTGGCGCGTCGATGCGCCGGGCTTTCCTACGTCCACCAGTTTGAGGCATAAGCGGCCCTCAAGCTAGGACGAATTCCAATGCCATCAAAGCAAGTAGTCGCCATTGTCGGCCGACCCAACGTCGGTAAGTCGACGCTGTTCAACCGCCTCACTGGGAAGCGTACCGCGCTCGTCTCCGATATGCCGGGGCTAACGCGCGACCGGCGCGAGGGCGAGGCCCTGCTGCTCGACCACCCGGTTCTGTTGGTTGATACAGCCGGTCTCGAAGAGGCCAAGCGCGGCTCGATCGCGCAGCGCATGCGTCAGCAAAGCGAGGCGGCGCTGAGGGAAGCCGATCTCGTGCTGTTCGTGATCGACGCGCGCGAGGGCGTGACGCCGGCTGATCATGTCTTTGGGCGCATGGTGCGGGCATCGGGGCGTCCGATTATCGTCGTGGCTAACAAATGCGAAGGCCGCGCCGGTGAGGAAGGGTTCTACGCCGCGTTCGAATTGGGCTTTGGTGACCCTGTCGCGATTTCGGCCGAGCATGGCGAAGGGCTGGGCGAACTCGTTTCTGAAATGATGTCAGCGCTTGGTCTGGCCGCGGGCGCGAGGGATGAGGATGACGCGAAGGCATCTAAAGCGAACGCGGAACTCGCCATCGATCGCCCGATTCGCGTTGCCATTGTAGGACGGCCCAACGCAGGCAAGTCGACGCTCGTCAACGCGCTGCTCGGCGAGGAGCGCATGATTACCGGGCCCGAGCCAGGGCTAACGCGGGATGCGGTGCCGAGCGATCTAGAGTGGTTGGGTCGTCGCGTGCGCCTCTACGATACGGCTGGCTTGCGGCGCAAAGCGAAAGTGACGGAGCTGGCAGAAAAGCTCGGCGCTAGCGATGCAGTCCGCGCAATCCGCTTTGCCGAAGTGGTTGTGCTGATGATCGATGCGGAACGGCTCATCGAGCATCAGGATCTGACAATTGGAGATCTTGTCACGCAGGAAGGGCGGGCGCTCGTCATCGCCATCAACAAATGGGATTTGGCCGAAGATAAGCAGAAGACGCTGAAAGAGCTGCGTGCAACCTTGGCGGAGCGTCTGTCGCAAGTGCCCGGCGTGGCCTTGGTGAACATTTCGGCGTTGAGCGGTCGCGGGATCAACCGGCTGATGGAGGCGGTGCTAGAGGCCTATGATGTCTGGAATCGCCGTGTGCCGACGGCGAGCCTCAACCGCTGGCTCCAGGAGGCGCTGGCGCGGCATTCACCTCCCGCCGTTGCGGGGCGGAGCGTCAAGATCCGCTTCATGACTCAGCCGTCCGCACGGCCCCCTACCTTCGTCGCATTTTGCTCGCGGCCGGAGGGTCTGCCCAAATCCTACGTTCGTTATCTAACCAACAGTTTGCGCCAGACATTCGATCTGCCGGGCGTGCCGATCCGCTTCAATCTTCGCAAAGGCGAAAACCCCTTCGCAAAGCGCAAGGGTCGCGGTTGATGAATTTTGACAGCGAGTGTGGTGCGCAAGCGCTGGCACGCGCGCGGTCGTCAGCGTACGGTATGAATCGTTCAGACGCTGGGGCACTTAAGGTGTGCTGAGGAGGGGGAGTTCAGCGAATGCAAGTTCGATGGGCGATGCTCGCGTCGCTGCGGGACCAGAACCAACTGGTCTTTCGGACTTTCGGCGCTAGCGTGGCGGCAATGGCGATGGTGGTGCTTGTGGCGATGAGCTCGCAAGCTGGCGCCTATCCCGCCCAGGTCAACAAGTCTTGCAAACGGGACTACTACAAGCTCTGCGCGGCCTACTCCATTGGCACGCCGGAGTTGCGCCGCTGTATGGAGGCTAAGCGCAGGTCGATTTCACGGCGCTGCGTCGATGCGCTGAGGCGAGCGCGGTTGATACCGAAAAGGTATAACAGGCGCTGAGCCAGCTCCGACGAATAACCATCGGAAACTGAAATTGCAGCGGACGGGAGCAGCGGCGAACCCGAAGATGCCGCTTTGCTCACCGCCCGCACGGACGACTGCCGCACGTTTGGCGCCGCTCCGGATCACAAAATCTAGGTTGCACATCTCAACGTTGCAAGAGTTTTTTGAGCGTTGCGCGTCAAGGAGCTAAGCTCTCGCCACGCAAAGCGAAGGTGGAGGTATGGCGGAGCAACAGACCGAAGTTTTATTTTACCACCTGGAGCACCAGGGGTTGGAAAAGGTGCTGCCAAGCCTGATCGAAAAGACTTTGGAGCGGGGTTGGCGCGCCGTTGTGCAAGCAGGCTCCGAAGAACGGTTGGCGGCGATCGATCTGGCGCTGTGGACGTACAAGGAAGAAAGCTTTCTCGCGCACGGTACGGCCAAGGATGGGCACGCGGGCGACCAGCCCGTATATCTGACGACGGCTGACGATACGCCCAACGGCGCGGGTGTACGCTTCGTCGTCGACGGTGCGGATGTGGACGATTTTTCTGGCTTGGTGCGCTTGGTCTACCTCTTCGACGGTCACGATGAAGAGGCCGTAGCGAAGGCGCGCGCGCAGTGGATGGCGGCCAAAGAGGCGGGTTGTCCCGTGACCTACTGGCAGCAGAGTGCGCAGGGGAAGTGGGAGAAGAAAGGGTGAGGCGTACGCCTAACACTTTGGTGGTCGCATTTGATCAGCATCAATCATCATGCGGGTCGAGGCACGCTAGAGTAGACAACGTAGCTGGTCTCATAAGCTCAGCATTGAATTGGGATGACGGGCATGACGTGGCGCGTGGCCGGGATGTGCGGGGGATTTCTTTTTGCGGCAATCAGTATTGTGGGCCTTGCGCGGAATATTCCTTTCACTGATAATTTGCTCAGCTTGGGCACAACGCCGGCCCGGCGGAGACGTTGCGTTTGACTGAGTTTCCAGAGCGCATGACCTCCCTCGGGGCTACGGACCCTTCCCGAAATCCGGCGAGGTCCCCGAGCATCAGCCGGCGCCAGCTCGCTGCGAGCCTGCGCCAAGGATCACGTTCGCCGTTAGGGAGGTCTCGTGATGCGCCAGAGTGGCACGGTCAAATTCTACGATTCTCGAAAGGGCTACGGTTTCATAATGCCGGACGAAGGCGATAACGACGTTTTCGTGCATGTCACCGCGGTGGAGCGTTCAGGAATCGGTAGCCTGGATCAGGGCATGCGGATCACGTTTGAGACCGAGCCTGACAAGCACGGCAAGGGCTCCAAGGCCATCAAGCTGGAAGCGCCGGCCTAGAGCCTGATCGTTTCACTTGGAAGCGCTTGAGTCGCGTCCAAGTGAAACGTGAATCACGTCTCTACACTTTTGATTTAGAGTAAGATTCACTTATCTGCCGGAGACTTACCCGGCGAAGGCTTAAGCGATTCCATCAAGAACGACCTTACTCTAGACAACGCGCCGCCGCCCCAGCGATGCGGGAGGACCAGCGGCAGGGCGTCACCGGGCGGCAACTTATTCCCAGCTTTTTTGCTTCCGTCTTCCTCGCCAATGGGCAACGGCACGGTTCTGAGGCAAGTTCCCTGCCGGAACAATCTGACTAGGGACGAGTGGGAGATACCGTGATGACCAAGATCAGCCGGTTAGCCATGGTCGCTGTTGCGGCCGCTGTTGTGTCGTTTGGGGTTTCTGAGCCCGCCGAGGCAGGCAAGTGTTTCAGGAAGGCGGCCTCGGGGACCGCTGGATCGCTAAAGGACGCGAAATTCCAGGTTTATGAAGCCCTGCTCCAGTCCTTCGATTGGGGTGTTTGGATGGCATGGATGACCTCGGGCACGACGCCTGGTTATAAGATCGCACCGCCGCGATATACCTGCACCAAGGGTGGCCTGGGCTACAACTGCAAGGGCGTCACGACCATCTGCAAGACGTCGTAAGTCTGCGGGTTTGAGCCGGGCGCATTGCCCGGCTAACTCCGGACCAGGCCCTTGAGCAATCCGACGAGGATCACGAGGATCGCGCCGCCTGCCGCGCCGCTCAAGACTTGGCCGAGCACGGCGGCCGGCTCAGCGATAGTGCCGTCGGCAAGGGCTGCGGGGCCAAGAGCCAGATAGCCTGTCAGGACGAGGCCGCCAATCGGTCCGCCCACACAACCGACTATGGCGTTGCCGAGTGCGCCGAGGCTCACACTGCCAGGCAGCGCGCCTGCCAGTAATGCGCCTAAGGTGCCGCCGAGGAGCTGAAAAGCCAGGGTGACGTAATCCAAGGTTCTTCACCAATGTTAACGTTTGAACGCTAGTTTGGAGGGACGAGTGGGACCAAATCCTCCTTCTACTCTTCGGGTTATCTCTTATAAAGCAATTGAGTGTTAGCCGGGGACTAGGGGATTCTGCGCTAATGCTCCCCAAAGGCGTGTTCGCCGGGCGACAAGAGCGGCGCAAAACGTGCCAAGGGCAGCGGTTGTGTAGGCGCGGGTTGTTTTTTCCAGTAAACTGAGCGTTCGATGCTAGAGGGAAAACGCTTAAGAGGTTGGTGGATCATGAGAAGTCTTATTGTGTGCGCGCTAGCATTGGGCGTGGTGGCTGTGTTCGCCCCCATAACACCGGCCGGCGCCGGTGAAGGCGCATATTCCAAGCCGGGTCCTCGCGTCAAAGGCTATACCCCCCATTATTGGCACGGCAACGCGTGCTTCGATTTGGCAGATCCCGATGAGCGCTACCTTTGCCAGTTTGCTGGCTTTATCGATCCTCAACTCGATAAGCAGACCCCTGGCGGCCCCTTTGACAGCGGCTTTTTCTTCGATTCCGGCATGGGCCAAAACGGTGGTGATTCGCCCTACATGAACTGAGGGCGGCGCGCGAAAGTCATCCAGAGTCACAAAAATGCCCGGTTCACACCTTTGTGGATCGGGATCTAGGCATGGGCTGGCGTCCTCGCTATAGCTCTGCCACCAATGGATTCAATACTCTGGCTAACTGGAGTGCTCTGATGCGCCCGATCCGCCCTTGCGCCATTGCCGCCGTCGCTTTGAGCCTGATTGCAGCACACGCTTTGCCCGCCCAGGCGGCCTGCAAGCGTTTTGGCTTCCTGGTGAACGACTACGGCAAAGACGGTCCGACCAAGGACGCTAAGGACATGCTCGACAGGCACATCAAGAAGTGGACAGCCGAAAAGGGCATCACCAACTTTCAGGTTGGCAAGAAGCAAGTGAAGTGTGAGCTCTTCTTGGACGTTGGCCTTTTTGACGAGTACACGTGCACCGCCAAGGCCAGAGTTTGCTGGGGCGAAGGCCAAGCAAATGCCGCCGCTGGTAGCGGCGCTACGGATACTGCTGCAGCCGACAGTACGACTGCAAACAATGCCGTTGCGAACGACGACGACGATTTCGAATTTCCGCCGGCGCCGTTGCGCAAGGCAACGGTCGCACCGGAGACGGCGAGCCCGGTAGTCGCGGCGCAGGCTTTGGCCAAGGAAGACGACGCACCTAAGACGGCTGAGCAAGCTGCTGAGGAAGCCGAGGCCGCGGCCCAGACCGCAGTCGCAGCAGCGAAGAAAGCCGCAATGGAAGCTCAGGCTGCGTCGAAGACCTTACCCTCAGCGGCAGGACAGGCCGCCGCTTCCACTGCCGACGCGAAGACGGCTGCTGGAGCATCGACACCACCTGCGACAGAGACAGCTAATACGAAGCCAACGGCCGCGCCGTCCTCGATTATCGAGACCGGGGCGTTACCCACCAACTCTAAAGCTGCGGCTGCGGAGGTTGCAAAAACGTCGCCAGAAATGGCCAAAGAGGCTGTCGAGGCACGTAAAGTTACCGCCGCCGCTGCCAACGAACGGGCTGCGGCCGCCCAAGCCGCTGCTGCAGCGGCAGAACGGGCAGCTAAGGCCGCCGAAGAGGCTGCGGCTGCTGCCAAGGCTGCGGCCGCAGCGGCCATTGCCGCCAGCGAGGCAAGCCTGGGCGGGCCAATCGTCCCTGCGCTCCAATAAAGCGGATTAGAAAAGCAGCAAGCCACGGCCCGCGCCAATTTGCGGTGTGAGGAGCCGGGGGGCGTGTTGGGCACACGGGCCGGTCGGCAACGGTTGAGATTTGGCCGTCAGCTCTTTTTCCTGATGCGGTCAAGTCGCAGGCGGTGGCGGTCATCCGTCAGAAGGACAATCGCGCCTACGCCGGCACACACGACGCCTAGCGCTGTTGCGCCGGCAATCAGGAACATGATCAGCACCTGATACTTCGCCGCCTCCACGGGGTCGACGCCGGCCAGGATCTGGCCCGTCATCATGCCGGGGAGCGCGACAATCCCGGTCGTCGCCATGGCGTTGAGGATCGGGATCATGCCGGTTCGCATGGCGACGTGCAGCACGTTGCTCATGGCCTCAAAGCGATGTGCCCCAAGGGCGAGCCGAGCCTCGATGGCACCGCGCTCGCGACTAGCCGCCTCCGTCATGGTGTCGAGGACGAGGCACATGCCAGTCAGCGTATTGCCTAGCACCATGCCCAGAATGGGCAGCACGTAGCGCGGCGCATACCAAGGGTCAGGCCCGATAATGATCCCAACGCCCAATCCCGTCACTGCAATGCCGATGAAAAATAGCGTGGCGGTTTGCAGGCCAAACGCTTGCCAGCCTCGCACGGGGCGAGTTTGGCGTGTCATGACCTCGATGCCGGCGGCAACGATCATCACAAGCCCCAGCATGGCCGTCCAAGTTGGCGAGGTCTGCGCGAAAATGAACTTGAGAACGACGCCGATCAACGCGAGCTGCACGACCATACGCACGACTGCAATGGCGATGCTCTTCTCCAATTGAAGCCGGAAGAACCACGATATGGCTGCGTTGATGATGAGCAAGGTGGCTGCAAGCATCAGGTCTGTCGTCGTTAAAGGGATGTAGCTCATGCGGCGTGCTCCGCCGTGGTGCCAGCCCTGGGACGCTTAGGCAGCAGCAGCCGCACATGCGCAAGCCGCTCGATTTGAGCGCGATTGTGGCTCGCGAGTATAACGCCGCGCCCTGATAGCAACTGATACTTGATGAGCTCCTCAACAAGGGCAGTTGCTTGCGGATCGAGCGCGGCGGTGGGCTCATCGAGGAGAAGGACTTTCGGGTCATCCATTAGCGCACGCGCGAGTGCGAGACGCTGGCGCTCTCCGGTGGAGACTATTGAAAGCGGACGGTTGAGCAGGCTGCCTGCCAGCCCGAGTGCGGCGAGCAGCCGTTGGAGGCGTCCCGATTCCGCATTTTCCGTATCAGCAAAGGCGCCCTGCGCCGTCTCCGTCCACCAACTCGGCTCAGCCGCGCAGTAGCGCACGTGTCGGCGCCAATCCGAAGCGGGCATCTCATTACGCTCTGCCCCGTCTAGAAAGATGAGCCCCTGTGACGGGTCGAGATCCGCAATGGCACGCAGGATGCGTGTCTTGCCGGAGCCGGACGGCCCTTCGATGGCAAGGCACTCACCATCAGCAACCTTAAAGGTCAATGGCGAAAGGTCGCCGATCCGCAAGTGTTCGACGCGGAGCAAAGGCTGCACTCTCTTGGTTAGGATTTATTTGGCGAATGAGGCTTGCCAAGCGAAACGTGCAAGGCGCTAGCCTAAGACTCCTTTTGGTGGGGTCTGCATTCCGTTGAGGACGTAGGCAGGCTGATTTCATCGAATTTATGCCAGGCCATCCAGGGTTGCGAACCGCGAACAAGTCAGCGGTATTGAAACAGGGCGTGTCAACCTTGCGGCTTTGCGGACAACAGAATGTCGGCACCATCTTTCAAGATCTCCAAACGCATGGCCGCACTGCCAGCAAGCCGCCACGTGTAGTAGGCCTGGATGGACATGGCATCGAGTTGCGGCAACTGCTCGCCGGTGATGAATTCGACGAGGTATTGCGGCGGCCTTGCATTAGGGCCACGGCAGCGGATCAAGAAGCTCGGCGTCTCCAGCGTTCCGCCCATCTGCACGTCGATCTCGCCGCCACGCGGTAACGCACTTATGGCGCTGGCGATGAGATTGAGCAGCAGCTTGACCTTGTCCTTGGCCATGTGGCCGGGAACGGCGCGCCAAATGAGTTTGTGCTTGGCCTGGCCAACGAAGCCGCGCGAAATCTGCTCGGCGGTGCCCAGATCAATCACGGCGCCGGCTGAGCCCGCCGCGCCGAATGCAAAACGGGCAAACTGCAACCGTGCCGACGCCTGCTCGGTCACATTGCGAATGACGTCGAGCGCGTAGTTTTTGGCTTCGGCGTCATCGTCCTCATCGAGAATCTCTAGGCCATTGTAGATGGCCCCGACAGGACCAATAATGTCATGACAGATCTTGCTGGAGATGAGGGCCGCGAGTTCAAGATCGGTCGGACTGGTGCGCTCGCCCATCCATTCCCCCAATGTTGTCATAGGTCCGAGCGACCGAGGCAACTTTAGCGTCCCGGCGAATCGGGGCGCGCGCCACGTGAGCGAACTTGGGCCGCTTGCGAAGTGTCGTACTCTTCTGATACACGGGCCGCACTTTCGATGCAAAGGCCTGCAACGAGTGACGCCGCGCGCCCCTGATTTCCGTGGGGTGGCGAGCGTGCGGGCGTGGCCATCGGGTGGGTGGCGGCCTAAATTCTCGAGGAAAAATGCGAATCAGTGGACACTTGAGTGCATGACAATTGATGCTGACAGGGGCCTTCTTGAGGCGCTGCTTCCCGTCGTACTGGCGGCCGGCCGGATCGAGATGAATTACTTTGACGCGGGCGTCGAGGTTCAAACCAAGGCGGATGCAACTCCCGTTACAGTCGCCGATCACGAAGCAGAAGTCGTGCTGGTCGATGGATTGAACAAAGTAGCGCCGGGCGTCCCCGTCATTGCGGAAGAGTCAGTTGCCGCGGGCAAGGTTCCAGAAACGGGCAGCGAGTTCTTTTTGGTCGATCCGCTTGATGGGACACGTGCGTTCATTGCGAACAAACCCGACTTTACGATCAACATCGGGCTTGTCAGAGATAATCAGCCGATTTTCGGCATCATCTATGCGCCGGCGCTGGGAAAGTTTTTCGCTACGCTTAGCCCTGAGGACGCCGTGGAGGCTGACATTGCGCCAGACTCGCAAGGTGAGCGACTGTCTGACTATACGTTCAGGCCGCTGCATGCGCGCGATCCCGACCCCAACGCTCTGGTCGCGTTTACGAGCCGTTCACATGCTGCCCATGACACAGACGAGTTCCTGAACCGCCTGCCGATCACTGAGACGAAGAAGGCCAGTTCCTCGCTCAAGTTCTGTTTGATCGCGCGGGGCGAGGCCGATCTTTATGCCAGGCTGGGGCAGACAAGCGAGTGGGACACGGCTGCAGGTCAAGCCATCCTGACTGCAGCGGGCGGTTCGGTGACGACGCTCGATGGCGCGCCCTTGGCCTATGGGAAAAGGGGTGACGGGTACATCAATCCACACTTTGTTGCGTGGGCTCGCGGACCGTTGCTCGGCACCGCGTAAGAGTGGCGAAACTGCCGCAGATGGGCCACGCTTTATCGCGGATTGGCCACACTTTGGTAACACTTTCCGTCGAAAAATCATAAAATTATACGGATCCGCGGATCGGCCGCGGAGGCCGGTGCAACACAACGGATTTGTGCCATGGCGCTCTCCAGCCGCGGATGGTGGTTTTCATCCGCTCTAACGGTCGTGCTCGCGTTATTCGCTGCAACCTTTGCCGCGCCTCAGACGGCAGGTGCGCAGGACAGTGGTTATGGCACCAACGGCGGTTACGAGACCTACAACAACGATACTTATCGCCCGGATGGCGCTGCGGGGACGAACAATGGTCCCTATCGTCCCGGTGGCGTTTACCGTGAGAACGACGACTACCGGCGCTATGATGGCTCAAGAACCGATGATGTCTATCGCCCGGAGGGTGAGCGCGACGCAGGTGGCTATGGCGAGCCCTATTCACCGGCACCCGTCGGCCCTGATGAGGTACCTCCGCAGGAGGAGGGTTACTCGCAGAACGAAATTCTGCGCACCGGCCACGGCTTCTTTGGATCGGTAAGCAAGGGGCTGGCAAGCGTCGTGGAGTATGCGTTCCAGAAAGCGGGCCGGCCGAACGGCTATATTCTAGGTGAGGACGCCGGCGGCGCCTTCATCGCGGGCCTCCGCTATGGCGAAGGCACGCTCTATACCAAGGATGCTGGCGTTCATAAGGTTTTTTGGCAAGGCCCCTCGATCGGTTATGATTTCGGCGCAGAGGGCTCCAAGACGATGGTTCTGGTCTACAATCTCCGAGATCCCTCGCAGATTTACCACCGTTTTGGTGGCGTGCAGGGCTCAGCGTACCTCATTGGCGGTGTTGGTGTGCAGTTCCAGAAGTATGGTGATGTCTCATTGGCGCCGATCCGCTCGGGTATCGGGCTGCGCCTAGGTGCCAATATCGGTTATTTGAAGTATACCCGGGCTCCAACATGGAATCCGTTTTGAGTGGCTCTCTGCCACCGAACGAGGAGCCGATTTGGAGACGAGCGGGGTGATGTATTGGGCGATTCGCTCGCTAACCTGATGATACGGCGCCAAAGGTTCTTCCCGCTCAAGGGCAAGAGCTTGAGGACTTGTCGGTTGTCGAAGTTGGGGACGCACGCGTGATCACGATTGAGATGGTCATGCTGGCCGGACTTGGCTTCCTTACGGCGGCCCTGCTGGCGCTGTTTCTCGCGCCGCTTTATCGCCGGCGTTCAGGGCGTCTGGCGATAGAGGCATTGAAGCGCTCTATGCCGCTCACTGAGGCGGAGATCCGCGCGGACAAGGATCGGGTCAGAGCCGAATACGCAATTCTAATCCACAAGCTGGAGATGAAGGTTGACGAAGCGGCGGATGCCGCCGCGCGTCAGAAGGTAGAGCTCAACCGACGCGACGCGGCGATTAGCGATCTGGAAGAAGAAGTCGGTCGCCAGCGCGCGTTTATGGAAGAGCACGAGAACGCCCGGCGCGTGCTGGAGCAAACGATTATGGACCGGTTGCCGAAGGTCGAGTACCGGCTCGCTGAAGCAAAGAAGCTGCTGTTCCAGCGCGACCGTGAGATTGTCGGTTTGAGCCAGGCAAGTGAGAAGCAGTCTCGCGCCTTGGAAGAGGCAAAGCAGATCAACACGCAGCAAACCGACGAGCTCCACCGTCTCAAGGCGGCGCTCAATACGCGGGCTGCGCGTAATCGCGAGGGGCTGGGCGATCCGAGATACGATGGCGAAGTGGCGCTACGCACCGAAATCGAATCTCTGCGTGCCGAGACGCGGGACCAGTCGGCCCTGATCGCGCGGCTGCAAGCGATGCTTGTGCGCGCTGGACCTGCAGCGCAGGGTGGAGGTGATCGAGACCGGACCGCCGCCGGGTTGAACGGCACCAGCGATGCAATCCGGCCGGCCAGGGTCGTGGGGCGGCGTAAGGACGATCGTTCCGAGACGCGCCAGCCAAAGCTCGTCGCAGTCAGGGATGACGCAGCCGCGAACGCGGGCGACAACGCGAAAGCCTCAGAGGAACTGCGCAGGCTGAAAACGGCGAACCGGGACCAGGCGGCGGACGTCTCGCGGCTGAAGGCGGCGCTCGAGACTTATGAGGCTGCCGACAAGGACGATCGGGGGGTCAAGGAAAGCAAGCTCGCGCTCAAGGCGCGGTTGAGCGCGCTGAAAGCGCTGTCGGAAGAGCAATCTGTCACGATCCAGTCGCTGCGGGCAGAGGCGGCGGCGGGTAACGAACGCCTTGCGCGGCAAGCAGCCTACTTCATGGAAGAGATGCGCCGCTTGGGCGGAGGTAAGATTCCCGCGTCTGGCTCATTAGGCCGTCGCGACGATCCACCAGCGGCCGCGACCTCAAAGCGTTCGCTCGTTGAGCGTATCACTGAGACAGGCACGGCGCTTGCTGCCAAAGAGGACGAGGAGCAAAAGCTGGGGCAGCCGCAAAGCTCCGAGCGCGGCGGCTTTTTGAAATCGCTCGGTGGGGCTGGCTCTGGCGATGGCGGCAAAGCATCGTCCGATGCTGCGGAAGCTCCAAGTGGTGAGGCAGCAAAGTCGGGCAAGGCGAAGCCGGAACGGCGAGCGCGTTTGCTTGATCGCATCACCGGGAGCGAAAAGTCGTCGGCGTAAGCTCAAGCCGCTCTACGACGTGTTCTTCGTCAAACACTCTTCAATAGGGTTGCTGGGCCGGGGCCGGATCGGACGCCTCGATCCCCGCAGGCTGCAACTCGGCTTCGCTTTGGGCTTTTTGCACGCGTCCGTTGAAATGAGCCCCCTCGGCGATGACGAGGTTCATTTGCAGAATGTCGCTTTCGACACGGGCAGTGGCATGCAGCGTCACCGTCGTGGCGCGTAGCTCGCCATGAACCTGACCGTAAATTGAAACTGCGCGGGCCGCGATGGTGCCTTGGACCCTGCCGGTCTCTGCAACGGTCACCCAGTCTCCATTGATGTCACCTGACACGTCACCCGCGATAACGAGCGTGCTTTTGCAAATAATCGTAACGCCCTCCCCGATCACGGTAAGATCGTTGCCGATGACCGACGTGGCTTGGCTGATGGACGGCTCCGCCGAGACGTTTTGCGTAAGTGTGCTGGGAATTTGAGACGGCTCGGGACGTGATTCTGGTGAACTGGCATCCGCAATTCTTTTGCGATTAAACACGATAGGCCCCTTTTAACTTGAATAGAGAGCAATGAATTATCCCAAAGGGTAGCGACTTTCCATAAGAGTATTGTGTCGCGACGAGCAGTGCGTGCGTACGATTGCGGAACGTTCGACAACGGAGCGTCGTGCGATGCGCCGCGGTTCAAACTCTCATTGGAGGACGTGCGGAAATTGCTATCCGTGTGTAAACTCGGCGCGCATTCCAAATATTGATGTAGCGCGTTCGCTCAGCGTCGCTGAAACGATGCGATGCGAGCGGCTTGTCGGCCAGCTAATGGGGACGCCGGCTCAGAATGTCAAAACTTACAACAGGCGGGCCGTCTAGGTGGACTTGCAAACGTCGATCCACGACAGGCACGTGTAGCCGCTGCCGTCCTTCTTGCACTTGTAGCGCTCGTTCTTGAAGGTGTCGACCTGGAACGGCCAGTTGCCGCTAAGCTGCGCGACGATTTCCCAGGCTTGGAATCGGGCCATTCCCTCAGTCCAAGCCCATCCCTTGCCACGCTTGGTCTTGCACACCGTTTTGGCTTCGGCCTGGCTTGTAAAGCTCGTCACCGGCGACAGCATGAGGCCGACCGCGCCAAGGCCCAACATGAGGGCGGCGAGTTTGGCTTTCATGGTCATCCTCCTTGCATAAGCGAGTTTGAGCACTTTTTGGGGTATGCCCAGATGCGGGAGGCGACTAGATCACGGGCGCCACAGTGGAAAGTCTTTTTTCCCAGACGCGCGATAGCTTGTGGCTTCAGGTGCCTGAAACCACATCTTTTGCTAGGTATGAAGGGAAAAGGGGTTTCCTGATGTGGAAGAAAGCGCTGACCGGTCTGGTGATGCTGGTAATTCTCCTCGTCGCTGCGGCCTATATCATTCTGGTGCGCGGCGAGGCGGAACGACCGGCGCCTGAGGGTATTGCCACGCCGGTGCTTAAGCCGATCTCGGTTCCG
>Ga0209976_10001120_pt1 | contig 16106 bp, 19 predicted proteins | sample SumtaG_FD_182806 | JGI IMG/M metagenome (GOLD analysis project Ga0209976, IMG submission 182806) | Deep subsurface microbial communities from Indian Ocean to uncover new lineages of life (NeLLi) - Sumatra_00157 metaG (SPAdes) (version 2) | ecosystem: Environmental > Aquatic > Marine > Oceanic >...
CTTATTTTGATAAGGTATGTTTAATAACACTTAGAATTAATGAAACTCTTTTAACAATAGTTCATGATTATCATAAAGAATGGCCGTTGGATGCAGATAATTTAGCTAGCTCGATGTTTTATTTAAAAAAAAAGTTGGGAGAATTTTTTGGAACCTCTGATGCTACGGAAAAAGAAGTTGAGGAGTTTTCTAATAAAGTTCGAAGTGCTATTTATCTTTTTGGGATGGGGACCGAAGTTCCCTTTGTTTCATATACACCTGAAAACTTTGACAAATCTAATTCACTTCCTTTTATAAGTACTGTTTTAGATTCTGTTCAAAATCCAATTTTCATTAGATATAGTCTAGTAGTGCCCTCTGGTTTAACATTAGATGCTCGAGAAATTAGTGGTCAAAATTTACCAATATCCGTTGAGGCATTTTCGGCCAATGCTAATGTTGCCTTTCAAAAAATGAAAGAAGAATCGAAAGGAAGCTCAATAGGAGAATTGTTATGTTATATTGCAATTTCCAGTCAAGAGCCTGAGAAATTTTATGGTCTTATTACATGTCCCTCCGGAAAATTGAGATTCTCAGATACAGAGGCTACTTCAAATATTGAAGATATAACTTTTATAGGTTTATTCACCTTAGAATATGGCGGTATTCCAGTACTGGGAGAATCTAGAAATATAATTTATTCAATATTAGAAATATTAGGTAAGGAAATAATAACAGAAAATTTTATTAATGCTGTTAATGTTCTAACTAGTTCTAAGTATGATTAGTTGTGATAACTTTATAATTAGCAGTTCGATACTTTTGATAATTAGAAAATCGGATAAATTATGAACTTTTTTGCTAAAAATCAATGATAGAAAATCATATAAAAATCACCCACTTTAATTAAAGATTGCCATACTTCATGCGATTCTTGTTTTCCGCCTGAAATACAAATGGATAAATATTGATAATATTCCACAAGTTATCAAGATTGCGACATGAATTTCATTCCCGGGAATCACAATCCTAGGAAAATTTATAAATTTCTAAGTAAATTAGAAGATATATATGTTTTAGAAAAAAGGGTAGGAAGAGATAGAGGGACATCTCACGCTCATTGGAAATTGGAAATTAAAAAAGTAGAATTATTTCTTAAAATAAATATTTAATTTTAAGAAGATTATTAAAAAACAGAATGCCAAATAAATTAATTCCGAAAATATATTGCTTACGTTATAAAGGAAAAAATGAATGCGACCCTAGAAAGTGTACAGCCTTAAAATTAAAAAAATTCAATCTTTTAAAAACAATACCCTCAATTAGAAATTCTTTAAAGAAAGCAATTATCTTAAATCCCTTTTCTCGGAATGAATTATCTGTTGATGATAGAAATTTAATATTAAAATATGGCCTTATTGTACTTGATTGCTCTTGGAGAAATTTAATTAAATTGAGAGATAACAAATGGCTTAATGGACGTAGGCTGCCACCTTTAATTGCGGCAAATCCCGTAAATTATGGAAAGTGGGAAAAATTGAACTCTGCAGAAGCCATCGCTGCTGCGCTATTTATAACAGAATTTGAAGTAGATGCTAATCTAATACTCTCAAAATTCTCTTGGGGAGAGGAATTTATTAAAATAAATAATTTAAAATAAATAGAAAAAAGACTAAAAGAAGTTTAGTCGCCGCCCTTTGAAAGAGAAGTAGCTGCAATGACGTCATCTATCTTTAGAATCATAGACGCTACTTCTGTTGCAGATTGAATTGCTTGAGTTAAAACTAATAGAGGCTCAATAACGCCTAAATTTACCATATTATCCGGTTTACCCTTATCAATGTTTATCCCATATGATGCACCATCATCGGCTTCATGTTTAGATCTCAGTTCTACAATTAAATCAACGGGATTATATCCAGCATTTTCAACCAAAGTTTTAGGAATAACTTCTAAGGCGTTAGCATAGATTTCTATAGCTAATTGTTGCCGACCCCCGATTGATCGAGCATAAGTCCTTAACCGTTTTGCCAGCTCTATTTCAGAAGCACCACCGCCTGGTAAAATAAAAGGCAATTCGACCACAGCTTTTACAACACTTAGAGCATCATTTATCATTCTTTCGGCTTCATCAACGACATGTTCGATACCAGCTCTAATCAATATGCTCACTGCTTTTGGATCTACACATTCAGAGACAAAAATCATATTGTCATCTCCAATTTTTTTCTCTTCGACTTTACCTGCTTTACCAAGGTCACCCTCAGAAATTTCGAAGATATTATTCACAATCTTCGCATTTGTGGCCCTTGCTAGTTTTTCCATATCAGAACGTTTAACTCTTCTTACTGTAAGAATTCCATCTTTCGCTAGAAAATTTTGAGCTTTATCATCAACTCCTTTTTGACAAAACACGATGTTGGCACCACTTTCTTTTATTTTTCCAACTCTAGATTTTAACATGTTAGATTCTTCTTGGAGAAACTTATTAATTTGGTCGGGAGTCTGAATTCTTATTTCGGCATCGAATTCTGTCTTTACTACTTCAAGAGCCGAACTGATTAATGCGACTTTAGCATCTTTAATGGATTTTGGCATCATAGGATGAACAACTTCTTTATCAACAATAATTCCATCGATAATTGATGTATCTAAGAGACTTTTTCCTTCTTTTTTAATTATCTGAATTTGATCCAAGTCAACTATTTTATAATCACCTCGATCTTCCATGATTTGAGAAACACCATTAACGGCGATATCCGCAAAATGACTTTTCGCACCAGCGATTAATTTGCTATTCATTGATGTTTCTGCGACTTTAATTAATGTGCTTTTATCATTTATATCAATTTTGGTGGCGAGGTCTTTTAAAATCTCTTTACTTTTCACAAGTGCCTTTCGATAACCTCGAAAAATTATTGTTGGATGAACTTGCTGTTCCATTAATTCTTCTGCAAGATTAAGTAGCTCACCTGCAATAATTACGCTTGTAGTAGTCCCATCGCCAACTTTGTCATCTTGAGTTTTAGCAACTTCAATAATCATTTTTGCTGCGGGATGTTCTACATCAATCGTATCTAGAATTGTAGCACCGTCATTAGTTATGGTGACGTCTCCTAAAGAATCAACAAGCATTTTATCCATACCTTTTGGACCCAATGTCGTTTTAACAGCTTCAGTCACGGCTTTGGCAGCAGCTATGTTATTTTTTTGAGCGTTTCTTCCTTGTTTTCTTTCAGTCCCTTCTTTTAGTATCAGTATAGGGACTCCAGATAGTTGAGACAATTTATTTTCACTTTTTTTATCTTTAATTAAATGTTTTATTTATATAGATCTCTAAGTCATAAAATTAAAAAAGTTTACGAAAACGAAGTAAATAAATTAGAAATTGTGGAAAAAAAAAAAGAAAAATGCAGGGAGTGGGATTCGAACCCACGTACTCCTATGAGACCGGATATCTCATCAGAATTGTTAAATCAACGGAAGACATTTTTTAAAGATCTTGAGTCCAGCTTGCTGGCTAACCACCAGCAGTGGTCCGGCACCGTTGACCAGGCTTGGTTATCCCTGCTTGAAGAATTTCTAAATTTTTAAAACATCAAAATTTTTTTATAAACTGTTAGCCGCTTGGCGACCTCGAGATTTTATATGTTTATATAATAATTCTCTAATTTTAATCTTTTTCAACTAATTTCATTAAAATTTCATTTAAAAAACTCATTAAGGGTTTTGCAATTACCTCCTCTTTTTTTATATCCTTCAAAAAGAGAAGTAATAGAACCGGTTTTTTTAAGATGTGCGAAGCTTTCTCAGAAATTATTGTACTTAATAATTTTTTATTTATACCGAATAAACTATAGGACGCTGAAATTGATTTTAATCCATTTATCAATGGAGGACTTCCCAATGTTACATTCCCAATGCCCATTTCTTTTTGATCAGAAATTAACAAGAGGAAACTGTTATGTAACTTAAACAAAACCAGATAAATTTTTAAGTTATCTATTATACAATCCTTTTTTACTAAAGGTATCATTCTGATGAGTTCTTTTTTATTTGAATAATTACAATAGGACGTTATTAAAGTTTTGCCTCTCTGATTGCCTCTTCTATATCGTAATTCTTATTTACAATTAAATACAATGCTCTAACAACTTTCGTAGGATCTTCGGCTTGAAAGACATTTCTCCCATATGCTACGCCAGCACCCCCTACATCTATTGATTGTTTTGTGATTTCCAGTATCCCCCTCAATCCGACTTTCTCTCCTCCTGCTATAATAACTGGAGCCATACAACCCCTAACCACTTCTTTAAAGGAATCTGGATCACCAGTCCAGTTTGTTTTGACAATATCAACTCCTAGTTCGGCAGCAACTCTAGCAGCAATTTTAACAACCTCAACATCATATTCATCGTCTATATTTTCTCCTCTAGGATACATCATTGCTATAAGAGGCATCCCATATTCTCTACATTCTCTTGAAACTCTTCCCAATATTTCAAGCATCTCAGGATCAGATTGAGTTCCTATATTTATGTGAAGCGAAACTCCATCAGCCCCTAATTTAACTGCTTCTAAAACAGTGTTTACTAAAACTTTATAATTAGACATTGGGCTTAATGAAGTTGATCCGGATATATGCAATATCAAACCTATATCAGGACCATATCCTCTATGTGCGTATAATGGAATTCCAATGTGGCCTAAAACAGCGTTAGCACCACCTAAAGCAACTTTATTCACTATTTCACCTAAATTATTTTCAATACCCTTGATTGGTCCAACTGTTAATCCATGATCCAAAGGGACGATAATTGATTTTCCATTCTCCCTATTCATAATTCTTTCCATTCTAATACTTTTACCGATATATCCGGACATTTTAAATTTTCCTAACTATTTTTAGAAATTCTTTTAAAATTATTATATTTTATTTAAGTATCGTATTATTATAATAAACACCAAAATATCAAGTTTAGGAATTCTTGTCATGTCAAATCTAGAGCCTAAAAATCAAAGTAATATAGTTCAATGTTATAATTGCGAAAAAGAAATTAATGATATTAAATTGAAGCGATGTCCTAATTGTGGTACAATTTTAGACCCAAATCATTATATAAAATGGAGAAATAGTTTTATTGGTTGTGTATGTTTATTATGCCTAATTCCGATATTAATTGTTATATTAATTGGTATTTTTTCTGTTTAAGAATAATTCCCCAATAAAATAAGATTCGAGAGTTAATTCTAAGGTATTATATTTGCTTCATTCTTATTTATAATGGGAAGAATCCCGGAAATTCAAGCCCAGAAATTTCAGGGTAACCACACATTATATTCATGCATTGAACTGCATTTCCCGCAGCCCCCTTAACTAAATTGTCGAGAGCACATAAAACCACTATTCTATTCATTCTCTTATCAATTTGGAAACCTACATCTGAATAGTTCGTGCCTGTAATTAATTTAGGATCTGGCAATCTAAATGTTCCTGTTTTTTGACTAACTAAACGGATAAACGGTTCGTTATTATAAACAGTCCTGTATGCCTTAAATATAACTTTCTCATCGATTTCCTTTGTTTCATTAAAAAAAACGTGTGAAGTGGATAAAATCCCTCTTACTAAATTTACTGCATGCGCAGAAAATCCCACTCTAACTTCACTTTTTAAGATTTTATTCTTTTGAAGTATTAATGTTAATTCTTGCTCTATTTCTGCGGTATGTCTATGGCCGGTCATTTTATATGGCCTAATACTGTTAGCTCTAATTGGGTGATGGGTTGATTCACTAATGCCTGCTCCAGAACCAGAAGATCCTGTTTTAGAATCAACTATGATATTTTTTACTTGAATTAAATTTTCATTCACTAAAGGATATAGTCCGTAAATAGCACTTGAAGCATGACAACCTGCCACAGCTATCAAATTTGCCTTTTTAATTTCTTCGCGATGCAATTCAGGTAAGCCATATACTGCTTTATCTAATATCTCAGGATTAGAATGTTCCTTTTTATAATACATTTGGTAAATGTTTTTATCTTTTAACCTAAAATCTGCACTTAAATCAATTACTTTTAATCCTGACTCTAATAATTCAGGAACCATATCTTGTGAAACACCATGAGGTACTGCTAAAAAAACAATATCACATCTTTCTTTTGCTTTTTCAATGCTGTATTCCTCAAATTTCAGATCTGAGATCTTTCGCAAATTTGGATAAATTGAATGAAAATATTTGGATATTAGTTTACGAGAGGTTATATAAGTTAACTCTACATTCGGATGATAGCTTAAAAGTCTAACAACTTCTCCACCGGCATAACCACTTGCAGCAATAACACCAACTTCCATATGTTCAAAAATTCTAATAAAATTTTAAATTTATCGTTATGATTAAAAAATTAATAAAATAAGAAAGAATTTTATTTAGACAAACTTTTTCGAACATCAAAATCATGATCAAAAGATATGAGAAATGAAATTTTTACTTACTAATAGAAATAAAATTAGGTAATAGCAGTAATCTAATTTGTTGATTCTTTAAAAATCATAATAGGATTTAATCAACATCAGGAGATCAACTTTAAAAAATTAATAAAAAAAGTTAAACACCAAAAATTTGCCTTAATTCGCTATAAATTTTTGATAACTCAGATATTATTTGGGCATTATTTTGCTGTAAATAATAGTTGATATAGCCTGAAAGCCCATCAGTATCTTTAATCCATTCTAAAAATGCTTCAATTTCCCCTTTCAATTGAGGATCTATACTTGGAGTAGCCGAAGCAGCAGCAGGTCCAGCCTTCCCTAATTGAGCACCACTATCCATATAGGATGATGCCTTTGAGCTCATTGAACTTATAGTTCTTTGTACATCCATGGTTGCTCCAGCGGCATATCCATCCGGGTCGAGATATACAATTAATTTATGTTCATCATCCTTTGCGGCAACAATACTTCCCTCACCACGTATAGATGTAGCGACCATTCGTTCAGGTCCACATTGCAACATGGAATATTTTACTCCAGAGAGCATTATAAATTGAGCATTCTGAGCAATCCAACTTGACATGACTCTACCTACATCCGCACTGATGTCCCAATTATCTGTTGAATAAATTATTTCATTTGTGCCTGCAATAACAGCTGCGGCAATAATGTGAGGGTCATTTTGCATTAAGTTATAAACGGCAGTTTCGGGATCTACTGGCATTTTTTCATTTCCTTATTTTGATTTTTATACATCAATATTAATAAAAATCTTTGATTTAAACTTTTTTATAAATATAATTATAAAAATTTTATTAAAAATTTATGGATAGATATAATTTTAAATACGATCATTTTTCTTTTTTATATTAATTTTCCCAAAGATGGGCTTATAACGAATTCTCATTTTTTCATTTAATTTCTTGTTATTTACCTTATTACCATGTTTAATTATCATCTCTTGTCCAAAATATAGTTTATGTAAAAGATCAGATTTTTTTAATTGTTTTAAGTGTTCCTTTAAATACAATTCTGTTTTAAACAATTTTCCACATGCTGGACAACTTGGCGAGGCTTTTTCTAATAATCCTTTTGGTTTTTTAATAATCACTGGATACTTATTCTGGGAATATAAACTCTTACCTTTATAACTTTTACAAATATGTCTTATTAATTTCCCGTAGGGAGGATATTGGAAGAATACTTTACAACCATGTGTACATTCCCAGTAAAGAACATCGTTTCCGCAACGTGGACAAGAAGTCTTGAAAGAACGGAGATAACAATGCTTTCCATGTGGCTTATATATTTGTCGCATTAATTAAAATGAAAAAATAACCCTATTAAAATATTTCGATTAAATTTTTCAATTTATTTAAAATTCAACAAATTTTAGGTTAGATTTCTATAAGTTAAGGTGATTATTTAATTTTCAAACTCTATCCGTTAAAAAAAATTTTAATATTTTTCTTTTATTAACCGACAAAAATATTCTATGAAGGAGTTAAAATTTTATGGCATACTGAAGAAAAAAAAAAGATATCATTATTAACTGAACAATTGTTAAAACGCAAACATTTAAAAATGTACAAAAAATTATAGAACTTAGAGATAAGATATTTTAAAGGGTTGATTAAATTACGTCGGAAGATAAATCAGATTTTTGTCCGGAATGTGGTAATAACAATTTAATTTTAGATAATTCGCGAGCCGAAATCATATGTAACGACTGTGGGTTAGTATTATCTCAAAAGATCATAGATTTCGGACCCGAATGGAGGGCATTTTCAGCAGAGGAGGCTAAGAATAAAGTGAGAGTTGGTGCCCCTATGACTCTTACGATACATGATAAGGGTTTATCAACTATGATAGGTTGGAAAAACAAGGATGCTTTTGGGAAATCTATTAGTCCTAAAATGAAAGCTGAAGTATATCGATTAAGAAAATGGCATGTTAGAACGAGAACTAACAAGTCTATTGATCGAAATTTAGCCTATGCTATGAATGAACTAGATAGATTTGCATCTCAATTAAATTTATCTAGGGATATAAAAGAATCATCGGCACATATTTATAGAAAAATGGCTAATAAAAACCTTATAAGAGGTAGATCTATTGAAGCAATGTTAATTGCTTCTATATATACCGATGTTAATTGCTTCTATATATACCGCTTGCAGATTAAACAGTGTTCCTAAAACGCTCGATGATTTTATTGAATTTGCTTCAGTTGAAAAAAAAAAAATTGCTCGTTGTTATAGATTGATTATAAATGAACTAAGAATGAGCATAAAAGTCTCCTCTCCTATAAATTTTATTCCAAGGTTTTGCGCTGAATTAAACCTTTCTGGTAGTACACAGAATAGGGCTGCAGAAATATTAAAATTAGCTAAAAAATATCGTATCACAGCGGGAAAAGCCCCTACGGGTCTTGCCGGAGCTGCCTTATACGTTGCTGCTATTCAAGAAGGAGAGCGCAGAACTCAAAGGGAAATATCTTTAGCGGCAGGCGTAACTGAGGCCACGATTCGCAATCGTTATAAAGAACTAGTTAACCACTTAAAGATACAAAATGAGATTTTTTCATAAATAAAAACGAAAAATTTAATTCTTGTTATTTACTCACTATATTATAAAATAAAACCCTTTGATGTGATCAAAAATTAAATACGTATGTGCACGAAAAAACTGTGGCAAAGAAGTAAGTAAAAAAGAGCTGAGCGCTCTACCTGGAATAAAAGGTTTACGGGCTCCATAGACCTATTAAAAATGTAGCCACTGTGGTTTTCGTATTTTATACAAAAAGCGTCCAGATGTTATTAAACGGATTAAAGTCCGCTAATTTCTATTTTTTTTAAAGCTAAATTTAGAAAGAACATAGGAGAAAAGTAATATTATCTCTCGATTTAATATTCAAGTTCAAAAACACTATTAAAATATTTTTCGGTATTTTAATTAATATTCAAAGTAATTCAATTTATTATAAGTAAAATAAAAAAAGATTAATGTTTCAAATATATAATGATTTACGTTTTTCATCTGTATCTATGATATTAAATGTATCGAGATCTTTTTCTAATTTATCTCTCTTTTCCTGTAAATTTTTAGTGATAACATCGAGATTTTCTAATGAATATTTCTTCTTAATTGGTAAGGTGAATGATTTTTTAATCATATCCAAAAGCGATATGGATGCCTTTAAATCTGTAATATCCTCATTTATCATCGCAATATTATCTGTTTCTGCAAGTAAAACTAGACCATCAATGTTAAACCGTGCTTTAGCTAACGTTGGAATTAATCCGTTCGCACCAATTATTACCCCTTTTTGTATTTTTTCACACTGATTCTTTATCAAAAATTCTTCCAATAAGTCACGATTTGTTGATGTAGCATATATCTTTGGAATTTTAGAAATAAGTTTTTGACTGCTCATAGGATAAGCCCCCAGAGCAATTATTAATTGAATTCCACATTGGGCAATAATTTCTGTTAGAAAATTTGATATTTTGTAGATACCACGAGGGGTAAGCGACTGAGCATCACTCGTAATTAAAATAATGTCCCTTAATTTATCAGGGTCTTTAAATAGCAATATTTCTGCTTTAGGAGCTGCTAAAATGCTATTATCTATAATAGCTCCGGCAGGATACTCATCAAATATGATTTCCATATAAGACTTTGCTTTCAATTGACCTATTAAAGAATCTATCGCGAATTTACCTACGTCAGCAATTCCTGGCATGCCACAAATGCAAATAGGGTTATTTAGATGGCTCTTTGAATAATTAGCATGTTTTATAATTTGGATACCTTCAATTTCTTCTATCATTTTTTAAAACCATTACTACAAAAAGACTTTAGTTAGAATTAATGATATTTTTTTCAATTAATATTTACAAATGTTATGTAGATGGAGCGAAGGTATTGTGAATTATAGTGCTAGTAACAATATTGTGATATTAAAGGTTTTTTTATACCCACTCATCTAAAATTATTTCTAAGAGGTATATTTAGATAATATCAAGTATAATTATTTTTGATATAAACACCTAAAAATTCGATTTAAATAATGAAATTAGTAAAATTGAATTGAATAAAATGCCTTGAATAATGAGTAAATTAAAATATAAATGTTTGAAGTGTGCTACATGCTGTTTTGAGGTTCTAGGGTGTCCCGGAACAAAAAGAATTCCTTTATATCCTGAAGAAGTTAGCGAGTTAATAAAAATTGCGAAGCTCAATGGTTTAAATTTCAATGTAATCGAAGATTTAGTTTTTCCAGATATCTTAAATCAGAAGATCTTGGTTTTAACTTATAGAATCATATTAGATAGTAAAAATCAATGTTGTCCTTTTTACAAAAAGAACATTGGCTGTACAATCCATAATGTTAAACCTTTAGCTTGCCAAGCATATCCTTTAGCCTTAAAACGCATTGATGCTTTTCGGTTTGAACTTTCTATTGACCCCCTCTGTAATTTTGTAATAAAAAGTTATGAAGAACTTAAAAATATCGATTTAGAAAAATTAAAAGAAATCTTTAAAGATGAATATCCTAAGGCTGAAAAATTTTATAGAAAAAATAAAAACTTACAATTTGAAATCAGAAGGTTGGAAGTGGAGAATAAGATAAAAATTCCGAGAGAGATAGAACTAAACAAATCTAATAAGTTTTTGAAAGAATGGGAAAGAGAGGAAATTATTATATGAAAAAATTTATTTCATTGCTTTCTGGAGGGTTAGATAGTCCTATTGCGGCAAATTTAATGATAAAAAAAGGATTTAAGCCAGTTTTTCTTTCTTTTTTAACTTCTGATGATATTGATCATTCAATGCGAAATAAAATAATCGCGATTATCAATAAATTATCAACATATACGGATTTTAAACTTAAACTATATTTGATTAACCATGATCCCAATTTGGAACTCTTTAAACAAAACTGTGAAAGAAAATTAACATGCATTTTATGTAAAAGATTAATGATAAGAATCGCTATACACATAGGAAAGATTGAAAATACCACTTATATTGTCACTGGAGATATCCTGGGTGAACAAGCTAGCCAAACTCTTAGCAATTTATATGTATACAATGATTTGGCTAAAGAAATAATTATAATACGGCCTTTAATAAGTTTTAACAAACTCGATGTTATACAACTAAACAGAAATATTGGACTATATGGGATATGTTCACAGAAATCTGCTTCTTGTCAGCATAATCCTCAATATCCAGAAACTAATGCCAAACCAAAAGAAATTAAAGTAGAAGAGTCTAAAATGGACATTAATAGTCTCATAATTTCATCAATAAAAAAGTCAGAAATTTTATTCTTTTAATTCTAACTCCTTGATAAATGTATTATAATTTCTATCATCTAATTTTTTTTCCTTAAAATTATTCAAGGCATCAGATATAGTCTGAGCAATAAGGTGTTTACAGACCACTTTTTTTCTTTTTATTACAACTCTATTATAAAAATCTATGCAGCTACAATATATTTTTGGATAAATTAAATACTCATCATTTTCACCGATCGTAGTCCAAATAATTCTATTAGATGGTTTAAAAATATATTTGGTAACACCTCTTTTTAATGATTGCAGGATCTCTGAAGATTTGTCTGGATAAATTGATTCTAAATAATTCACAAATTCATCATCAATATCTCCTTTTTCTTTCATTTTCAAGTATATTTCTGATAATAAATCTTTTGACGATTGCATTCAATTATAATATTATAATAGATAAATAAAAAGGATCATTGATTTGAAAAAAATTTTATATCTTCCAACACGATATTTTCCCTCGATTTCAGGTGCAGAATTTTATATACAAAGAATGGCAGAAATATTATCTTCTAGATACAAATATCATACAGATATTTATACCTCAAATGCAATTGATTTTAAAGCTTTAAGAAGCACGGAGGGAAAATCAATAAAAGAAAAAGATAAGTTTTATGACATCGTAAATAATTTGAAAATTATTAGATTTCCTATAGAAAATAAAGTATCATTACAAGAAAAAATAACATACGTTAAAAATATCCCAGAATATAGTCTATTAGATTTGTCTGATGAATGTCTAAAGTTGTTTCTAAAAAATGGACCATATTTACTCGATTTAATTGAATATTTTTTAAATGCTAATAATAAGAGTTATGACTTAGCTCATACTGTCTTTTTTCCTTATTTTAATCTTATCATCACCTTAATTCTCGGAAAGATTTTTAAAATCCCTACAATTTGTACTCCGTTTTTCCATTTTTCAAATCCACGATACTTAAATGAAAGGTTAGTAGAAGTTTTAAGAAAATTTGATTTATTAATAGCGTGTACTAATCTTGAAAAGACATTTTTAATAAACAAATGTAGAATTGACGGGGAAAATGTTAAAGTTATCCCTATGGGAGTTGATATGGAAAAATTTGGGAATGTAAATAAACCTAAATTAACAAATCCCAAATTTAAAGAAAAATTTTTTAAAAAAAAAGAAAATAAATATAAAATGGTATTATTTTGCGGCTATAAGAATTATGAAAAGGGAGCTATTTCCGTTTTAAAATCAATTCCAATGATTCTAGATAAAATGAAAAAGGTCTATTTTGTTTTTATAGGACCCTCAACTCAAGCATATAATCGAGAATTATCTAAAATCTTAAAAATTAAAAATGCAAGGATTATTAATTTTACTCCAGATAATTTGACAGGCTATTATGATAAAAAAAAGTTAGCCGCATTTAGGGAAACAGATTTATATTGTATGCCAAGTAGAAGTGATGCCTTTGGCATAGCTTTTTTAGAGGCATGGGCTGCAAGAAAACCAATCATCGGTGCTAACATAGGTGCCACACCCGAAGTTATATGTAATAATGTTGATGGTTATTTAGTAGAATTTGATAATCCCCATGACATTGCTGAAAAAGTAGTAAAGCTATTGAAAAAAAAGAGATTAAGTAAAAGTTTTGGTGCTGCTGGTAAAATAAAAGTCTCCCAACATTATACATGGGAGTTAATTGCCGAAAAGACTCATTTAATATATCAAAAATTAATGAAAAATACCACAAGATGATTGTGAAAAAAAAATGAAAGTATTGTCTGGTAACCCCTATATAAAAAAAGATATTAAAAAAATCATTGTAGATCTAATTCCCTTTGATGATATACTAAAACTTTCGAAAACACCTATAATGATCTTTTTAGAAAATAAAATTAGGGATAATATTATTTCATTTAAGAATATTTTTGGGGCGTTATTTGAAAATTTTGAAGGATTTTATTCATTTAAGGCAAATTTTCTTCCTGAAGTTTGCAAAATTATATGTTCGGAAGAAATTGGTGCTGAAATCATAGGATTACCTGAACTTAAATTAGCTTTAAAGCTTGGGTTTCCTGAGAATAAAATTTTAATTGGAGGGCCATATTTGCCAGATGAACTTATAGAAGAAAGTGTGCAAAATAAGGTAAGGGAAATAATCGTATATAATTTAAATGACCTAGATAAGATTGACTCCATCGCAAAACAAAAAAATGTTGTCCAAGATATTTGTTTAAGAATTAACTCCCAAAAATATGCTAGTAAATTAGGGATTGTTTTAGATGAAAAAAGTGTATTACAGTTGAATAAAAAAAACAAAAAATTACAAAACATCAATATAATCTCCATTTCATCTCATTATGCCACTCAAATGAACAACATGGAACTGTTCAATAAAAATCTAAGTGTTGTTGGAGAGTGTTTAAAAAAGTTAACTAAAATTGGTATTAACATCAAGAACATAAACTTAGGAGGAGGATTTCCTGAAGCAACTGTAATGCCTCAAAAGCAGTTAACAAAGATAGCTATTGGATTAAAAACTGCTCTTGAAAATCTTAATATTGATTATGAAAAAATCTATTTTGAGCCTGGTAGATATTTTGTTGGAGATTCTGGATTATTTATTACTGAAATTATTAATGTTGTTAAAGACAGATGGATTTTTTTAAACATTGGAAATCATATCTGCCCTAAATTTGCCAGATGTTCCTTAAGATTCTATAATGCAACTCAAATTGCTGACCCCCATAAATATAAGACGTCTATTGCCGGGATTATTCCATCAGATCAAGATGTTTTAGCAAAAGATTATTTTTTCACTGAAAAACTAAACGAAGGCGATAAAGTTATTGTGACAAATGTAGGGGCCTATACTCTTACCTTTTCTAATCGTTTTCCTTATTCTTTACCCAATATATTTCTTGTCAAGGATAATGATATTAAACAAATTTTCACCCCGTCTATAGATCATGATTTTTCTATCTACTAAATGGTAATTTTGAAGAAAATAACCACTTTGATTAAATTTTTATCTGGTATCCTTTATTACCATAAGTTTCAAGCAATTTAAGATAAATTTTTCTATCTAAAACTTTGTTAAGAAATTCTCCTAGTAACATCTGGATATTATATAAATTCTAATTTTTTTTTAAAATCTTTTTCTTTATCCTTAAAAAAAATTAAAAGTGTGAAAAATAATAAATGGAATCATTTATCAGAAATGCTAAAAAAAGGAATGTAATTCAATTTAAAGAAGATAAAATAGGTTATGCGAATATTAAAATAGTGGGTTGTGGTGGCGCTGGAAATAATACTGTTGATAGATTGATGAAGATTGGAATAAGAGGCGCAAAATGCATTTCAATAAATACAGATCGCCAACATCTCGATATGAGAGATGCACATATAAAAATCTTAATAGGTAAAAATCTAACAAGAGGGTTAGGAGCAGGAGGTAATCCTGAGATAGGTAGAGCCGCGGCAGAAGAATCTAGAGAAGATTTAACTAAAGTTTTAAGAGACACAGATTTAGTATTTATCACTTGCGGTGAAGGTGGAGGTACTGGGACAGGAAGCGCACCAATCGTAGCTGAAATAGCAAAACTTGAAGGAGCTATTGTCGTTGGAGTGGTAACTATACCTTTTAATACAGAGATTGGACGTATTGAAAAGGCAAAAGAGAAAGGCAAAAGAGGGAATAAACCTCTTAAAACAATATGCGGATACATTGGTCGTAATTGATAACAATCGATTATTAGAAATTGCTCCAAACTTACCAATAATCGAAGCATTTAGTGTAGCAGATGAGGTTTTAGCTAGTATGGTAAAGGGTATTACCGAAACCATTTCTTTACCATCCTTAATTAATTTAGATTTTGCGGATGTACGAACTATATTAAGTACGGGAGGTGTGGCAATTGTTGGTATTGGAGAATCAAATGGAAAAGAAAACCGTGTAGAAGAAGCAATCAGTGATGCTCTTAACTTACCTTTACTTGATGTAACTATTGATGGTGCTAAAGGAGCGTTAATTCATGTATGTGGGGGAAATGACATGACGCTTGCCGAGGCTAACTCTGTGGCTCAGAAAATCTATGATAAAATGGATTTAAATGATTCTATGGTGATTTGGGGCGCAAGAGTTTCTGATGAATTTAATGGCTATTTAAGAGTGATGCTATTAATAACTGGAATAACTTCACCACAAATTTTTGGAAAATCTCCCTTGAATAATCCACTATCTTATGAATCAAAGGTAGCAAAATCAAAGATAGGATTAGGTGATGATATTTTTAATATTGGTGAAAT
>Ga0209976_10001121_pt1 | contig 16105 bp, 19 predicted proteins | sample SumtaG_FD_182806 | JGI IMG/M metagenome (GOLD analysis project Ga0209976, IMG submission 182806) | Deep subsurface microbial communities from Indian Ocean to uncover new lineages of life (NeLLi) - Sumatra_00157 metaG (SPAdes) (version 2) | ecosystem: Environmental > Aquatic > Marine > Oceanic >...
ACTATTAAGTAAAATAGGGCATACTAATTTGATTTCTGGTTTCTTCTCTATGATTTTTAATGCTACTTCTCTCGCAATTACTCCTAAAGACTTATCTAAACCGTTGCAAGGGATAATACATATTTCTCTGTTCTCCATTTTTTAAACACTTTATGATTCTGTTCTTAATTTTTTTATTAATTTTGTTATATCTCTCTTTTCCTGGAATATTAAGGCATCTGGGGCACATATTTTTGCACACGCACGGCAGAATACTACGCAATTATAAGGATTTTTTACAATTAACTTCTTCTCTTCATCATTTGTTTTCGCATAGACATCATGAGGGCAGAATTTATCACATTCCATGCAAAAATTGCATTTATCGTAATCAATAGTAGGCCACCAGGGGAGTTTATTTCGAGGAACTCCCATAAATGTCTCTTTATCCGCATCGTAACTTTTACTAATTTTCTTTATCGCCCTCATCTAATTTTTCTAAGGTCTTTTCTACTAATTCTATGGCTTCTTCAGTTGTCATTTCACGAATATCTAAAGGAATGAGATCCTTTTTAACATCTAAGCCAGCCTTTTCAAAAGCATCTCTAAAAAGTTTATATTGCATATTTGGAGCGCATCCACCAACCATATATTTTAGACCAGAACGTAAAAAATCCTCCCAAAAGCGATCTCCATCTTCCTCACATAATTGTGGGTGGATAAAACCATATTCCACAGGTAGTTCTATCCTTACACGATTGATAAAATCCCAAATATCCATTTTTGCAAAACCCGGACACTTTCCCGTACAAACACACATAATAAATCCAATATCTTTACTTCCTTCGTTCATAGTAACATCTCGATTAATTATTTATTATGATAGACCCGTTTATTCTAATAGCCAGTACTTTTTATAAAAATAAAACTTTACAATTGAAAATAATAAAATTTTCTATTTAAATATATGCATTATTATACATAGATGCATTCACTAATTTTTTTAATATTAAATTAACTTAAGATTTATATATAAAAAAAATATAATAATTATGAACATATGTATTAAAATGCATGAAAACATACATATTCAAATAATGGAATTATATAACCTTCGATTAGAAAAATTAAGAGCATTAACGGATGAAACACGTATCGAAATAATTAACCGCCTAAGGCACGGTGGGGAATTATGTGGCTGTGATTTCGATAAAATGTTTGACAAATCTCAGTCCACAATTTCAAGACATCTAAAGAAGCTAAAAGATGCAGATATAATTAAGAGTAGGAAAGAAGGGGTTAAAGTTATGTATAAAATAAAAGATTCATATATTTTTAAACTATTAGCAGTTTTAGATAATGTAATAAAAAGAAATCAAAAATATAAGAAAATCGTACAAATTCAGAACAGGATTTAAAGAGGTGTAAATTTTAGTGTCAGAATTAGAACATGAAAAAAATATTAGTGAAAAATTAAAGGTGGATATTTATGTGCCTTTAAATATATGCGCTTGCCAATGGGAAGGATTTATGAATCTCGTTTTTCAGGTAATTACACCGTATAATAAGTATATAACCTTCGATACAAAGAATTTAGATTCTGAAGAAGCAAGAAAATTAAATTTGCATAGTAATAGTGTAGTTATTGATGGAAATGAAATCGTTACGACTTCATTTGCTCTGAAGAAAAAGCTACCAGAATTATTGAAAGCAAAAGGTTTGAATTAATTTGAGTAAAAAAGATATCCACGCAGTAAACATTGTCTTAATACCATGTTCAGGTTCAGAATATCATGGTGAATTAGCACGACAGGTAGCAATACGATTGGTGGAGAAAAGTAAAATAGCTACTATTAGCTCAATGACATGTTCCACTATTTTCCTTAAAAATGTATTATTAGAAAAACAACATTTAGTTGAAATTACTAAAAATCATCTCAAACATTCCTTTATTATAATTATTAATGGATGTAATACAGCTTGTGCAAGTGTAATATATAAAAATCTTGATATTGTACCAGATTTGATTATTTCAGTCCAAGATATCATCCCTAAGCAACGCATGAATTTAAATGATCTCAATACTTTTAAAAATCTCCCTAAATTAAGCGAAATTAAAGAGGAGGATTTAAGAAAGGTAAATGAGTTTGTTCTTCAAGAATTAAAGAATCATGGTCGTAACATTGGTAAAATCGATGAAAATTAATATATAATTTTAAAACTTTTTCTTTCAAAAAAAGGTATTAAATTGACTTTCATATTCTGAAGAGCATATTAAAAACTCAAATATAAGGTAGCAAACCCCCAATACCAAATGCAGATAGCAAAAATTCAGTTCCTATCCAAATTAATAATATAGCAAATATTTTTTGCAACCATGAACTGATTTTGATGAATTTAACAATTACTCTTTGGTTAATTAATCCTAGTGCAGTTCCTATTAGAATATAAGGTATCATTAATCCTAATGCGTAAAAAGAAAATAATAAAAATCCTAAAATAAATGTTTCTTGATTCATGGCTATGGTAACGATGGATAAGTATATTGGTGTAATGCAGGCGATCCAAGGTGAACCCATAGAAAATCCAAGAATTAAAGCACCTAAAATTCCTTGATGTTCTTTTCTTTCTTTTTTATCATGTTTAATGCCATAAACATTCTTTAAAGTTTCCGCCTCTACTTGTGTTGGTTTGTAATTTTGTGGTTCTTTTTTACTAAATTTGCTGAAGAAAAGATAAAATGCCATTACTATTATAACGATACCAGATATCATTTTTATCCAAAAAATATATTGTATAAAACCCGAAATAACAATAAATATAGATGCAATTATTGTAAATACTGCAATAAAACCTATCGAAAATACCAAACTCATAAGTATGGCCTTTTTAGTTGAATTTGTTTGACCTTGAATGTATGCTATAAATGCTGGTAGTGTACCAATATTACAAGGTGCTAAAAAAGACAATAATCCTCCCCCAATTGATATAAAAAATAGTCCAAAATCAATCATTTTTAAAATTTAAGAGTTATATTTTTATAATAAAGCATCTACTTCTGTTTTAATATTGTTGAAACTACCTTGTGTAATGCCCACCATGGTAGCTTCAATATTTCCATTTGTATCTAATATTCTTACAGTTGGCTTGTATCTTATATTAAAATAACTAGCATAGGTATATTGAACTTTATCCCGTATTACTGGCCAATTAGGACTATATCCGTCTAACCATCCATCTAATGCACTATTAGATGTTTCAGCAGTTGTATCAAGAGAAATTGGAACAATATATAATTTATTACTATTGAAAATATTATCTATATCTGCTAAAATGCCAGCTTGCTCTGGACATCCAGTGCAGTGGGTGCCAAAAAAGAATATAATTACTACTTTACCTTGATGATTTGCTAATCGAATTATTTGTCCATAAATTGTTGTTAAAGTGATATCGGACTGATAAGGTTCCGTAGGAGGTTCCGTGGGATTATCAGGGATCGTGGGAGTATTAGACCCTCCCCCATTTAACATATCTTCAAAAATTCCTCCTGAAATTAATAAAATAAGTATTATACTAACAGGGAAAATCACAATAGATAAACTTATAAACTTTTTATAACTTTTTGATACTTTTTTATAACGAACGAGCCTATAGTGCACTCTTCTATGATTTTCAGTATTTTGATTGTTATTATCTTCTGTTGACATTTTATGAGTTTTTTAATTTTCCTATTTATCCGATTTGCATGTCTGAATTATAAGTGGCTCGAGATTTTTCAGTATAAGTTTTTGTCTTGGGAATTTCTGTAAATCTATAGAGAGCTCTTTTTGGGTGCTATATGTTTCTAGATACTGATCTGAGAGATATATATTAATTCCATTAACTACAAGTCTTTTATTTTTCTGAAAATTTCCTAATTTATCATTTGGAATTGGTTCCAATTTGGGCTCATAAATATGAATGCAACCTTGTGTAAAAAATGAAATTTTTACTAAAAGATTGATAATTCTTTTTTTTTTAGTATATTCCTGTGCTTTATTTGAAAAGGACACATTCATAATCAAAACCATAATTGTGGATTATTATAAAAATATTTAATTTAATTCTTAATTTATATTTTATTAATTTGTAAGAATATTAAAACATTTAAGTTACATTTTGAAACCTTTTATAACATTATAAATGAGTACAATATTCTAAGCTAAAAAGCATCAGATTTGATATTATTTAAATGAAAATTACTTATTTAATATGGAGCCTAGAAAGTGATGGATGATAGAGGATAATTCAATTGAAGAAATTCATAGGAACCTACCTTGGTATAAAGATTTTATAGAATTAGATTACATAAATTGTAATCTAATTGTTGGCATGAAATATCCGACAAAACAAGAAATTAAAGCATATAAATCAGGGAAAATAATACTTAAACTTATTGTAAGACCACATGTAATTTTTCTTTTATTTAAAATCGGAAATTTGGATTGGTGTGATGTTGCATATTCAAATTGTCTCCATCAAGAAATAGACCACAGTAAGTATCAAATAAATTTACAGAAAAATTATCCAGAAAAGCTGAAATTAATGTTAGTGGATAATAATTCTCGAGTCGTAAAAGTTTATAGAGTATTAAAATTAAGCAAAAAATTTACTAATATATTGAAGGATGCTATTATTGAACAATACAACAACTCTCCATCTGTCAATAATTACAATGTTGAAGTAAAAAAAATATATAATGAATTTCAACCAGGGCAATTAGCAATTAGTAAACTTGTTAAAGCTTCGTGTGAAATTCAAGGTACAGATAGAAAGGAATTTATCGAATTAGTATATGATAAATTAGGGTATGGAACTGCAAAAAAGATTCCTTTATGGATTTATGATTGTGTTCATAAAAAAGATGATAATAAGGGAATAATTACAAAAGAAAGTATACCTGATGATCTAATAAAAAAAGGAGTAGTGAAATGTAAATATAGGAAGATAGCGGATCGTCATTTATATGCTGAACTGTATAAGATTCGAGTAGTAAAGAAAAAAAGATCAAAAAATAAAAACGTTTAACAAATAGATAAAGTAAAAACAGCTTTACCTAACAAAAAATATCTAGGTTTTAATCCCTAACGATTAAAAAACAATTTTATATCTGAATTAGGTTATTTTTTGGTGAAAATTCACCTATTATGAAAACATAGAGAAAAAATATATCTTTTTTAGAAATCAGAGGCTTTCTTTCTAAAAATTAAATCTCCCATTTTAACATTAAATATTCGTTCCATTAAAGAGCATTTCGCTTTAAGTAAATAATAAACGTCTTTGTCGGGAATTTCAATTTTATATAGACTTTCAAAATTACCTTGTCCTTTTGATAAAATAATGCCATCATCTGCGTAAAAATACTTCTTAAATTCTTCAGTAGCATTAGATAAATCTATTCCTGGTGTTGCTTGTGCCTCTATAACTTTTATTATTTCCGTTAATTTGATAAATTTAGCATCTTCTATCGTAGCATCATTTATTATAGGGTTAGATCTAACAGAATAAATAACTTCTAAATTTGGATATATATTTTTTAGAGTAATTACTAAAATTTTATCAAACACAATTTCTCCAGCATTATCACCCAGAATTAATATTTGATCTGCTCTTTTGAGGGAATTTTTAAATTTTTGAATGTCATTGATTTTTAAATTCTCAGGAGAAAAAGTCTTTAAATCATTTATTAAATCAACTTTATGATGTGCACCAAAATCAATAGTGTTGCCAATAGCAGCAATAGCTATAGCTTCGAACAAAGGATCCTCTGATTTTTCAACAAGATCTTTAATTTCATCATAATATTTCAATGCAAGGCGGTTATATTTTTCCTTTATTAATTTGTAAGGATCTAATTCTCCTAATGCTTCAGCTACAAGTTGATATGCTTTTTTTCCAATTAATGGTCCTGGTTTTTTTAAAATATCTGCTTTTGTGAAATACACCATCATTTTTTTCTGAGTTTCAATGATTTTCTTATTTGAAATTGAAGGATATAGAAGTTTTAATGCTTTATAAATTTGATCAAGCATGCATCCAATACATTCTGGTTCTAACAACATATTTTAACATTCAATAAAATGGTTTATTTAATAATAATCTTTAATGAAACAGAATAAGGAATAAAAACTGCTATTAAACTGTTGAATCTAGTTTGTAATGCAAAATTGACCTTTCTATATGTTTTCAATCCTCTATTTCATCTAAAATTTGAAAGATTTCTTCAATTATATCTTTTAAATCTACCACTTTTTGTTCCTCTGAGACCATATTTTTAATAGTCACTTTTTTTACGTCCATCTCTTTTGGACCAATAATAATTGTTATTCCTACTCCTAAATCGCTTGCCTTCTTTAATTGATTTTTTACATTTTTAAAACTATAGTCTACAATACAAGGAAGATCTTCATCTCGAAGAATTCTCGCAACTTCAAGGGTATAACCAGAAACATTTTCATTAATTGATGCAATATAAATAGTGTCTGTATAATCCTTTTCACTTATCCACTCGGGAATCAAATTATAAGTTTTCAAGAATAAAGATATCATTAAAACTCCCATACCAAATCCCGTCCCGGTTATCTTTTCATCTGAAAATAATGATAATAGATCATCATAACGACCTCCTCCAAAAATACTTCGTATATTTTCAGTTCCAGTATCAAATACTTCATAAATAACACCGGTATAATAATCTAGGCCTCTTACTGTCCCAGAAGAGAATGCACAATAATCAGAAATATCTGCTTCTTTAATAAGTCTTTCAAATTTTATTAATTCAAGATATCCTTTAGATTCATAAAATTTTTCAGGAATGTCATCAAATCTTTTTAATAATTCATCAACACTGTTAGCATCTTTTAATTTTAAAATACCTTGAATGATAACTTCGTTTTCGAATGCTTCAATTATATATTTTTCAAATTCAGCTTCATCCATTTTGCCAGATTTATCTAATATTTTGAATACCAAAGGTAATTTTTCTTCCTTAATCTCAAGTATCACTTTACACAATGAATCCATAAACCGTCGACTATTATAATAGATTTGAAACTGTTCTGAAGTGGCTCCAAATTCAGTAAATATATCCACAATGATGTTAAATATTTCTAGATCAGCATATAGACTTTCTTCACCTAAGATATCCACGTTCGGTTGTGTAAATTCCCTTCGGCGACCTTTCTGGGGTCTCTCATATCTATAGCATGTAGGTATTGAAAACCATCTAATAGGTTTCTTAAGTTCCTGACTTTTTTTTGCAACCATTCGAGCTAAGGAAGGTGTAAGTTCGGGGATTAATATTAATCTTTCTCCTTGTTTCTTTTCAATAATAAATGATTGGTCATTAACCAATTCATCAGAAGATTTAGCCGCAAAAATTTCAACAGGTTCTAATTGTGGAGTCTTATATTCTTCATATCCATATCTCTCTGCAACATCTCGTATTGTATCAATTATCCAATTGTCTTCTCTTAAATCTGAAGGATAAAAGTCTTTCATTCCTCTGAGTGGTTCTTTTGAAAATTTCTTAGACATCAAATCACCTGTTTTCTTTACAACTACAATAAAAATTTAAAAAGAATGGAAACAAATAATTTTTTCTATTTAATAATAATAATATTTTTTTTAATGCTAATATGTTCTTTATTAACATTTTAATGTTTAATTAAAAGATAAAATAATTTAGCCTTTAGAAGCGATTATAATGCCCCAAAATGAAATATATAATAGAATATCAGAATCAATCGTCAATTTAGATGAAGAAAAGGCGATTGAATTAGCAAATCAAGCATTAAATGAAAATATGGATCTACTTGAAGTTATTGAAAAAGGATATGCTGATGGAATACGAAGAGTTGGAGAATTATGGGAAGACGGAGAATACTTCCTGCCAGAGTTAATGATGGGTGCGAGAATTATGCAAACCTGTTTGGATCTCATAACTCCTCATCTTCAGAAAGAAACTGAAAGAATAACACGTGGAACAGTGATTATAGCCACGATTGAGGGAGATATACATTCAATTGGCAAAACTATTGTAGCCACAATGCTTAGAGCTTATGGATTTGAAGTACATGATTTAGGAGCGGATGTTTCAATTGAAAAGATCATTGATAAAGCTATTGAAAAGAACGCGGATGTTATTGGTGTTTCAGCGCTTTTAACAACAACCATGATAGGTCAAAAATCATTAATTCAGAAATTGAAAGAAAGAAATTTGACTGATAGATTTAAAGTTATTTTGGGAGGAGCCCCTGTCACAGCATCATGGGTAGAGGAATGTAACGCAGCGGGTTTTGCTGAAAATGCTGTAAAGGCAGTTAGTTTAGTTAAAACACTTATAGAAAAATAGCTTTCATATTTCTGAAGGAATTGATTAAATATGTCATTTCAAGATTGGTTAAATGATGATTCTGTAATCTTATTTGATGGAGGAATGGGAACAGAGTTAATCAAAAGAGGATTAACACTCGGGAAAATCCCTGATGTACTAAATATTGAACAACCAGAGATTATTTCTGAAATTCATAAATCATATTATGAAGCGGGCTCAAATATGTGTCAAACAAATACTTTTGGTTCAACCCCCCTAAACTTAGAAAGATATGATCTTGATAATCAAATTGAAGAAATTATAAGAAAAGCGTTAATTAATATAAAAAAAGCTTGTCCTCCTGGAAAATTGATTGTTGGTGATATTGGGCCAACGGGGGAATTCAGACCACCTGTAGGAAATGCTACGAGTAAGGATTGGCATGAAAGTTTTACTACTCAAGCTATGTTATTAGAAAAAGGTGTAGATCTATTTCATATAGAAACAATTTCAGATATTGAAGAGATTACAACAGCTATCAAAGCAGTAAGAGAAATTTCTGAAAAACCAATAATCGCTTCAATTACCTATAAAAAGACGAAAAGAGGATTTTTTACAATTATGGGAGATTCTTTAGAGAAATGTATTAAAACTCTTGACAATGAAAAAGTAGATGTTATAGGGGCGAATTGTACTCTTGGATCGAATGACATGTTATTATTGCTAAAAGAAGCAGTTGAAATTACCAATAAACCTCTTTCTGTAAAACCGAATGCTGGACAACCGAGAATTGAGGGATCATCTACATATTATGATCAGCCTATTGAAGAATTTGTAGATGATATCCGACAAATGATTAATATAGGTGTAAAACTCGTAGGAGGGTGTTGCGGTACCTCCCCTGAAACTATTAGATCAATAAGAAAGATTATAGATTCATTTTAAAAAAAATATTGAAAGATAATTAAAATGCCAATTATTAGACCAAAAATTGAAGTATTAGATGATGAACATAAAAAGTTAATTCTAGAAGAAGCTATGAGTATCCTTGAAACTCAAGGAGTCTTTTTTGAAAATCAGGAAGCGATAGAATTACTTAAGAATCAAGGAGTAAACCACGAGGGTCAACGATTCTTTATTCCATCAGATTTGATAAATAAATGTTTAGATACAACTCCTAACAACATTACATTATACGATAGAGATGGAAATGAAAGTGTTTCATTAAAAGATGATATTGTTAATTTTGATCCGGGTTCGGCAGCAATCTTTATATTAGATGAGGATACTGGAGAGATTAGAGAGGGATTATCTAAAGATTTCATTAGATTTTCAAAGATTGTTGAACAACTAAAATACATTGAAGTACAAAGTACTGCTTTAATTTACAATGATGTACCAAAAGAAGCTCAGGATTGGCACAGATTGTATCTAGCACTTTCTAATTGTTATAAACCTGTAGTAACTGGAACATTTCGTAAAGAAAGTTTTTCAATTATGCGAGAGATATTGTTAGCTTGTAGAACATCTGAAGATGATTTAGCTAGAAAACCTTTAGCTATATTTGATGCATGTCCGAGCCCTCCATTAAAGTGGTCAGATCTCACAACACAATCTCTAATTGATGCTGCGAAATCCATGATACCTTCAGAATTTGTCTCAATGCCATTAGCTGGAGCAAGTGCTCCAATTACATTAATCGGATCTATTACTCAACACTGTGCTGAGTGCCTTGCAGGAGTTGTAATCGTTCAATTATCAAAACGTGGAGCTCCATTGATATGGGGTGGTTCTCCTGCTGTATTTGATATGAAATATGGGACAACACCTATGGGTGCAATTGAAACTATGATGATTAACATAGGTGATGTTGAAATGGGAAAGCTCCTAAACTTACCAACCCATGCTTATATGAGTTTAAGTGATTCTAAAATTCCTGATAGTCAAGCAGGTTTTGAAGCGGGAATGGGTGCTCTTTTAGCTGGATTGGCGGGAATTAATATGGTATCTGGCCCTGGGATGTTAGATTTCGAATCAACTCAGAGTATTGAAAAATTAATTATTGATAATGAAATTGTGGGTATGGTTAAGAGGTTACTCAGTGGTATTGAAGATTACGGGAGACCTTTCGCGTCTAAAATTCTAAGTGATTATGGTGATAAGGAGGAATTACTATCTCACCCTTCTACTTTAAAATACTTTAGAAAAGAATTATTCTTCCCAAGTTCAATTATCAATAGGATGACGCGAGATTCATGGAAGGAATCAGGATCAAAATCTGCTAGAAAACGGGCAAGAGATATTGCATCGAAATTTATAGAGAAACCTCCTGTTAATCGCATTGATGATAGTTTAATAAAGGAGCTAGATAAATTAGCATTTGATAATTTAAAATAAGCAAATTCTTCAATTCCTTTTTCGAAATTTGTATATTTAAAAAAAGTAAAGTGTAATCTACCAAAATTTTTACCAGAAAGACTTAAATCAAATTAGATTGAAATTTATTATTATTAGAATTCGTATTTATAATACTTACAAATTTAGGTTTTAAAGTAAATGCCAAAAGTAATAGAGAATAAAGAAGAAAAATTTTCCCTGTTTCTAAACAAAGATAGGTGCGGAGGTTGTCAAGCGTGTATAAGTGTCTGTCCCACAGGTATTCTAGAAGTAAGTGATGTACTAAATTATAGAATTGCCTATATCCCAAGAGTTAAAGAGGGAAAAGGAAAATATTGTACTGGATGTAGACGTTGCGAATATTGCTGTCCCGATTGGTGTATCTACGTATTAGATGATGAAAAGCAAAATCATAGCGAGAAAGTTAAAACTTAATGAGATGAAAAAAATGAGCATTAATAATAAGAAAAGATTTTTAACAGAAGGTAAGTACGTAATGATGGGAAATATAGCTATGGCTGAGGGAGCTTTAGCCGCTGGATTAGATTTTTTTGGAGGATATCCGATTACTCCAAGTACAGAAGTTATTGAACATCTTGCAAAACGATTACCTGAAGTTGGGGGATGTTGTATGCAAATGGAAGATGAACTAGCTTCAATTAATGCTGTTATCGGTGCTTCACTCGTAGGATCAAAATCGATGACAGCTACTTCAGGACCAGGAATTTCTTTGATGACTGAGACAATTAGTATGGCCGCCAATCTGGAAATTCCCTTTGTTTTTGCTGATGTAATGCGAAATGGTCCAGGTACCGGTTTTGTAACAGAACCACATCATAATGATTTAGGATTAATGCGATTTGCCGGAAATGGAGAATTTCAAGTTATAGCATTAGCTCCAATGAACTGCCAAGAACTTTTTGATTTAACAATTACTGCATTCAATTTCGCAGAAACTTATCGCTGTCCAGTGTTTATTATATCGGATGCATATTTAGGCCATCTTCATGAATCAGTTAACATACCACCTAAGGAAGAAATAATTAAGCGGGTTATTAATCGCGAATTACCTCAAGATTTGAATAACAAATTTTCTTATAAGAATGAAAACAATGGTAAATATATAATACCAAAACCCCCGATAATGGGAACAGACTATTCTCCAGTAATGTTCCTTCATCAACCTCATAATCCTCAAGGATTTGCAAATCGTAGACTATCCCTGCCATTCACAGAAATGTTAATTGAAAAAATTAGATCTAATATGGATAAAATATCACTTACCGAGGAATATAAATTAGACGATGCTGAAATAATAATAATATCTTATGGTTTACCTGTAAGGACAAGTTATCGTGCTGTTGATATTGCACGTAAAGAAGGAGTAAAAGTTGGGATATTTAGATTAATAACCGTTTGGCCTTTCCCAGATGAAAAAGTAAAAGAGATTGTTAAAGACGCTCAAGCAATAATAGTTCCAGAACTAAATTATACTGGAGTAATAGCGGAACAAATTGAAAGAGTTACTCCACTTAAAACCCCTATTATAAGAATTCCGAAGGTTAGTGATTTACATCATCCAGATGATATTTTAAAAATAATTATGGAGGTAGCAAAATAATGTCGGGATTAGGTCCTACTTATCCAAGTGAAAAACCAGAACATCCTTATCTCTCAATTTCTTTACCTGGCCGTTTTACTGGATCTTATATATCTAGATTTTGTGCAGGCTGTGGATATGGCATAATAGGCCACTTATTTAATAAAGTTTTTGAAGATGAACAATTAGATCCTAAACTTTATCCAATTGTAATTGGAATTGGATGTTATAGTCAAATGTTATTAACACTACATTTCGCGTCTCAAAAAATCTTAGCGCTTCATGGTCGGGCTCCAGGATTGGCTACAGGTATGAAAATGGCAAACCCAAAAATGAAACCTATAATTTTTGCTGGTGATGGAGATGCCCTTGGAATTGGAGGAAATCATTTCATCCATATTTGCCGAAGAAATCTCGATTGCGTAATTTTTGTTTTCAATAATAGTATTTATGCTATGACTGGTGGGCAAGGTGCACCAACGACTTTATTTGGAGCAAATAGTACAACAACACCTTATAAAATGTTTGAAAATCGAATTGATGGCGTTAATCTTGCCCTCACTGCTGGTGCTTCATATGTAACAAGAACTACCGTTGCTCATCCAAGAACACTAATGAAATATTTCAAAAAAGCTTTAAAACATAAAGGAACTTCAATAATCGAAGTTATTACTCCATGTGTTACATATTTCGGAAGAAAAAACTTAGATAATTTAGGCTCCGAATATCTGAATGTAAAGGGTGAAAAAATGGATAATACCGGTATAATGATCGATTGGATTAAAAGAAATAGTGTTCGAATAAACCAAGCAAAATTCATGACAGAAGTAGAATTATTCAATAAATATGTGATAGGAGAATTTAGATATGCTCCCAACAAACCTGAATATTCCGAAGAATATGATAAAATAAAGAAATTGGCAATGGAGGAAAAATAAAGAATGTCGCGATATGAGATTCGAATATCGGGATTTGGAGGGCAGGGAGTCATTACCTTATCTAAAATGATTATTACTGCAAGTTCTTTATTTGAGAGCTTAACTGCGACTCAAACTGAAGCTTACTCTGCCTCTGCTAGAGGTGGCTCGTGTTGGGCAGAGATTGTGATTGATCTAGATAAAAGTATAAAGTTTATTGATTATCCTAAAGCATTAAAACCGTATGATTTTTTAATAATACTATCAGAGGAATCAGCTTCAAGAATTAGCCCGAGAGATGTTAAAAACGAGGAAAACACAGGATTTTTGATATGGGATCCTTCTACGATTAAGCAATTTAAAGCTCTTAAAAGAATTAAAAAAGTATTAGGCATTCCTGTCCAGAAATTGGCTGTTGAAAACTTTGGCAATATTGTATTTGGGAATTCAATCTTATTTGGTGCATTCACAATTCTTTCTGGCATTATTTCAGAAGAGTCTGCTATAGAAACGATTAAAAAATTCGTGCCAACAGGAACCTTAGAGAAGAATATGGAGGCTTTTGAATTAGGAAAACGAGAAGCACAAGATTTCATTAAAAAGTTACAGGAGGAGGAGTAAAGGAAATGTATATAGACAAAATAAAAAAGGGATGGGGTGAATTAGATTCTGAAATCATTAAGAAAGGAAAATGTGTTTACTGTGGGGCATGCGGAGCATTTTGTGCTAATATTAAGTTTGATTTTGAAAAAGAAGTGCCTATTGAAGATGGTTCTTGTCAGGATGTAAATACATGCCGAGATGGTTTTGGTTTATGTTATAATCTTTGTCCTAAGACAGGAATAGAGCAAATTCCACTGTCATTATTGGATAAATGGGTATTTGGAAAGAACCAAAATAAAATCCTTGGGCATTATATTGATATAGTTTCTGTAAAGCTCACTAACTTAGGTAAGGAAAATCTCCCTATTGAAGCCGGTCCATTAACGGCATTATTATCTATAGCAATGGAAGAAGGTCTAATTGATTGTTCTATAATAACTGATAAAGATGACAATTTTAGACCTTTCCCAATGCTCGGAACTAATCGTAAGGAATTATTTAAAGGCGTAGGTTATAAACCGACTCAAAGTCCAACACTCTCTTTAGTGGGGGATGCCATCAATAAAGAACATACGGATATTGCCGTTGTTGGTACCCCTTGTCAAATACAAGCTTTGAGAAAATTACAAAATCATCCAGGATTTGATTTTGAAGCCTTTGATTTAGTTTCACTAGCAATTGGGACATTCTGTTTTGGAACTTTCTATAATCAGTTACTAACAAGTTGTTTTAAAGAATACGGAATAAATAACAAAGAGATAATAAAAGTGGGAACGGATAAAAACAAGTTTAAAATGAATATCCTTACTAAGAATGGTAATACAGAAATCCCACTCAATTATATTTATGATAGAGCTATTCGAAACTCTTGTTTTTCATGTTCAGATTATACAGCTTCATTTGCAGATATATCTGTAGGAAATATAGGAAGTGAAGATGGGTGGAGAACCATGATTATTAGAACGGAGAGAGGAAAGAAAATTTACGATAAGGTATTACAAAGAGGAATTTTTGAGGAAAAACACCTTTCAAAAGATGTTGAAGAATTAGTATTAGATATCACAAGGAAAAAAACAGATATTGTAAAGATTGAATCGATTATCAAGCATTCCACTGAAATCAAGAGTTTTATTATTCGAAATGAAAGAATCGCAAGAACATATAAGCCAGGAATGTTTGTCATATTTTGGCTTCCCGATACAGACTTCTTCCCAATGTCGATTTCTAATGTCAAAGGAAATTTGATAGAAATTACCGTCCAAAAAGTAGGTGAAGGAACTGCTGAATTATTCGAACTGAAGAAAGGGGATAGTATAGGGATTAGGGGACCATTTGGTAATCATTGGAATTATGAAGAAGCTAATAATATCCTTATTGTTGGCGGTGGTATGGGTATCGCAGCATTAACATCATTAGTTGAACCACTAAAACAATATAAGAAAAATGTGACAGTTACTATAGGTGCAACAGATAAAGTATCACTGATTTTTGCTGATAGATTACTCGAGCTTATACCTAGTACCATGTGCAGTACGGATGATGGTTCTGTAGGAAAAAAATGTTTTGTAACAGATACAATAGAAGAGATAATTACACATAATTCTATCGATCTGATTATTACGTGTGGTCCTGAGGTTATGATGAAGAAAGTTTTAGAGATAGCAGAGTTAAAAAACATCAAAGTACAAGCATCATTAGAGAGAAAAATGAAATGTGGAGTGGGTTTGTGTGGTTCCTGTTGTATTGGGAACGATAATGATGTTTCAATTTGTAAAACTGGCCCCATTTTTAGTTCCTCAGACTTAAAAATATTTCCGCAATTTGGAACTTACTCCAAATAAATTATTCCTTTTTTTACCACAAATTGAGGCGAAAACTATAAATAGAGGTTTAAATATATATTTTTGGGGCAATTCTATAACAGATTTGTTATATTATAAGAGTTTCAGTCCTTACATATTTTAATTTCATTAAATTATAATTTTTGGTTAAAAAAGGAGAAAAATATGGCTAATAAAGAAAACGGATTATTGAAGGCAGAAGAAGAATTACGATTACACAGTGAAATCATGACAAATTTAGCTGAAGGTGTATATCTTATAAGGTTGGATGATGGAATAATTGTCTATGCAAATCCCCGATTTGAGGAAATGTTTGGTTATGATCGAGATGAAATGATTGGAAAAGAAGTCTCAATTGTAAATGCCCCTACTACCGAAAAGACCCCAGGTGAAATAAAAGAAGAAATAATTGGAA
>Ga0209976_10001127_pt1 | contig 16056 bp, 19 predicted proteins | sample SumtaG_FD_182806 | JGI IMG/M metagenome (GOLD analysis project Ga0209976, IMG submission 182806) | Deep subsurface microbial communities from Indian Ocean to uncover new lineages of life (NeLLi) - Sumatra_00157 metaG (SPAdes) (version 2) | ecosystem: Environmental > Aquatic > Marine > Oceanic >...
CATCGAAGATTCGACGCGGCCAGCGTGGACGCATCATATCTGGCTTCTCTGCGGGTGGTCTTTCATACGGCTATCAGGTGATACGCGAGTTAGATAGTGCGGGGGACGTCGTACGCGGCAAGCGCTCCATCAAAGAGCCCGAGGCAGCCATCGTGCGACGAATTTTTATGGAATACGCAAGCGGAAAATCTCCGCGCAGAATTGCAGCCGATCTCAACGGTGATGGCATACTGTCGCCACGCGGGGGACAGTGGAATGCATCGACAATCAACGGGCACCGGGGGCGACGCAACGGCATTCTGCAGAACGAATTGTACAGGGGACAGCTCATCCATAATCGCGTCAGGATGCTAAGAGATCCCGATACGGGAAGGCGTATATCCCGAGTGAATGCTGAGACCGAATGGATACGCGTTGAGGCCCCAGAATTGAGGATCGTCTCCGATGAACTGTGGAGTGACGCGCAACAAACCAAGAGGCGTTACAGCGGGCGGCCGGCCCAGAACTGCAGGCGAGCGAAGCGTCTGCTCTCAGGACTTTTAACGTGTGGCCAGTGTGGCGGCGCGTTCACGCTCGTCCGGCCCGGAAAGTATGGCTGCGCAACTCACCGAGAGAAGGGAACTTGCACCAATGGCAGCCAAATTTCAGTGGACCAGCTTGAGCACCGGGTGCTGGCGGGCATCAAAATGCGCCTTCGAGACCCAGCGCTTTTGGCTGAGTTCATTCGCGAGTTTGGTTGGGAACTGAAGCGTCTCCAAAACACCTCTACCGACGAAAACTCTGTTAGCAAAAAGTCGCTAGAGGAGATCAAACAGAAAATAGCGAGAATCGTGAATGCAATTGCGGAAGGGACGGACACACCGACTTTACGGCAGACTTTGATTTCTCTCGAAGGTGAAAAGGCCGAGCTTGAGAGAAAGGCTGCGGTTTCCTATAGACCACTGTTGCTCGAACCGCCGCCGCTGCCTCATCTTGCTGTACTCTTCCGCCGAAAGGTTGAAGGGCTTGAGACCGCCCTAAACGCAGAACCCAACATCACGACCACGGCCGCTTCTATCCTCCGCCCGCTAATTAATGCAATCGTCCTGCATCCTCGTAATAAGAAGCGAGGCAACATGCCGATTGAGGTTTACAGCGACCCTAGCGCGCTCTTTCTCGTGCCCAATGACGAAGCTAAGGGGGAGAATTGGATGATAACAGTGGTAGCGGAGGAGGGACTCGAACCCCCGACACGCGGATTATGATTCCGCTGCTCTAACCAGCTGAGCTACTCCGCCAATTGGCTTTACAATCAGCGATATAGGGATCGCCAATAATTGCTGTCAAGCAAACGCCGCCCATGCACGAGAGCGCGCGCGATCTGCCATTTGATCCTCACCCTGACGGGCTCCGGCAGACGCGCGCTCGCCGTCCGCGCCCTTGCCGGAGCCTGCGCCGCTTGAGCGAGCTTCCGCCCAAGCCCAAAGCCCGGCTCCTTGACGAAACGGAGCATGGTGAAAAGGCCGAAGGGCCGGAGCGACCGGCGCTCGTCCAAGCGCAGATCGTCACACACAAGCACCCGGTCGAGCCCGAAAACGGGGCGCCAGCCGATAAAATCGGCGAACGGCGCGAGCTTCCGCTCAAGCCATCCGCGCACCCCCTCCTCCTGGCTGAAATGGTTGACAAGGATCACCTCGCCGCCAGGCGCGCAAACGCGCTCAAGCTCGCGCATTACCCGCTCCGGCTCCGGCACCACCGTCATCACATACATGGCGACGACCGTATCGAAGCTGCCGTCGGGAAAGGCGAGAGCGCCCGCGTCCATTTCGTGCAGAGCGGTAACATTTTTTAGCTTCTTGCGCGCGACCTTGTCTCGAGCCTTGGCCAGCATCTCAGGCGAAAGATCGATGCCGGTGATGGTGAGATGGCTGCCATAGCAGGGAAGCGACAGCCCGGTGCCCACGCCCACCTCAAGCACGCTTCCCTTCCGCTCGTTGATGATGCGGACCGCATGCTTGCGCCCGGTCCCGGCGACAAGCCCGAAGGTGAAGTCATAGACCGGCGCCCAGCGGCGATAGGCATGACGTATGGAATAAGCATCCATCACGGGCGCCTTGTAAGCCACCTTGCCCCTCCGACCTCTAAGCGCCGCTTCGGCGCTTTACCGCGATACGGCCGCAAGCGGCTTCTCGGTCCGGCTCTTTGCCGCCTTAACCGCAATGCCGTCCTTGGCCCAATTTGCGTCTCGCGCCGCGGCCTTGATCCAGCCGCCGCCGAGAACCCGCTCGCCGCCGCCGTCTCTGCCCGCGTAAAAAACGCAAGCTTGTCCGGGCGACACGCCGTCCTCGCCATGGACGAGTTCCACGGTGAGCCCGTCCTCCTCGACGCGCAATCGCGCCGGCTGCAAAGGCCCTCTCGAGCGGATGCGCGCGAGGATCTCCTCTCCCCTCGCCGCGACAGCCTCGTAAGGCTCATCGCCCAGCCAATTGACGTCGCGCAATTTGAGACGCCGCGTCCGCAAAGCCTCGCGTGGGCCGACCACGACCTCGCGCGAAGCGGCATCGAGCTTCAGCACGTAAAGCGGCTCCTGCGCTGCGACACCGATCCCCTTTCGCTGGCCGATCGTATAATTGATGATTCCGCCATGGCGGCCGAGAACGCGGCCATCGATGTGCACAATATTGCCGGCCTCGGCAGCGCCCGGGCGCAAGCGCTCGATCACCTGCGTATAGCGGCCGCTTGGCACGAAGCAGATATCCTGGCTGTCCGACTTCTCGGCCACGTCGAGCCTGAAATCGCGCGCGAGCTTGCGCGTCGCCTCCTTGTCGAGGGTCCCAAGCGGGAACCGCAAGAAGGCAAGCTGCTCGCGCGTGGTGGCGAACAGGAAATAGCTCTGGTCGCGCTCCTTGTCGGCGGCGCGGTAAAGCTCCCATCCGTGAGCGCCCGGCGCGCTCCGCACATAGTGACCGGTGGCAAGCGCGCCAGCGCCGAGGTTCGAGGCCGTCTCCAGGAGATCGTGGAACTTGATCTTCTGGTTGCAGGCAACGCAAGGAACCGGCGTCTCGCCCTGAAGATAGCTGTCCGCGAACTCGCCCATCACGGCTTTTGCGAAACGCGCCTCGTAGTCGAGCACGTAATGGGGAATCTGCAATTTGTCGGCGACGCGGCGCGCGTCTTGAATGTCCTGGCCGGCGCAACAGGCCCCCTTGCGGCCGGGCGCCTCGCCGTGGTCATAGAGCTGGAGCGTGACACCGACGATGTCGTAGCCTTCAGCCTTCATGAGGGCCGCCACGACGGAGGAATCGACCCCGCCGGACATGGCGACGACCACCCTTGTGTCGGCCGGAACGCCGTCAAGATGAAGACTGTTAAGCATTGGGGGCTGCACCGAAACCTCGGAAATTCCTGGTTGAAGCTCTCGAGCAACGCCGGCCGGCAAGGTCTTCGCGGCCTTGAGCCAGTATAGCCGGTCCGCTCGGGGCCGGCGCCGCTTTTCTTCTGCCTGGGTGCGCGGAACATAGGCAGGACCTGCCGGTTAAGCAAGGCAAGGCGGCCGGCAAAGGCCCTGGCCAAGCCTTAAGGGCGCTGGGCCTATTCCTACGTTTTCAGCAAGTTTGGAGTATTTCCTTGCCGCTTCTTTTACCGGACGGCTTAGGTAAATCTTAAAGGCGACTTGCTAGCGTGCCCGAGTAGTTGGTGCATCGAAGGTGTTGGTGGTTGTGAGTACGATGACCGAAAATTATAGACCGCGCGTAAGGTATGTGATCGGACCCGACGGCAGCCCACTGACCGTTGCCGACCTCCCGCCCCCCAATACTCAGCGTTGGGTCATCCGCCGCAAGGCCGAAGTCGTGGCCGCGGTACGGGGTGGCTTGCTCAGCCTCGAGGAGGCTTGCGAGCGCTATACGCTAACGGTCGATGAGTTTCTGACTTGGCAGCGCTCAATCGACAGGCACGGCCTCCCAGGCCTGCGCGCGACCCGCGTCCAGGACTATCGCGGCTAATCCGCCTTAAATCCGACTGTTGAATCTTACCGCGCGGCGCGAGCCGCGGCGGTCTGGGGCATGACCTTGTTGCAATTCGACGCGCCGCGCTTCCAGCGCTCAATATCGTATTGCATCTTGGCGGCAAGATTGGGCGGCATCCCCCGGTTCTGGGTCAGGACCACCGTGTAGGGTCCTTCCTGCTTGAAATGGATGGCGTAGGTGGCAAAACCGGCGCGCCCCAAAGCCTGCTTCTGATGGACGGTGATCTGCACCTTGCGGCCACTCGGACTGACATCGGCCCGGTAAACATGTTTGGGCAGAAGCGGATCGATGGCATTGAACCAGCAGCTCTTGATTCGGCCACCGAGCACAACATAGGCGTCGACCGGCTTTGAGGTCGCGATCGACGTTCTTCTCGCGCGAGGGCGCGGCACGGCGCTCGTGCTTTCGTTAGAGGCTCTGAGCGAGGCCCCGCCGGCCGGGGCGCTCCCCAGCCATGACCCGGCGACGCCGCTCGGGCGCGAGGCGCAACCGGCAACGGATAGGAGCGCCAAAACCGCAACCAGATTCAAAAGCACAACTCGTGACACTGTACCCGACCCCGCCGCTTAATCCCGGAAGTTCACATATTGCAGGGGCTGCTCGATGGTCAGCCCCTTGAGGTGCTGGATCACAGACTGCAAGTCGTCGCGCTTCTTGCCGGTGACCCTGAGTTCGTCGCCTTGGACGGAGACCTGGACCTTGAATTTGGCCTCCTTGACCTCTTTCACCAGGCGTTTGGCCAGCTCCCGATCGATACCTTGGCGGATCAGCGCCTTTTGCCGCACCGCCTGCCCGGCAGCCTTCTCGGCGGGCTGATAGTCGATCACCCTCGCGTCAATCTTCCGGCGGGTGAGATGGCCCTGCAGAAGCTCGCGCATCTGCTTGAGCTTGAGCTCGTCGTCGGCATTGAGCGTGATTTCGCCGCCGTTACGCTCGATCCGCGACGCCGAATTCTTGAAGTCGTAGCGCTGGCTCATCTCGCGCGTCATGTTGGCGAGCGCATTGTCAACCTCGGCGAGATCGGTCTTAGAGACGACGTCGAACGATGGCATTTCAGCCTACCCCGCAAGCCTTAGCGTCGAACCGGTGGAACCGTTGAGCGGCCCGTCCCCTCAAAGAGGGGCCGAGGCTCTCGATCAGCTTGCCACGCGATGGACGGGAGTCACCTCGAGATCCGAAGCTGCCGTTCGGGCCTCGTCGAGGCGCAGCCGCTCGGCGTCGCGCTCCTCCAGGAGCTCGATCTTCTTGAGCTCCTCGCAAGCCTCATCGAGATCGCCGCGGGCGGCGGCAAGTTTTGCAGCGAGGTTTGCGGCTGACGTCGCCAAGTTGTTGCGCCGCTGGATCGCGGCCTTGGCAAAGGTTGGGTAGGCATAATGATTGACGTCAGAGACACCGGCGCGTTCCTGCTCGATCGCAATCTGCCGGTCAAGGTCGGAGGCCATGTGATTGAAGTCGCCGATCATGGTTTCGATTTCGACGACCTTACGGCGCTTCTCCTCGATTTCGAAGCGCTTCAAGCGGATCAATGCATCTCGTGACTTCATAACTCGGTACCCTCAACATTACACGTCCGTACTGTGACATGCTGGCGACGCGCCGGACGGTCGGTTCGGCTGCCGTGTCGATCCGGGCAAAGGCGCCCTCTTCCGGGGTGGAATCGCGCTTGCCTCAGAAGCAGCAGGGCCACAGCCCATGCCATCGAAGACACTTGGCAATCCGCACGCCTGGCGAACGATCCAATGCCCTGGGCAGGATCGGACCCCTCTGCCCATCAAGGCGATCATCGCCAACAGGACTTAAGGGCCGGTAAACCATGCGAGCCGCGTTTAACCGTTGCCGGAACAGAGAACCGTGACGGGATGGTTAGCGTTCGCTGAAGGGATGTTTGGCCCTCGCTATTGGCTTAGCTTTTGTTAACTATTGGCCGTTAATTTGTTGATTCGGATTAACCAATCGGCGTGGCGTTTCTTAGGTCGGGGACAAGCCGGGACTGCGAGGAGACGGGGGATTTCGATATGCGGGTTCTTCTGATCGAGGACGACAGCGCAACTGCCCAGAGCATCGAGCTGATGCTGCAGTCGGAAGGCTTTAACGCCTATAAGACCGACCTCGGCGAAGAGGGCGCGGACCTCGGCAAGATCTACGATTACGACATCATTCTGCTTGACCTGAACCTGCCGGACATGAGCGGCTATGAGGTGCTCAAGACGCTGCGGGTCAGCAAGATTCAAACGCCCATCCTGATCCTCTCCGGGCTTGCCGGGATCGAGGACAAGGTGCGCGGGCTCGGCTTCGGCGCCGACGACTACATGACCAAGCCCTTCCATAAGGACGAGCTAGTGGCCCGAATTCACGCCGTCGTGCGCCGCTCCAAGGGTCATGCCCAGTCGGTGATCCAGACCGGCGGGCTTAAAGTGAATCTCGACACCAAGACGGTCGACGTTAACGGTCAGCGCGTGCATCTGACCGGCAAGGAATATCAGATGCTCGAGCTGCTCTCGCTCCGCAAGGGCACGACGCTGACCAAGGAGATGTTTCTCAATCATCTCTATGGCGGCATGGACGAGCCGGAACTCAAGATCATCGACGTCTTTATCTGCAAGCTCAGGAAGAAGCTCGCGGCTGCGACCGGGGGCAAGCACTATATCGAGACGGTCTGGGGCCGCGGTTACGTGCTGCGTAACCCTGAGGACGAGTCCGAAGCCGCATAACGGCTTCTCTGCCGTCCCGCGACTGACACGCAAATGGCCGGGGTTTTCCCCGGCTATTTTGCTGTGGGCGATCGTTGCACTCTGGAGCCGGAGCGCCAGGACCTTAAATCAGCCCGACCTGATAAAACTTCGCTTCGATGATATCGCGATCGAAGGGCTTGATAATGTATTCGTTGGCACCGGCAGTGATCGCGCGCGTGATGTGCCCGGGCTCGTTCTCGGTCGTGCAGAAGATCACCTTAGGGGCATGGCCGCCGCGCTCCCTGCGCAACGCGACGAGAAAGGCAATGCCGTCCATGACCGGCATATTCCAGTCAAGCAGCACAACGTCGGGCATCGACATACGGCATTGATCCAAGGCATCGCGCCCGTTCTCGGCCTCGGAGGCGGTGAAACGGAGCTCCTCCAGGATGCGTGCCGCCACCTTGCGAATGACTGCACTGTCATCGACCACCAGGCAATGTTTCATTCGTGCCGCATCGTTTTCATCGCAATCAGGCCGCCTTGAACTCGACCTCACCCTCGCACGCCTCGGCGGTAACGGTCATACCGGAGGCTGCGGCAATCCGTTTGGCGTAATAGGGCTGGATCGAACGGGTATCGAGGGTCTCGCCGTTTGCTCCAGACAAGACGCTACGCACCTGATCGGCAAGCCGCGCCGCGTCGCCCGCCGCCTTGACGACAAAGCTGACTGAGGGCGGATGGCCACCGATCTCGACATTGACCGTTCCCCCGCGCGGCAGGGCCGCGACACCGAGGGCCACGAGGTTGAGGAGAAGCTTGACCCTGTCCTTCGGCAGCGTCACAGACGGGCCCTGCCAATTGACCTGGTGCTTGCCGCTCCCACCGACGAAGTTCCGGGTAACCTTCTCGGCCTCGCGGAGGTCGATCTCAGCGCCCGCCGAGCCGAAGGCCAGGCGGGCGAACTGAAGTTTGGCGGAGGCTTGCGCCACGCTTTTGCGGATGAGATCCATGGCAGCGTCCCGCGTTGCTTGATCAAGCTCTTCGCCCAACATTTCGAGGCCATTGGCGATGGCCGCTACGGGATTGATCACGTCGTGGCAGATACGGCTCGAAACCAGCGCTGCAAGCTCAAGATCGTCCGGTGCCGTCGGCTCAGTCATGGCCTCCTCCTTCGCTTCCGCTCCTTGAGGCGGAGATGACGTGGCTTACGCGGAAATTTCTGTTACATCGGGTCCCGCCTCCCCTCCCCGAAGCCGCATTGAGGGGCGGAACCCGAATCAATCTCGAATGGAGCCATCTTGCCTTGTCAGCCCCAACGCAGACAACAGCACCTGTGACGGGTCCGGGGCCGGACGGCTTCGAGTTCGGCCGCGCCGCCGCGCTGCTCACCGATGCCGCCGCGCGCGCTGGCGCTGTCATCATGCAGTCCTACGGGAGGGCGGAGGTCGAGTTCAAGGACGATAAGAGCCCGGTTACGCGCGCCGACCGTGATTCGGAGGCGATCATCCTCGCGGCGCTGGCGCAGCTTGCGCCCGAGGTGACGGTGGTATCGGAGGAGGCGTTCAAGGTTGCGCCGAGCTCATTGCCCGATCGTTTCTTTCTGGTCGATCCCCTCGATGGCACCAAGGAGTTCATCCACAAGCGGAGCGATTTCACCGTCAATATTGCTCTCATCGAGACCGGGCGGCCGCGATTTGGGCTCGTCTATGCCCCGGCACGAGCGCTTCTTGCCGTGACCACCGAAGCCGGCAAGGCAGTCGAGGCCGAGCTTTCTCCTAACAAGTCGGGCGCCGAATTGGGCCGCCTTCGCGAGAAACAGCTACACGCCCGCATCGCCAGTGAAGCGGGTCTGACCGCGCTTGTCAGCCATTCTCATCTCGACGTTGAGACCGAAGCCTTCTTGGCCAAGCTCAAAATCGCCGGACGCTCAAGCGCCGGCTCTTCCATCAAGTTCCTTGCGATTGCCAGGGGCGAGGCCGATGTCTATCCGCGATTTGGCCCCACCATGGAATGGGATACCGCCGCAGGGCAGGCCGTGCTCGAGGCCGCGGGCGGGAGCGTCGTCGACGCTGACGGCCAACCGCTCCGCTACGGCAAGGTCGAGCAGGGCCTGCGCAATCCAAGCTTCATCGCCTGGGGCCGAGCCGGTCCGTGAAAGCCCCTCCGGCGTCCCGGCGCCCCTTAACGGTCCGGCAACCAAACCACTCTTTGGTAACGGTTTAGGAAGACTATGGAGGTCGCGAGCGAGGCCCTGCGGCCCGCGCTTGGTCGGACCCGGAGGCATGGTCATGCATCTCAGACTTTCTGCTTTTGCCGCTCTTATTGGCTTTCTGTCCTTCATCGCCCCGGCGGCGGCCGAGGATCAACACGGGTCCGGCGCTCGCTTTCGCCTGGCGCAAGCCGAAGGCCCGATGGTCATCTCGCCCCGGCCTTATCCCAATCAGGCCCGCGCCTATCCTCCCCCCTCCGGCCAGTATGGTTCCGGCCAGTCTGGTCAGTCTGGTTATGAAGCAGCCCCCTACGAGGCGGCACCGCAGAGCGGAGCCTATGAGGCCGGAGACGGGAGCACGTTTTCGGCGGAAGAAATCAAGAATGCGGGTCACCGCTTCTTCGGCCGCGTGTCGATGGAGTTTGCCCGGGTCGTCGAGTACGCCTTCCAGCGCTCCGGACGGCCGAACGGCTATATCCTCGGCGAAGAGGCCGGCGGCGCTTTCGTTGCCGGCCTACGCTATGGCGAAGGCACGCTCTACACCAAGGATGCCGGCAGTCATAAGGTCTACTGGCAAGGTCCCTCCGTCGGCTACGATTTCGGTGCCGAGGCTTCGAAGACCATGGTGCTGGTTTACGACCTTCACAGCCCCGGAGAGATCTTCACCACCTATCCCGGCATTGACGGTTCAGCCTATTTTATCGGCGGATTGGGCATCACCTTCCTTGCCCGCGATCACGTGACGCTGGCACCCATCCGCTCAGGCGTTGGGCTCAGGCTGGGTGCCAATGTCGGTTATTTGAAATATACTCGCGAGCCCACCTGGAATCCGTTCTAGTTTGGCGTTAAGGAGGCCTGGCGGAGGCCCTTTTCAGCGGTTAGCGCCGAATTGGCGCCAATTTTTCGCCTGAGTCTGCCGGATGCACGTCGGTTTTGGCGACGCGCTAAAGGGGCGCCGAACCGGGAGCGCTGATTTCGATGATCGACGCATTGATGTTTGGAGCGCTTGGCTTCTTCTTAGGACTCCTGCTCGCGCTCATGCTCGCCCCGCCTCTCTGGAACCGTGCCGTGAAGCTCACCACGCGCCGGCTCGAGGCGACAATGCCGATGACATTGAACGACATCCAGGCCGACAAAGATCAGCTTCGCGCCGAGTATGCCATCGAGCTGCGCAAGGTCGAGGTTGCGCTTGACAAGGCCAAGGAGAAGGCCGCGCGTGAGCTGATCGAGGCCAATAAGCGCCGCGTCGAAATCACGATGCTCAATACCGATCTTGCCTCTGCCAAGGCGCAATTGCAGGAAAACGAGAACGCGAACCGGGTTCTACAGCAGACTATCAAACGCCGCCTGCCCGATCTCGACAGCCGGCTCAAAGCCGCAAGAACGGCGCTCGCCGAGCTGGAATCGGTCAATGCCGAGCTGCGCACGACAGTTGCATCTCAGTCCGATGCGTTAAAGACCGCGCGCACGACTTTGCACAATCAGCGCGCCGATATCGATCGCTTACGCGATGCGCTGGAGAGCGGCAGCGGTTCCGTTCGTGGATTGGGGAACCGCGACGCGCAGACACTCGCCGAGACCCAGCACTTGAGCGGGGAACTGTCCAAGGCACAAGAGGAGCTCGCGCGGGCGCAGACGAGCGCCGAGGAAAATGCCCATCTCCGCCGCGAGCTGAGTAGCCTGGCGGGGCAAATCCTGACCGTGGCGCGGGCGCAAGGTCTGGAGCAAGCCCAACCGCCAGACGCTGTCGTCGAGATTGCCGAGGTCTATATCGAAGAACAAGAGGCAGCCGAGGCGTTTCCAGCGGCGGTACCGGCCGAACAGGACTGGCAGGCGGCGCAGAGCGGAAACGGCGCCGAACCGGCGGCCGAGGAGGAAAATGCCGAGCACGGCGTCGATTTTGTGGCGGCCGCGATGGGACAAGCCGGCCCCGCTGCTGAAGATGTCGAAGCTCGGCAGACCGATGATGAGGCCGACGACACCGGTGAGGAACCTAAGGGTCTTGCGCGCAGATTCATCGGCCGCAAAGAGGCGCGGCGCGCAGGGAAGGCGAGAGGCTCCAGCCTCAGCGAAAGACTGCGGGGCCTCATCGCCGAACGGCCCGAGACCTGACCCCAACCCGAATTGTCAGGTGTGAAGGAACTCCCGCGCGCCGTCTTGGAGTCTGAGTGCCGTCAACCGGTCGGTGAAGACGGCGCCGGTATCGATGCCGATGCGGTTCGGCCGGACGACCGGGAGATGCGCCGGAGTATGTCCGTGCACCACAACCTTACCGAACGGGCTCGTGTGATCGAGAAACGGACTCCTGATCCAGACCAAATCCTCTTCGGTTTGCGCTGCGAGCGATACACCCGGCCTCACCCCGGCATGGACGAAGAGATAGTCGCCGAAGCTAACGCTCAGCTTCAAATTCCTAAAAAAGCGAAGATGCGACTGAGGCAATGCCTCGGCGAAGGCTCGGCGCCAAGTCTCGGGGCGCGCGCGGGCCCCTGCGAGCGCCTCGGTATCGACGCCGTAGGACTGCATCGTCGCCTGCCCGCCATTGACCAGCCAATGATTGAGGTGCCGCGCGTCTTCGAGGAAGTTGAGCAGAATGGCCTCGTGATTCCCCTTGAGGTAATGCGCATCGAAGCCTGGAGGCGGACCGGCTATCAGCGCCGCGACCACGCTTCGGCTGTCGGGCCCGCGATCGACATAATCGCCGAGAAAGACAAGCGTGCGCTTGCTCGCTTGCACCTGCCCTCTTGCATCGGCCTCGATCCGCTTAAGGAGGCTGCGCAGTAGGTCGAGCCGCCCGTGAATATCGCCTACTGCGTAGAGGAGATGACCCTCTGGCAGAGACGCATGATCCAAGTCTGACGAGGCCGACACTGACATTGCCGTAGCCACTCTAGTCCAAACAGGCCAGTCAGGCGTACGATTCGTGACGAGACAAGGCGGTATTTGCTTGGGGAGGCTGCTCGCGCGCTATGCGCCCTCGGATGCACCCAGGATCTCGCGGTACACCTTCGTTGACAGGCCGAACACCGTCTTCACGCAGCCGCTCTTGAGTCCGATGAACAGGACCATGTCCCCATCGCGAAGCTGGTCATCCTCGGTGATAACATAGAGCTTCTCGATATTTAGCGGCGGAAACCCTTTGAGTAGAGCGGCACGCTGCTCGAACGTGGCGAGAGACTCACCTTCAAACTGATCGTATTTGGCATGAACCTGCCCGATCGCGGTGAGGATCTCGGTCTCGGACTTGCACGCGACGGGTGCGAAAGGCGGACCTTCTTCGTTGTAGTAGGTCGTACCGTAGGACTGAACGACCGGCCCGAGCTTCCGCGAAGAGGCTTGGAACACGGCAAGGCCGATCAGCACTCCGGCAAGCGCGAGCCCTACGCCGATTCTTGGCGAGACAGGCATGTCACGTACTCCGCCCTGGATCACTCCGTCCTAGATCACGGAATCCATCTCGCAGATTACCGTGTCTCTGTGGCCGCACTCTGGCAGTTTATAGCCAATAACGGCTCCCGTCCTCAGATCCACGATAGGGGTCGGACAGCCAATGCGCCAGACTCGCCACGGCGTTTGCCGATGGCGCCGGTCCCAATCGGTCGCAAGGCGGATCCCGGCACGGGCGCATTGCGACGCTAAGGCGAAATTGGGATTGAGCGGCCGCGCGGGCTTGTGATCGGGGCCCAGCTGCACGCCCTCGGCGGGGTCGAAGAGCTGGATCTCGTGGCGCCGGCACACCATCATCGAATGTTGCGTTGCCCATTCACGATTCTCGTAATGGGTAAACGCGGCGTTCTGATCCGCCGGCCCGGCAAGCACTGTCTTGCAGACGAAGAGCACAAGCACCGAAGGGATTTGGACGCCCATGGCTAGGCCCCCCCTTCATTCAGGGAATTCAGGGTCTTCGGTGGTGCCGTTGGCGGCTGCCGCTTGATTTGAATTGAAGAAGGCCGTCGCGAAGCGGCGGCAAGTGCGAGGTTCATGAGCATCGTTAGGGCCTCCTGATCGAGTTGACCGGTAAGCACCGCTTACTGCCTCGGCCCTTCCTCCGGACCGGACTCTTGCCCTTGACGCATCCTCCATGTTGCAACGCGAAATAAATCGCTTGGTTCAGTGCTGCCTGAACACTTAAAAACCGGTGCGAGGACAAGCCTTTCGACGCCCCGCATGCACGCCATAGGCCTGCGATCCGGCTATTTCGCAATTGCTATATTGCACCGCAGCAAAACGAATCGCAAGCGTTGTTTAGCCTATGCATTACGACGCAAGCCCGATAGAGCAGCACGGCAACACTGCCGGGACTTTTGGCAGATTTCATCCGAAGCGCACAATGCCCGCCAGGGCCCGCTCGGGCGGCCGACGCCGAACCGCCTCTAGGCGATATCATGTCGTAGATTTCGGGTAAGTTTCCGCCACTTAGTGGTCGGCCGCAAGCGGAGATATTCGCTTTTCGACGGGTTGCTTATTAGATTGCGGCTTGCAAGGCTAAGCGGGCGAACTCTCTCGCCAAATTCCAAGCCACGATGTCTGCAGGTGGAGCCACGTCATGTTGAGAGACTTGAGCACCAGGAGAAAGCTCTTCCTGCTTTGCACTGCCGATTTCATCGTCAATGAGCGGCAGCGCCTTGCGGGCATCCTGACACCGGCGGAAATCGACGCACTGACAGATCGTGTCGGTGAGTTCGAATTCGAATCCGCGCTCCATTGCCTGTCGGGCGTTGCCGTACGCTTGTCGCTCGACTTGGAGGCCAAGTGATGTCCGGATCGGACAAGAAGCTCGTCTTGGTCGTCGACGATACGCCGACCAATGTTGCGGTCGTCTCCGGCGTGCTGAAGGACTCGTTCCGAACCAAAATTGCAACCAACGGCGAGAAGGCGCTTGCCATCGCCACCGGCGCCGAGAAACCCGATCTCATCCTGCTCGACGTCATGATGCCAGGCATGGATGGCTTTGAGGTTTGCCGGAGGCTTAAGGACAATCCCGTCACGCGCGATATTCCCGTCATCTTTCTCACCGCCAAGACCGAGGAGGTCGAGGAGGAAAAGGGTTTCGATGTCGGCGCTGTCGACTACATTCACAAGCCGTTCTCCGCACCCATCGTGCTCGCAAGGGTCAGGACGCAACTCGCCTTGCAGGAGGCGCTGTCCGAAGCCAAGGAAGCGCGTAACCAGGCCGATCAGTTGCTACACGCGCTGTTGCCGAAAAAGGCCGCCGACGAGATCCGCAGCATCGGCACCGTGATCCCGAGGCGTTATGAGAATGTCGCCGTCCTCTTTTGTGACGTGACCAACTTCACGTCCTATTGCGACCAACACGAGCCCGAGGACGTGGTGTCACGACTCGATGCGCTTTTCATCATCTTCGAACGGATCACGGCCAAGCACGGGCTCGAAAAGATCAAGACCATCGGCGACGGCTTCATGGCTGTCGCCGGCTTGCTCAACAAGATTGACGATCCGCTGGGTTCGGCGGTTCGTTGCGGGCTCGAGATGACCTCGACCCTGATCGATGCCCAGCTCGGCTGGGAGGTAAGGGTCGGCGTTCACGCCGGTCCGGTCGTGGCCGGCGTCGTCGGTCAGGAGCGCTATCAGTTCGATATTTGGGGCGACACCGTCAATGTCGCGGCCCGCATGGTCGCGATGAGCACGCCGGGAAGCGTCGCCGCGACTAAGGAGATCTTCGATCAGATTGCCTCGTCCTTCGACGGCGAGTCGCTCGGCGAGCTCGACGTCAAAGGAAAAGGCACCATCTCGGTCTTCGGCATCCACGACAGCAGGGCTTGAGCTGCGGGCGCACTCATAGTGGCTCTGACCGGCTCTATTTGCGCAGCGACAGCAAAAAGTCCCGCATCTTCTCCCAGGCGCCATGATCGAAGAGATCGTTGTGGCGGCCTTGCCGAAACGTCTCGATGCGCTTCGGCTCGTTGGCGGCACGATAGTTGCGTTTTCCCATTTCCACAGGAATGACCTCATCTTGCTCGCCATGGAGAATCAGGAGCGGTGCGGTGACGGCGCGGATATGACGCTCGACATTGTATCGATCGGTGATCAACAGGCTCAGCGGCAGAAAAAAATAGACCGAGCGCCCGACATCGGCGGCCGAGGTAAGCGGCGCCTCCAGAACGACGCCTGCGACCGGCCGTTCAGCCGCAAGCCGCACCGCCTGCCCCGATCCCAAGGACTCGCCAAAGGCAACAATCTCGTCGGCCGGCACGCCGCGCTTAACAAGATAATCGTAGGCCGCGATCGCATCGGCGACATTGTGCGCCTCGGTCGGGCTTCCTTCCGAGCCGCCATAGCCGCGATTGTTGAGGTATAAGACGCCGAAGCCGCCTTCGAGCATCATTGCAATTTTTGGCGCGCGATTTGCGGCATTAGCGGCGTTGCCGTGGAAATAGAGGAGTATAGGCTTGCCGTTCTGCGGCGGCGCATACCACGCGACGAGCTTGGTGCCGTCGGCGGCGGCGAGTTCGATTTCCGCCACGCCCTCGAGTCCGGCCTCCGCCGGCGGCACGCGCGCCGGATCGGGCAAATACATAAAGAGCCTGTTGCCGAAATAGACTGCCGCGCAGAGCACGAGATAGGCGGCGATGAGCCAGAGAACGACGTTCATGATTTCCCGCCTGATGCCCTTCCCCACGGTTACGTCCAAAAACGGCCGCCTGAGCCCGCTGCGACCGTTATGAGGCCGAGAACGAGATTGATGGCGACGATGCGGCGGATCTGATCGAGGGCTGCGGCAGCATCCGCCAGCGCCCCCGCTGCGACGGCGCGGGAAAACCGGCGCCATGGCGCGAAGAAGAGATGCAAGAATAAGAGCATCATGAGAAGACCCGTGGCCTGCATGATTTGAATGTGCAGACCAGCGCCTGCGAACCCGCCGAAGCGAAGAAACAGCATCGCATAGCCGCTCACCAAGAGAACGGCGATGCTCGCCCAAACGAAAGGAAAGAAGCGGCTGAAGACGCGGTGCCACAGCGCAAGGCGCAAGCGCGGCTCGAGCGGTCCCGCTGAGGGACGGAGCACCGTATAGGCAAAGAACATGCCGCCGACCCATAGGACGGCGGCAAGGGCATGCAGCGCAACCAGCACGGTCATGGGCCGGAACCTTCGATTCGCGCACCTTTACTAAAAGTAGAATCTAGATCAATATCTACCATAGGTT
>Ga0209976_10001128_pt1 | contig 16051 bp, 17 predicted proteins | sample SumtaG_FD_182806 | JGI IMG/M metagenome (GOLD analysis project Ga0209976, IMG submission 182806) | Deep subsurface microbial communities from Indian Ocean to uncover new lineages of life (NeLLi) - Sumatra_00157 metaG (SPAdes) (version 2) | ecosystem: Environmental > Aquatic > Marine > Oceanic >...
GCGAGAGGCTCTTGAAGGTGCTGCAGGCGCGTCACCAGCAAGCGCTGCTTTCCGCCTGATGAAGCTTTACCGCGGCTTCGCCACCGTCGGCGCCGTGACAATTGCAAGCCGCGTGCTCGGCTTCGTTCGCGACATTCTCATGGCCGCCGTTCTCGGCACGTCGTCAGTGGCCGATGCCTTCTTCGTTGCGTTCCGTATCCCCAATATGGTTCGCCGGCTCTTTGCCGAAGGCGCCTTCGACGCCGCGTTCGTCCCGCTCTTTACCAAGCGCTCTCACGCCGATCCGCAAGCCGCGCGCGTGTTCGCAGGCCAGGCCCTGTCGGGGCTCACCGTCCTGCTGGTGGCGTTCACCGTGCTCGCGGAGATCGCCATGCCGTGGCTGATGCTCCTTCTTGCGCCCGGCTTCGCGGGCGATCCGGAGAAATTCGCAGCTGCCGTCCTGCTTGCCCGCATCGCGCTTCCCTATCTCGCGTTCATGTCGCTCGTTGCGCTTTATTGCGGCATCCTAAACGCTCTCGGCCGCTTCGCCATCGCGGCCTTCGCTCCCACGCTCCTGAATGTCGTCCTCATCGCCGTGCTCCTCGTCTTTATCGCCTTGGGCGGCTCCGATCAGAGCAAGGCGGCTGTGGCGCTGGCCTGGGGGGTTGCCGCCTCGGGCCTGTTGCAGGTTGTGGTGGTCGCCGCCGCCGCGGCCAAAATCGGCATGCGCCTCTCATGGCAGAGGCCGCGGCTGACCCCTGAGATGCGGCGTCTTGCGGCGCTCGCCGTTCCGGGCGCCCTCGCCGGCGGTATGGCCCAGCTCAGCGCCGTGATTTCGACCATCATCGCCACCTTTCAGGATCGCGTCGTGTCTTGGCTCTATTATGCCGACCGCCTGTTCCAGCTTCCTTTGGGGGTTATCGGCGTCGCCATCGGGGTCGTGCTGCTGCCGACGCTCAGCCACAAGCTCCGCTCCGGCGATCACGCCGCCGTGGTTGAGAGCGAGAATCGGGCGCTCGAATTCGCGCTCCTGCTCACCCTGCCCGCTGCCGTCGCTCTCTTCCTTGCCGCCGAGCCGATCATGCGCGTGCTGTTCGAGCGGGGCGCCTTCACCGCCATCGACACCAAAGCCACAGCGTCGCTTCTTTCCGCGCTCGCACTCGGGTTGCCGGCTTACGTCCTCATCAAAGTCTTGCATCCGAGCTTCTTCGCCCGCGAGGACACGCGGACGCCGATGATCTATGCAGGCATGAGCCTTGCGGCGAATGTCGTCTTGAGCCTGATGCTGTTTCTCCTGATCGGCGCCACCGGCCTTGCGCTCGCCACTTCACTTGCGGGCTGGATGAATGTCACCTTGCTCGTGGCCGAGCTCGCACGGCGCGAAGGCTTCGTGCTCGATCGGACCTTCCTCCGGCGATTTTGCGGAATCGTCGCCGCTTGTGCGGTCATGGGGGCGGTCGTCTTCGCGTTAGTCGGAGTCTTGAGCTCAGGGTTTGCTCCGCAAAGCGGGGTGATCGTGCAAGCGGTGTCGCTGCTCACCCTTGTCGGCGGAGGGCTTTTGACCTATCTCGGCGCCGCTCACCTCTTCGGCGCCGCCCCATTCCGCGATCTCATCAAGGACGCCGGCCGCTAGGGCGCTGTTCCGCGCGCTTGGGCGGCTGGCACGCTTGCGCCCGGCCTCGCACCACGCCATAACCCGCCTGCGTTAGGGGCAAGACATGCAAAAGGCCAAAACCAAAACCCGCGTCTTCTCGGGCGTGCAGCCGAGCGGCAATCTCCATCTCGGCAATTATCTTGGCGCCATCACCAAATTCGTGGCCCTCCAGGCCGAGCATGATTGCCTCTATTGCGTGGTCGATCTCCACGCCATCACCGTGTTCCAGGACGCGGACGAGCTCACCAGGAACACGCGCGAGGTCACGGCCGCCTTCATCGCCTCTGGCATCGATCCGGCCAGCCATATCGTGTTCAATCAGAGCCAGGTCTCAGGTCATGCCGAGCTTGCCTGGATCTTTAATTGCGTGACCCGGCTCGGCTGGCTGAACCGCATGACGCAGTTCAAGGAGAAGGCCGGCAAAGACCGCGAGAACGCCTCAGCCGGGCTTTATGTCTATCCGAACCTGATGGCGGCCGACATTCTCCTCTATCACGCCACCCACGTTCCGGTCGGCGAGGACCAGAAACAGCATCTCGAGCTTGCCCGCGACATCGCCCAGAAATTCAACAACGACTTCGCCAAGACCATCGCCGGCGAAGGCTATCCAGGAGGCTTCTTCCCGCTGCCCGAACCTCTCATCACCGGGCCTGCGACGCGGGTGATGAGCTTGCGCGACGGTACGCGCAAGATGTCGAAGTCCGACGACTCCGACATGACGCGCATCAATCTGACCGACGATCGGGACGCCATTGCCAAGAAGATCAGAAAGGCCAAGACCGATCCCGAGCCGCTGCCATCGGAAGCGAAGGGGTTAGCGTCACGGCCCGAGGCCGACAATCTCGTCGGCATCTATGCCGGTCTTGCCGGGACGAGCAAGGATGAGGTCATCCGCGAATTCGGCGGCGCCACCTTTTCGCGCTTCAAAGAGGTCCTGGCCGAGCTTGCCGAGGCGAAGCTCACGCCGATCGGCGCCGAGATCAAACGCCTGATGGCCGATCCCGTCGAGATCGACCGTATTCTGTCCGAAGGCGCGCGGCGCGCTCACGCCATCGCCGATCCGATCCTGGCCAAGACCAAGGATATTATGGGCCTGATCCGCAGTTGACGGTCAGGCGCCGCCCAGCACTCCGGTGCCGATCGGGCAGGAGATTCCGGTGCCGCCGAGCCCGCAATAGCCATGCGGGTTCTTGGCAAGATATTGCTGGTGGTAGTCCTCGGCGAAATAGAATTCAGGCGCCGGCAGGATCTCGGTTGTGATCGGCTCAAGCCCGCGCGCCTCAAGCGCAGTCCCGTAAGCCGCACTTGAGGTCTCGGCGGCGCGGCGCTGCTCCTCCGAAAAATAGTAGATGCCCGAGCGGTACTGGGTGCCGGCATCGTTTCCTTGCCGCATCCCTTGCGTCGGGTCGTGGCTCTCCCAAAAGACCTTCAACAGCTCCTCGTAGCTCACGCGCTTGGGGTCATAGACGACGAGCACCGCCTCGTTGTGACCGGTGAGACCCGAACACACCTCCTCGTAAGTGGGGTTCGGCGTGAGACCGCCGGCATAGCCGACAGTGGTGACGTGTACGCCGGGAAGCTGCCAGAACTTCCGCTCCGCGCCCCAGAAACAGCCAAGCCCGAACAGCGCCGTCTCGAAGCCTTGCGGGTAGGGTCCCTTAAGGGCGGCGCCGTTCACGAAATGAGTCTCGGCAGTGGGGATGGGCTCGACGCGGCCGGGCAAGGCTTGCGCCGGCGAGGGCATCGATAAGGCTTTGCGCTTCAGCGTGAACATGGAAGGGGTCCCATCAGACGTAAGCCGTGATCCGAATTCCCTCTAATTGATGAATACCTCGACCGGCTTCCGCTTCTGGCCGAGCCAATAGAGCAGGACGCCGAGAATGCCGAACACGACCCAGGTCGGCGCATCGAGGATGGTCGTCATGACCGGGTCCCACAGAAACGGGCCGACATGGGTTTCGATTGCGGCTTGCGCGCCCTGAAGGGTCTCGGGGCTCAGCGCCCGCCACTGTTCGCCCATCGGCGTGACCACCCACGCGCCGCCGCCCGCCAAACTCTTGGTGGCGTCGACAACGGCGGCGACCATGGCAAGCAACAGGAGCCAGACGCCCAAAAGGCGCAACAGCATCAGCATGTCCAATACGTGCGGATAAGAGCCGTGACGCTTACATAAGCCATCGCCGGGCGATGTTCAAATCGGCCCGTCTTCAGCTTTGCGTGAGCGCCGCGCGAGCGCGAGGGCTTGCTTGAACCTTAAGGGTGCTTCGCTATAGTGCGGCGCCCTGCTTAAAGGAGAGGTGGCCGAGTGGTCGAAGGCGCACGCCTGGAACGCGTGTAGGCGGGCAACCGTCTCGAGGGTTCGAATCCCTCCCTCTCCGCCATAGGAATCACCGATGATCACGCTCTACAGCTTTGGACCCGCTTTCGGCCTTCCCGACCCGAGCCCGTTCGTGATGAAGGCGGAGGTTCTGCTGAAGATGTCGGGGCTAAGTGCCAGAAGCGGGACATCAGAGTATTCCGGCCAAACGGCCACACACCTCGCTTGGTTCCCATTCCCCCGACACACCAGAGATCTAGTTTGCGAGGCGCGACCAAACGAACATTGCACCTCGACCACTCCGTTCACGCTCCTCAACTGCCGGGAAGCAGGTTGATTTGCTGGCGTTCAGCCGTGGTCCGCCATTCCGGGTCGTCCTGCGACAGAACGGGATCGCTGAGTAGAGGGTAGCCTCGATCCCGCTCCCAGGCGTCCAGGTCGGGGGCAGGAGTCGCTAGCATCTTGATGAGGAAGCCGATCGCCTGGAGCTTCGATCCGATGCGTAGCGACGGATGCACAAGGGACGGATTCTGAACGTATCGCCGGGCGATTGACTCGAACCCTTCGGGGGCAACGCCGCTCACCTCGCGTACATGATCGGTTGGCGCTCCCACCGCGAAAGCGCCGTTCCGTAGCTCTTCAGCATAGTATCGTATGGGCGCAAGGTCGGAGAGCGGGATGCCTTGTGCGACGGCTGCCTTGCTGAACGCCTTAAATGGAACGTTGCGGTAACTAACCCTGCGATCCAAGACCTTGCCGAGCATTCCTGCGATGTCCTGCGGTGAAATCAGCTCAGGTCCGGTCGGACGATAGCTCTTGCCGATATGCGGTGCCGGATCGGCCAGAACGCTCGTTGCGACCCGCGCAATATCCTCGTTCGACGGCGGCGCATTCAGGCCGTCGCCAAAGGGCGCCATGAACATGCCGAAATGGACGATCGCCGGTAGCCCCAGCAGGTAGTCAAATGCGAACAAGCCCGGGTTCACATGAATGACGTCGACCGACGGCATCCAGCGATAGATCTGGTTGGCGATCCAATGCCCGCGCGTGACGACCGATGGATGACTCGCATGCGGATTCCATCCGCTCATCAAGGCGACGACTTCGAGCTTCGCCTCTTCCGCCGCTACGGCGAACAGCATCGCGCTGTGAAGCAAATTAGGATTGAAGGGCGGACAATGATAGGCGCGTTGAACTCCGACCATTGCCTCGCGCAAATCGCGATAATCAAAGAGGTCGCCGACAAAAATCTCGGCGCCCTTGGCTTCAAGAGCTTCGGCCCGCGCGTCCTTTCTGCGGACAAATGCCCGCACCGGTAAGTCCTTTTCGAGGAGCTGTTGTATGGCCGCCGCGCCGGTACGGCCGGCCGCTGATGTGACGAGGGTTTTGGGTTTTGCCATCCATACTCTCCTCTCCATCTCCTTGTGTACGTGCATAGGCACGTCGTCGAACAAATGAAGTTCGTGCTCGCTGGCCTCGTCGGATCGTGCCAGGAGCCGACGTCCCCCACGGGCTGCCCAGCGCGGCGACACCGTCAGCCGCTAATACCATGCTTCGCATAGTAGGCTTTGACTCGTGGGTCGTTCTTAACCCGCTCATAGTGCTCGATGAGCTTAGGTGCGATGCGATCGGGCAAATCGGTCGGCATATGATCCAGTCCTCCAGACTTAAGGTGCCGGATCCACATGAAGACCTTGAGATCCGCGACCGACAAGCGGTCAGCGGCGAAGTACTGGCCTCCATGAGCTTCGAGCCTTTGTTGTAGCCGGGTAAGATAGAACGGAACCGGGCCTTCAACCAGCGCCTTGCGTTGCGTTTTCTTCTCCTCTTCTGGAAGGAAAAGGGTCGCCACGATCTTGCTGGTGATGTGCTCCACCGCCTCCATGGCCTGGTCGCACTGCGCGGCCTGCCACGGGTCGGACGGATAAAGATCGACGAGCTTGCCCACATAACGATTGATTGCGGGACCGTTAAGGCAGCGCAAGCGCATCCTGCACAAGGCTCGTCTCTTCAACTATCTCTCGATAACTGTAGCCAGAGCCGGGGACGACGACATCGACTTGCTTCTGCTTGCGGGCGATCACGTTCTCCGCGGTGAACTTCCCGGCCTCGGCGCGGATGTAACCGGGAGCATGTGCATCATGGGACGCCTCGCTGGCTGACCATCTCCCTTCATCAGCGCCTTCCCGTAGCGCATCTCGCCGGCGGTCAAATCCTCGTCATTTGCGAATGCCGCAGACGCGCCGGCTCGCCTGCCTGCTAGGATAGGCTTTTGCAATGGAGCCGCGACCCGCATCCATAAGGAATGACCGATGATCACGCTCTACAGCTTTGGACCTGCTTGGGGACTGCCCGACCCGAGCCCGTTCGTGATGAAGGCGGAAGTGCTGCTGAAAATGTCGGGGCTTCCCTACAGGGCCGACACGAGCGGCTTGAGGAATGCGCCCAAGGGCAAGCAGCCTTACATCGTCGATGATGGGGAAACCATCGCCGATTCGACCTTCATCCGCTGGCATCTGGAGAAGAAGTACAACATCGATTTCGACCCCGGACTTGACCCTGAGCAACGCGCCATTTCCTGGGCGTTCGAAAAGATGCTTGAGGACAATCTCTATTGGGTGATCGTTCATGACCGCTGGATGGACGACGCCAATTTCGACAAAGGACCGCGCCGGTTTTTCCGCAGCCTCCCGGCGCCGGTCCGGTCGTTCGTCGCCGGTATGGTGCGCCGGCAAATTCGCCGGACGCTGCACGGGCAGGGCATGGGCCGCCACTCACGTGAGGAGATAACGGCGCTCGCGACAGGATCAATCAACGCAACTGCGGACTTTTTGGGGGCTAAGCCCTACATGATGGGGCCTGAGCCCACGGGTCTCGATGCCACAGCGTTTGCGTTTATCGCTAACGCGCTATGCCCGGTATTCGAGACCCCGCTTCGCGTGGCGGCGGAGCGTCATGACAATCTCAAACGCTACGTTGAGCGGATGATGGCCCGTTTCTATCCTCCCCAAGGCGCGGTGAAAGGGCAGCCGAGCGCAGCCTGACCGGGGGCCTAGCGCCACGATCCGATCGGAAGAGAACGCGCTTATCGCGAAAATGAGCCCTTGCTTTTGAACCTGGGCTCGGCCCAATTCTACGCCGCGCGAGAAGTGTCGGCAGAGCTTAGACATGGCGATCAGGCGAGAGGGCACCGCAACCCCGGTTGCTTCGCAACAAACCGCGGTTGCGGTGCTTGCCGCCATCAGCGTCTGCCATCTCCTGAACGACGTGATCCAATCGCTGATCGTGGCGCTCTATCCCATGATCAAGGAGAGCCTTTCGCTCGACTTCCGTCAGATTGGGCTGATCACCTTCACCTTCACCTTCACCGCCTCGGTGCTTCAGCCTTTGGTCGGCTTCGTCACCGACCGTTACCCCACGCCCTATTCTCTCGTGGCCGGGATGGGCTGTTCGCTGCTCGGTCTCCTCGTCGCCGCCTTTGCCTCGACCTATGGCTTGGTGCTGGTTGCCGTCGGTCTGATCGGCATGGGATCCTCGGTGTTTCACCCCGAGTCTTCGCGCGTGGCGCGCCTTGCCTCCGGCGGCCAGCATGGGCTCGCGCAATCGGTCTTTCAGGTCGGCGGCAATTTCGGCACCGCGCTCGGTCCGCTGCTTGCGGCCTTCATTGTGCTGCCCCATGGGCAGAGAAGCATCGCCTGGTTCTCGGCCGTGGCGCTGATCGGCATGATCGTGCTTGCCGTCATCGGCTCTTGGTACGGCAGGACGCTGAAATTCAACAACGGCGCGCGCCCGAGCGAGTCTAGCGAGAGCGAGGCGATCCATGAGCTTACCCACGGCAAGGTGCGCAAATCGGTCGCCCTCTTGATGGCGCTCTCTTTCTCCAAGCACTTCTACCTCGTCAGCATCACGAGCTACTATATCTTCTATCTGATCCATACGTTCGGGCTGTCGGTGCGGAACGCACAGCTCTTTCTATTTCTGTTCCTCTTCTCCGTCGCAGCCGGCACGGTGATCGGCGGTCCCATCGGCGACCGGATTGGCACAAGGCGCGTGATTTGGTGGTCCATCTTCGGCGTGCTGCCCTTCACGCTCGCGCTCCCCTATGTCGGCCTTGTGGGGACCGCCATCTTGAGCGTGATCATCGGGCTCATTCTCGCCTCAGCCCATCCTGCCATCATCGTCTACGCTCAGTCGCTCCTTCCGGGGCGGGTGGGCATGGTGGCAGGCTTGTTCTTCGGCCTTGCTTTCGGGGTGGCCGGCATCGGCGCGGCCTTTCTCGGCTGGCTCGCCGATGCAACCAGCATCACCTTCGTCTATCACGTGTGCGCCTTCCTGCCGGCGATCGGGTTGCTTGCAGTTTTTCTGCCGGAGATGGCAAAGCCGAGAGGAGCGGCAGCAAAACGAAAAACGTGAGCCGGGATTGAATCCCGCCATTCGCCAAGATGATGGCGCTGCAATTTTCCGATCTGCATTTTTTGTTCCAGCGGAAGCTTGGCCTCGTCTTGGCTAGGGGTCGGATTGTTGGCCGCCGGGGTTTGGGAAATCAGTTGGCGCACGGCTTAAGCTCAAGGTTTGCTGCACCAAAAGGCTTGGCCGAGACAGCCGCTTCCCTTGCCGTTAAGATGAGCCGGTGGGGCCCCGGCTGAAACATCGCGCGGGGCCTAAGCCAAACTTGCCGGGCGCGGCGGCGAGGCATGGTTTTTTTGGTCTTGCGTGAACCAGTCAGCCGTTCGAGTCGTTATAGTTGACGCCATGACGGGGGGCGAGCAATGCGTGATATTCGCGGGGACCTGCAAGACCGGGCAACACTGGTCGAAGAGCGGATCAAGGCCCAGGAAGCTCAATTCGAGAACCTCATCGAACAACTCAAGAAGGAACAAGACACGAGGCTCACGGATTTGAGGGGCGAGCTTGAGGCGGTGAACAGGCTCATGGAGCTTGAGTGCCGCAGGTTCGAGGCCGCGGCGGCGGCCGGTCAAAGAGCGATAGAGCCGGAGCAAGCGGCGGCCCAGGCGCCCCACCAGCCGCAGCAACACGCCCAAGCCCAACCGCAACATCAGCCGCAGCAACACGCCCAAGCCCAACCGCAACATCAGCCGCAGCAGCCGCTTGCCGACTTTCTTATCCGCACGTTGAACGAGGCGGGCCTCATGGCGCGGGACGACCTCCGGCATCTGGCCTTGCAGGAGGGCTATTTCGCCGACGCCGACACGGCCGACCGGGGCGTGCATGCGACCTTGATCAACGTGGTGAAAGCGGGCCTCGTCCGCCAATTGCCAAACGGAAGTTTTGCGCCGGCAACCGTCCTCGACACGATCAGGCTGAGACGGGCAATGTAATCGTCGGCGCACCGGAGCGCCGTCGCCGTTGCAAACGGCGGCGATCCGCTCGCCGCCCGCCGGTCAATCGGATAGCGCCGGCGCGGCCCCAGGCTCACCGCGCAAGAGCTCGGCTACGTCCTTGCGGACCTTGTCCTCGGCGTAGCGCGCAAGCGCCTTGCGGTCGGGAAATTGATCGAGCGGCACCGGCGGTCCGATGCGAATATGGGCGTCGATAGGACCGAGCCCTAACAGGCGCCAGGCATGGCGGGCCAAGTCCATGTCGCCATACCAGGCGATTCGATATCGCCCGCGCCGGCACAGCGGCAATCCGTAGATCTTGGTATAGGTGAGAGCAAGCGTTTGCGCCGAGACGTCGTCGCCCAACGGGGATCCGCCTGACGGCTTGGCCGCGGCGAATAGAGCGGTGCGGAACGGCACGACGCTGTTGCCGTCGCTCGAGGTTCCCTCGGCGAACAGAACGATGTGATCGCCGCGTGCGAGCCGGTCGAGAATCTCGTTCGCTTTGTGGCCGGTCTCTCTGCGCCGGTTGCGGTCCACGAACACCGAACGCTGCAATTTGGCGAGCCAGCTCACGAACGGCCAGGAAGCGACTTCCTGCTTGGCCACGAACGAGACCGGCGCCACCGCCGAGAGCACGGCGATGTCGAGCCACGACACGTGGTTGGAGATCAACAGCACCCCATGCGCCTTGGCGATCTCTCCTTCGACGTTGAGACGGATGCCTAGGAGCCTGCAGACCTGCCGATGGTACCAATGCGGAAAGGTGCGGGCGTAACGCGAGCCGGTGACAAGGAACAGGAGTTGAAGCGGCATCAGCGGAAACGTGAAGGCAAAAAAGGTGCCGAGCACCAGGAACGCGCGCAAAGCTCTCATGATTGTACCGTTACGGGCCCGCCTCGGGCTCCGGCCTATGATTTGCCGCTCTTGAGCGGCATGCCGAACAGTTCGAGGCGGTGGCCGATGAGACGGAAACCAAGGTCCCGCGCCACACTCTCTTGCAGCCGCTCGATCTGTTCGTTGCTGAACTCGATGACTTCTCCGGTCTTGACATTGATCAGGTGATCGTGGTGGCCAAGACCGGCCGGTTCATAACGCGCGCGGCCGTCTCCGAACTCATGGCGCTCGAGGATGCCGGCGCCCTCAAACAGACGCACGGTGCGGTAGACGGTGGAGAGCGAGATCCGCGGATCGCGGGCGCTTGCCCGCCGGTAGACTTCCTCGACGTCGGGATGATCCTCCGCCTCCGACAGCACTCTGGCGATCGTTCGCCGCTGGCCCGTCATTCGCATGCCCTGCTCGGCACAGAGCCGTTCGAGCCTGCTTTTAGCCATGACCGTCCTAGGCATCTGTCCGCTTTGCTGTCCCGGTCGCGCGGCCATATCATCGGCAACAGGGGCTCAAAGGGCAAGGCTCAAGATCGCGGCGTCGGCGCCGTCACCATAGTAGCGTTGTCTGCGGCCGACGGCCTCGCCGCCGAAAGAGCGATAGAGCCGGAGCGCCTCTTCGTTGCCCTCCTTCACTTCGAGAAACAACCGCTTGGTGCCGTTCGCGCGCAAGACTGCCATTGTTGTCTTAAGCAGAATGCGGCCGAGGCCCAGATTGCGGAATGAAGGCGTCACGCCGAAGCTCAGGATCTCGGCCTCGTCTTCCGCTTTGCGCGCGATCATAAAGCCAGCCGCGATATTGGCGGCGCCGTCTGCGACTTCGCCGATCAGGCACAGCACGTCAGGCGATGCGGCCAACTGCGTCATGGCGGCCGCGTCCCAGGCTTGCGCAAAACAGCCGCGATGAAGACCGGCGAGCAGGCTCGCGTCCGAGACGCCTACCCGCCGCACCGAAAGCTCGACCGGCATCAGTGCCTCGCCGCTGCGGCGTGCGCTTGAGGCTTTGCGTCGGGCGGACGCAGATAAAGCGGCCGAAGCGGCTCAAACGTCTCGCCGCTGTCCTCTGCGAGCGCTGCCAGGTCTATCGCACTAGGCTCCAGATCGAGCAGACCCGCCTCGATGAGAATACCGCGACCGGCCGCAGCCTCGGCAAGAAGGGCAGCGCCACTGCCGACGGCTGCTCGTAACGCGTTTGGAAGAAAGTTCACCGCGTCGTCCGGCGCGATGAGACGCGGGCCATCGAGTTTTCGCGCGAAACTGTCATAGAGGCCGAAATAGAGCATGCCCCGCCTGGCATCGACAGCGACGGCAAAGGGCGCGGCGCCCGTGAGCGGTGCGTTGCGAGCCTCGCGCGCCATCACGGTCAGGCTGTCGATGCCGAACAATTTGGCTCCCGTGACCAGGGCGAGAGCGCGGCTCGCGGAAATGGCGATCCGCACTCCGGTAAAGCTGCCGGGGCCAGTTGTCGCCGCGATCACATCGAGTGCGGCGAAGGCGGTGCCGCTCTCGCTCATGACCTCCGCCACCATCGGCATCAGCGCTTCGGCGTGACCCCGCGCCATCAACTCCCTCCGCGCAAAAATGTTGCGCGTCGTCTCGTCTCGCCGCAGCAGCGCGGCCGAGCAAGCGCCCATGCTGGTGTCGAGCGCGAGGATATTCATCCTGAGTCTCTTAGAGGCTCTGTGCGATCTCGTCGAATTCGAAGCGCGGCGAACGCGGGAACAGGGCGTGTCCATCGCCGTAACCGAGATTGCAGAGAAAATTCGACTTTACATTGGTTCCGGCGAAGAACTCGCGATCGACGCCCTTGTTATCGAAGCCCGACATCGGTCCGCAATCGAGCCCGAGTGCGCGCGCGGCCATGATGAGGTAGGCACCTTGCAATGTGCCGTTGCGAAAGGCGGTGTCGAAGATCTTCTCCGTCTTGCCCGCGAACCAGCTCTTGGCGTCGGTATGAGGAAAGAGCTTGGGCAGATGATGATAGAAGTCGAGATCGTAGCCGACGATGGCGCAGACCGGCGCTGTCATCGTCTTGTCGCGGTTGCCTTCCGACAGATGCGGCTTGAGCCGCTCCTTGGCGGCGCGCGACTTTAAGAATAAGAAGCGCGCCGGACTGCAATTGGCGCTGGTCGGCCCGAGCTTGGCGAGATCGACGATTTTGTGCAGCAGGGCGTCGGGGACGTCCTGTTCATGCCAGGCGTTGTGGCTGCGCGCTGTGCCGAACAGCTGGTCGAGACAGGACTTAGGGAGCCTATCCGTCAATCGGACGGACCTCTTGCACCTCGGGGATGAAGTGCTTCAGCAAATTCTCGATGCCGTGACGGAGCGTCGCCGTCGAACTTGGGCAGCCCGAGCAGGCACCCCGCATGTGGAGATAAACGATCCCGTCGCGATAGCCCTGGAAGGTGATGTCGCCGCCATCCTGGGCCACGGCCGGGCGGACGCGGGTCTCGAGCAATTCCTTGATGGTCTTGACCGTCTCTTCGTCCTCGGGCTCGAAAAACTCGTCGCTCTCCCCGCCTTCAGCGGCGGGCGGCGCGTCGGCTACGGCCGCGCCGGAGAGATAGTGCTCCATAATGGCGCCGAGAATGGCGGGCGTGAGGTGCTGCCACTCGCCCTCGCCCTTGGTCACGCTGATAAAATCGGTGCCGAAGAACACGCCCCTGACGCCGTCGATCTCGAACAGCCGCGCCGCCAGCGGCGAGGTCTTGCTCGCTTCGGGATCGAGGAACTCCAAGGTGCCGCGGTCAAGCACCGTGCGCCCCGGTATGAATTTCAGGGTCGCAGGGTTGGGGGTTGCTTCAGTCTGGATAAACATAGCGCCTGTTTAAGCCTCTAAATGCGCGGCCCTTTTCGAAGGCCGAAACCTTAGAATAATTCTAGACCATACTTGGCCCCACGTGCGGTGAAGTCAAGGTGCGAGCGCCTCTCCTGTTGCGCCTTGATCGGGGCTGGCCCGGCTGATTTGCAAAGCTAAGGTCACGCATGGCGATCGGGCAGGCGCCGCAAAGGTCCGAAGCGCCCGCTCCGCGTGAGAAACCGAACGCGGCTAAAATCCGAACAAGGCCCGAGTGAAGTCGTTTCCGGAGCCTCTCCCGCCCCTCCGCCTCGGATTCTGCCGCCATTGCTGGGAGACCATCTCTTGTTGAAACGCCGGTGCAGCAGGGTAGCCCCTTCCCTCAAGCACCGCCGCCATCCTGGCATCGTGTCCGTAGAGGTCTTTGAAGGACGTGAACGAGCCATCCTCGTTCACGCGCAGCGTGAAATAGGTGATGTGGACCGGGATGTTTTGGTTGAGCTCGACGCGATGGTCGTCTCCGGCATTGAACGCGGAGTCGACGCGGGCCGGACTCCACTCCTTGTCCTTCTTCAGCAGCACCTGCGCCAGCAGCTCGGGATTCTGCACGCGCATGCAGCCGTGGCTCTCGGCGCGCACGGTATTGTTGAACAAGAACTTCTGCGTCGTATCGTGCATATAGACGGCGTGCGGATTGGGGAACATGAACTTCACACGGCCAAGCACATTGCCGGGGCCGGGTGGCTGAACGAGATCGAATTTGCGGATGTCGTTTTGGCTCCAATCGATTGAATCGGGATCGATGTCGCGGTCGCCGTACTTGATGCGCAAGTTATGACGCCGGAGTACGGAAGTGTCCCAGCCGCCGCCGAAAAAGCCGCCGCCTTGCCCCATATAAGGCGCGATCTCTTCATTCTTGATGGAGGTTGGAACGTTCCAATAGGGATTGAAGATGATCTTCTCCATCTCGTCGGATATTACGGGTGTCTGCTTGTTGGGCTTGCCCACGACCACGCGCGCGGTGTGGATTGGTTTGCCGTCCTCGACCACGCGAACCGTGAACTCCGGAATATTGACTGTGACGTAGAACGCCCCGAGGCCGTTGGGCAGCCAGCGCCAACGCTCCATGTTGACGACAATGGAGCGGATCCGAGCCGCGCTTCCGACACTCTGCGGCCGTTGTCCGTGATTGAGCAACCGCCTTGTGCCCGCGCCCACCGCGCCGTCGGCAGCCAGGCCATTTGCGGACTGAAACTGCCGGACCGCGTCGAGCACGGCCTCGTCGAAATTATTCTCGTTGGAGCCGGCAGGGACGTTGAGCCGCTTGCGGAGAAGAGCGACCTGCTCGTGCTCCATACCGAGCTTAAGCACCGGCCCGCCGGGAATGACGACGCCTTTAGGCTTCGCCTCTTCAACCTTGCCGCCCCGAAGCGCGATCAGCTTCTGCCTCAGTGCTTCGAATTGAGGTTGGTCGGGCTGAAAACTCCGCAAATACGCCGCGGGGTCGGAACGGATGGCAATCGATCCCAACACCTCCGTGGGATTAGGGAGCGCCAGCACCGGATCGAGATTCTTGCTGAGGCGCAAGGGCTCAAGCCGTCCGCCGCGAGCGTCGTTGGCATAGCCAAGCACGGCGTAGCTGACCTTCATTTCCGACTCGGCGAGCCATTCCCCGGCTTTGGGATCGGACGCATTGAAGGACGCCGTATCGGGCAGAGGATAGTCCGAGGCGCTTAACCCAAAATCGTCGGCCTTGGTGATCTCGGCCATGACGAGCTCGGCACGTTCGGTCAGGCCATTCTCATCGACCCAGAGGAGCTTCTGATCGGGGCCTGCGTAATATTCAAGCAGGGCCTCTTTATGGGTCTTGTCGGCGTTGCCGGACTTGTTTGAGACCAGGACTTGAACCGAAATCCGCAAGCCCTCGGCTGGCGTGACGAGATTGGCCAGTCCGTTAGGCTCGGCCGCATATCCAGGCAGACCGAGCCCGGCGGTCACAAGCAGCCCTAATGCCATTGATCTCATCGTTGGCTCCCTCTGGCCAAGCCCTTGACGGTGCCCCAGGGTCCCATCCGGTTAGCACCAAAAACGGTTCAAATTTTGGCCGATAATGTCGGACGCGAAAAGAGCAATATCACGCTAATGCAAGGATTTCCTCGATAGAGAGATGGCCCGGCACAACCGTAATCGGGATCGGGAACGTGCCTGCCAGCCGGCCTCCGGCCAGGGTGGTGACCAGGGGACCAGGGCCTGAAGGGTCCTTCGAGGCGCCGAGCACCAAAACCCCGATATCCTGGTCTTCCTCGATTAGCTTGGTAATTTCTTCCGATTTTACCCCCTCGCGCACGATCTCTTCGGGCACGATGTCCTCGAAGCCGATGGCTCTGAGCTTCCGCCCGAACAGGCGGAACACGGCCTTGGCCTTGCTGTGCCCCTCCTCCCGCGCGACCTCCTCAACCGCGAGCCATTGGAAATCGACATCGGGTTCAATGACGTAGAGCAGCGCGAGCTGCCCGGCAGTACGCAGCGCGCGGCTCGCGGCAAAGGCCAGCGCGCTCTCGCATTCGGGCGTCTCGTCAACGACCACGAGGAATTTTCGCTTGTGACCCTTGGCGAAGATCGGGCGCTTCCTGCGCGGCCGCTTCGGAGCGGCAGGCTTGGTCGTCTTGGTCGCGGCGGGCTGCTTCTTTTTCGGCATCGAACCATGCTGCCATCGGCGGCGGAGCGGTGTCCAGGCGGGAAAATCGGATCTTTCGGCTCAAGCCAGATCGATGGCGTAGCGCTTAAGGTCTTTCAGATCGACGATCTCGAGCGTCGCCTCGTGGGTCGCGGCGAGAACGACTCGCGGCGCTTGTCCCGCCTCCAGCGCCTCCCGCCAGCGTGCTGCGCAAAGGCACCAGCGGTCGCCGGGCTTGAGCCCAGGGAAATCGAAATCGGGTTGCGGCGTGCTGAGATCGTTGCCTCGCGCCTTGGAGAAGGCGAGGAACTCAGCCGTCACCTCCACGCAGACGGTATGCAGTCCAAGATCGTCGGGCCCGGTGTGGCAGCAGCCGGTACGGAAAAATCCTGTGAGCGGCC
>Ga0209976_10001129_pt1 | contig 16045 bp, 18 predicted proteins | sample SumtaG_FD_182806 | JGI IMG/M metagenome (GOLD analysis project Ga0209976, IMG submission 182806) | Deep subsurface microbial communities from Indian Ocean to uncover new lineages of life (NeLLi) - Sumatra_00157 metaG (SPAdes) (version 2) | ecosystem: Environmental > Aquatic > Marine > Oceanic >...
GGAGATTGTCAACAGTAAGGTATTCCACCTGCACCACATCAACTGCCGCAAAGATGGCGCGTTCATTTGGCACGACAAGGCGTACTACCCTGACGGCGAAGTCAAGCGTGCGCCGGCATGTGAGGCTATCGTGTTCGGTGACACTCATCACCGCTTTGCTGATCCCAGATGTGTCGAGGCGACCTTCGAGAAGGGCGGGCTCGTCGATGTGCTGAACCCGAAAGCTCTCGTCTGGCACGACTTGCTAGATGCGTACGCGGTTAACGTGCATCACCGTGGCAACCCGTTCATCAAGATTGCGAAGCGTAAAGCGAACTTCCATGTCATTGAAGATGAAGTGCGAGCTGCGATTGACTTCTTGAAAGCTAAAGGCAGAGGTCGCAAGAACTACATCGTCCCGAGCAACCATGACGACATGCTGTCGCGTTGGATCATCAAAGACGACTGGAAGAAAGACATCGCGACTGAGAACATCGAATTCTATTTGGAGACTGCGTTGCAGATGGCGCGCTCTGCCAAGATGACTGAGACAGGCGCGAGCTACACCGACGCGTTCGGCTACTGGGTCAACCAGTTGAAAGGCAACAGCGACATCACGCCGCTCGCGTTGAACAGCTCACTGACGTTTGCCGAGATTGAGTGCGCGCTTCACGGACATCAAGGGACGAACGGTGCGCGAGGTTCGATCAAAGGCTTCGGTTCAATCGGCGTCAAGTGCATCACAGGGCACGGACACGCGCCGGCAGTCTGGAACGGTCACTATCGCGGCGGGACAATGACGCGACCATCGGCTGAGTACACTACTGGGCCGGGTAGCTGGTTGCAAACTCACACCAGTATCGACGGCTTCGGCAAGCGTCACTTGCACACTTGCGTTGGTGGGATGTTCTGGGCGTGAATGGTTACGAGCTGATCTTCTTGTTTTGCGAGCGGCCCGGCTACCCACCGAAGGCAATACTACACGCGTTTCGGAAGACCGCTGACGAAGTGATCGAGCTACTTGATTACCTCGGACGTGAGCATCTTGTCGAAATCAAACTCACCTACATCGAGGAAATTTTCAAATGAATATAGACCCTAGACAGATCATACCAGCGGCACAGGCGGGAGTTGAGCTACTTAATCTACGGAGCACTCTGTTGCCCGGCGACCTCAAGGCGCAACTTGTTGTTTTGGAATCAGTTTTAATGGGCGTCGGCAGCGGAGCCCTAGTAGTTGTACCAACGCCCAAAAATGATGTAAAATCGGGTCTTGACAACGACGAATCAGACCGTAAGGAACAGGATAATGGCGACGATAGCAGAGACACGGGCAGCGAACAAGAAGCGTAAAGAGCAGGAAGCGCGAGACGACGCTGAAGCGCAGAAGAAAATTGATGCTATCCGCAACAAGCGGAAGCCCAAAGAAGAAGACAAAGCTGACGAGAAAAGTTTCCTTGACAAACTTCGGGAAATGTTGAGCCCAGACGAACGCGGCGTCATGAACATAGTGGACGCAGCTCAATCAGGTGTTGACGAGGCTGATGCAGTCGCCGCCGACAAAGACAAACGTAAGAAAAAGTAACAAAGGATTTCATGCGCATGGAACAGCAACAGAAGATTGCCGAAGCTGCCGGGACGGGACCTATAGCAGCGTTTGTGACCACGACGTTAACCGAATGGAATATCATTTTGGAAACCGCAACGTTAATTCTTGGCCTAGTTTCAGGCGCCTTTGCTGTTTACTTTTTCGTGAACCGCTTCATCAAAGAACGAAAAGCTAAGAGGAAAGAATGACCCTCGGACAACTCTGCGCAGAGAGCGGTGGACGCCGCTTTGTGCTGACAGTTGGTGGTGGGCTCGTTTCTACGGCGCTATTCGTCGGCGGCTACCTCACTGAGAGCGGCTACATCACATTGCAGCTCGCTACAGTTGGCGCCTATATCTCAAGCAACGTCATACAAAAATATAACGAAGTAAGACACAATGGAGAAAAGTAATGAACCAACTACGAGCTTCAGCCTACCGCGCGATTGACTCTGAGCGCGACTACCAAGACCACCTGAAAGCAGATCGTACGGACTTCCCAACAGACGGCAGACGTTCTGTCCGACACACAGTCGGTGACTTTGTCACGATGATGCAGTGCTACCAAAATGAGCTGGTCGAAGCATGGACAAGAAATCCCGGCGACGCCCCTGCGCTTGACACGATGCGCAAGATTGGAGCCATTGCAGTTAACTGCATGGAACAACACGGAGCGCCGCGTCGTGCTCGCATCTTTGAAGACTAAAGCGATCATTGCCGTCGTCATCCTACTCATAGGGGGTGGCGGCGTGCTTTGGTTCAAGTCCGTGCTCAACGAACGCAATCAGCTACGTGCTGATGTCATTGTGTTTGAACGCAATGAGCAACGACTGAAAGATTCCCTAGAGAGCGAGCGACTCGCTGCAACTCAAGCGGTCAGTGACCGTGCTGACGCGCAGCGAGCGCTCGACAACTTACGCGAAGACCGCAGAGCTGATGTCGAGTCGCAAGAGTGGGCAGCCACGTCGCTGCCTGCCGGCGAAATGATCCGGCTGTGTGCCGCGTTACCGGGGATGAAAGGCTGTGGATAAAATTACCTGCATTTGTGTACTTATGCTGGTGTTTTTGTCCGGCTGCGCGAGCGGCCCGGCTGAAGTTGTGTATGTTCAAATACCCGAGGGTTATCTACTAGAGTGTGAGCTGCCCGCAGCTCCCCAAGATAATGCAGAGCTGTCCGACGCTTTCGCGCAGGCTTACTTGTGTGGGGAGCAGGGCAACAAAGACAAAGAGCGGATCAGGAACCTGCCGCGAAACTAAACGATCTGCGTGTCAGTCCCGGCGTCGTCGGTAAACCAAAGCTGTGCCGGTGCAGTGTTCTTTATCCAAAGCTGTCCACGGCCTGCAACAGAACCAGCGGCCCCTGCCTTCTCATCCATAAATACTGAGCCAACAGTGTGAATCCCTTCAGTTCCGATTGCGCCGCGAATTGTACCGCCCACAGCTACATAAACACCTTCTAAAATCTGGCTGTCAATGTTGGTATGAGTAGCGCGCATCCACTTCATGCCGTACAGACTGGTGAGTGTAGAGTCAACTCCTGATACACCGCCATTAAACGCAAGCCCCATGCCAAAGATCGTCGCGCCGTATGCGCTGCCTTCTGACGTATAGTCAGAGTTCCAACCTAACGTGTTTGACCATTGGCCTGTGACGGCTTCGTCGGCAGTCTTGTCGAGCAAGTTCGCTTCGGTGATCCCGCCGTAGCTGGTCGCTGTGAGCGCGCCTGTGATTGCCACGCTCGGCGTTGATCCAATTAGCCGCACCAAGGGAGTTGAGTATGTGGAACCACCCAAAATAGTTGACGGGATGATGTCGAACGTACCTTCGGCTAAGTAATCTGTTCCGATTTGCCAGTTACGATTGACAGTGAAATCTCTGCCAGTTACGAATCGCTGAACTGTGCCAGCGGAACTTGTTATAGTGAGACTTGGGGCTGCTACCGTTTGAAAGTTCCAGTTACCGTTGATTTCCTCGTTGGCTGTCTTGTCAACCAAGTTCGCCTCGGTGATACCACCGTAGGTGCCAGCAGTCAGCGCCCCTATAACATTAGTAGCGCCGGGGCTGTTCAACGTAATAGAAGATGCTCCTATTATCTCAACATCCTTGCCGTGCAGTTCAGCGTCTGCCCACGCGGCTAAATCCCAAGAGTATGCCCCAAACCGCGCTGTAGTCCCACTCACGTCCATAAAAGCGAACTCAGCAACTTGGCCTGTATCAGAAACACCGCCCTGCGCACTAAGACCGCTAGCAAACAGCCAGTCTGCCGCAATAGTTTCGTTAGCAGTCTTGTCAACCAAGTTCGCCTCGGTAATCCCACCGTAGCTGGTCGCTGTGAGCGCCCCGATGACGTCAACACTTGTCGCTGACAAAGTGAGAACGTTAGCAGTCTGACTTGTTCGTGTAACGCTTAGGAAAGTAGTTGAAGCAGCTTCCGCATCGTCAATGAGCTGCATAAAGAAGTCTTCGTTCCACACCAAGAAACGGAACTTGCCTTGATTGGCGGCAGCGTCCGTTTCCTCTAGCCATATAAGAGGCGCGGAGTTTGCAACGCGGATTCCGTCTGCGTGACTGAATGTGTAGTCGCCCGTTACGGCTTCAGTAGCAGTCTTATCAAGTAGGTTAGCTTCGGTGATCCCACCGATTGTCACGCCGCTAAGGTCGCCGCCACAGACCAAGTCCGTGCCGTCGAACGTCAGGGCGCCCGCTGTGTCGATCAGGACGCCGGCTGCCCAGTACATCAAATCATTGTCACTGTGCCCAGTTGGGTCCACGTCGGACAGATCGCCGAGTGCTGTGACGCCGCCACCGACTGTGCCGCCTGCCGAAGTGGACGGTTTCTTGCCGCGCAGATCGACGTTCGACGATATGGAATATGTGTTGCCACCAACTTGATGTCGGACCACGAGGCGGGCAATCAGGAAACCCGTGCCGATGAAATCAGACGGGATGTCGTAAACTGATGTCGCCGAAGCGTCCAGTACCGCAGCCGACGAGTTGTTGTACGATGCTGTCGGTAAGTTGACCATGAGCTGACAGTCGCCACTATCCTCGGACACTACGCCCCAGACCACCAGATTGTAATACTTGCCAGACATCGAGACGTTGTTAGCGTCGGTGATCTGGCTGACCATGTTACCGACACGGTCATAAGCCGTGCCGAACTGGTTCACGATCATCACTTCTGAGCCCGTGGCTGTGTTGAAAGCCGGGTAAGCGTGATCGTGCATCTGCTGTATTACGCCGGCAGCGACGGCTATGTCAAAGGTCGCCGCGCCAACTGAAGTCGTGGCTAACGTGCCGCTTTTCCAAGTCGCCGGCTGACTGCGCACCCAATAACCATGATGTGCTATAGCTGAGTCAGTGTGGTCAGTCCACGCGTGCATTTTGTACGCACCGTCAGTCTGCAAAGACGCAGCAGTCTGACAAAAGATTACTGCATAGCGTGAGTGCTCGGTAGCCGGCCAACCCGCTGTTGAGACTGTGAGAGCCTTTGTGCTCTGCAAGATATAAACGTAGTTAATCTGGGGCGTTGTGTCAGCAGCGCCCGGTGTGAGCGCTATGGTATCTGGTGTTGGGTCAGTGTCGTGAGTGAATACACCGTCAGAAAAAAGAATTCGTATGTCGCCGCCACCTTCTTTCTCAACCGAGAACGTGATGACCGTGCCGTTAGAGGTCACAGTGATGTCGGCTTGGTCAAGCTGCAATTCACCCGCGACTTCAATAATATGATCCAAGTCGTCGTCAAAGTTGCTCAGAGCAATCGTCAATGCAGCCTCGTGAGCTGTGACTGTCGCCTCTGGGACAGTGAGCAGGCCGCTGAATACCCAGTCGCCTGTCACGGACTCATTGCCGCCGACACGCGCGAGAATAGAGCCGTCAGGTATTTGTGTCTCGGCTATCGACAGCGCGGCTTGGTGCTGTGTGACGGCACCTACTGGAACCTGAGACGGTGCGATTGAGTCAATGAGCTGCCGGAAACTGCGTACTTGTTCTACAGCGACAGCTTCACTGGCGAGCGCAGCGGCAAGCTGTGCTAACGAGGGGACCGTGCCGTCAGGGAGTCGTAAGTCGGTGCCAATCGTGGCGCCGATAGTCGCATCAGGGTTAATGCGTACGGTCTTACCAACGGTGTTCGCGACTGGAACGCGTACCCGAGCCATGTTAGATCACCGGGAACGGAATAAACGACCGGATGCGAGTCTCAAGCAGCATGAGGCTAGATAAATTAGTCTCAGGTACGCCGACTTTTTTCGCCATGTTCGTAAGAAACATCAGAAATGCGGCAAAGTCGGCAGAATTTAACGTGAATTCTTCACGAGGCTCAAGAGTTAAGATTTCAGTGTTGGTATTATACGCACCCTCGAAAATCGTCCCCCCACCTACTTTGCGCTCGAAAGCGATACCAGTACCGACAATTCGAGCCGACTCGACAGTCGCCGCGCTTTGCGTTCCAAAGTCATCAAATCCTATTTCTTCCATCACGAGCAGGAACCAGCGCAAAAAGTCAATGACTATCCTTGCAACCACATCTCCCGGTACTAGAGCCTGAAGACGTTCTGCAAGGAAAAATTCATCGTTTCCAAATGAGAAAAAGGCTGTCCCGTTAGCGCCAACAACGTGAATACTCGCAGTTTTATTGAGCGAATCCAACGTGATGTTTGTGACAATTGACATTACTCTACCTCGACTTTGAGTATGTCGTCGCCGCGCTCGTCTGGGAAGCTCGCCTCGTCGGCTGATGCTAGTCCGACACTCAGGAAGAACGCGTTAATTCTGCGCCCGGCCTGAATCTGTTTGACGATTGGATCAGTCGATGAAACTAACATCGCTTTGAACAGTTCCTTGTCAGTCACAGCTTCACGTAGCAGCATGGATGCTTTATCGACCGTCATGCTCGTCACGATCCGACGCATGTTATCGGAACCAGCTTTCGCTATGATGATTCCTGCGCCGCCCGAGCTGCTGCCCATGACGTTCCTGACAGTTTTTGTCAGACCAATCGAGCCCACTATGCGAGCTGCAAGGTCAATGAGTCGGCCCGGCTTATCTTCGAGCAAATCTTTGACGGCGCCCGGAGCGGTAGTCTCCATCATTTTGATACGCCGCGCTATCGTGTCCACGCGTGCAAGATCGTCAGGAGTAAATCCAAGCGCGATCATCGTTTCCTTCTCGCGCGCTAAAAATTCCAGCAGACCTTTGCCAGATATGCCTTCGACCTCGCCCACTTTCGCGCGGACCTTGGGATCGTCGAACATGACCTTGGCAAAATCACCCTTAGTGGCTTGCACTTGTTCTGGTGCCATGCCGCGCACAACTCGCGCAGCGTCACGGGGCTTGCCGAGCACACGCTTGAGGTCGCCGCCCTGTTGCGCGGCAACTGCTAGCGGTCCGGCTTCCCCTCTTGCTACTCTGGCAGAACTTTGGGTCATCCGAATTGCCGTCTGCAACTGGTTAACTGTAAATTCACCGTTACCCCGCCCGGCTGCATTTAGCACGGTGACATACTGTGCATATTGAGCGTCGGTTTCAGCTAGCGTTTTACGAGCGGCGGCTGGTAACTGTTCATTAAGTATTTTCGTGAGCCTGCGTTCAGCGGACTGCAATATAGCTGCTTCGGCTTCTGCACGTTCGCCTGTTGCACCAGCGCGTACTTTGCGTCTGTGCATTTTCCTGATTCGTTTGCGCAGTTCGAGCACTTCGTCACTGGCAACCGAGAATTTTGGCATGTTGCGACCGGCACGCTTGGTGACTTGCATTTCAACTTCTTTTGCCAGTTCTTCAAGCAGTTCAGCCATCGCCATACGTTCGGTATTCGATGCGGTCACTCCAAGAGGTCCGAACGCTGATGGCACTATTGCGTCAGTCAGTCGTTTGCCCGGCGTCGTCTCGGTGCCCATACGGATCGGTATGCCCTTGACGCTCTCGTATGCCTCGTCGAAGCCTGCGGCTACCGCTCTCAGCATTTCATCGGTCTGTCCCCGAGGGATGACTACGCCAACGGGCGCGACGCTCTGTACGACGCTATGCTGAAAATCGCCCGGAGTGGTGCCATCGCCAAAGGTGGCCTTCAAATCGTCCTGTACCTTGATACGGGCAGCCAGAAGCTCGTCCGCGATACGTTTCGCCTCTACTGGGTCATCTTCGAGGGCTTTCGCCTGTTGAGCCAGCAATGCGGGTTCCTCGGACGCCTGTGCGGCTGTGACACCCTCTGGGGCGTCATCTATCCGTTGCACTACGTCATCTGCGGAGCCGGCTACCCGCGCCTGAGTCTGCCGTGCGGCCCGTGCCATCCCGCCTGTCTGGGTCAGCGTCTCTCTCAGCGTGTTCCAGACAGCCCGGCCAACTCGCCGAGATACGTTCACAGCGATAACCGGAGATACGCCAGCAGCGACAGCGGACGCCAGACCAGCGACAGCTTGTCCACCCGGACCCGCGCCTTTTTCCTCGGCTACTTCTGCGCCGACGCGACCAGCACCACCGGGCAATGCCTCGGCGGCTGTGAATAAAATTGGAGCCTTTTCAAACGTCTCACCAATCTTAGCGCCCTGTCCTGCGAAAAAGCGCTTGATCTTACCGGGAGCGGTCTGCGCGATAGTTCTCAGCGAGCCTGCTTTGGTCGCTAAGAATTTGCCGAAGCCAGCGCCGGGAAGTAGAACCTCGCCGCCACCGTAAGCAAACTGTTCGGGCAGTGATAAATCTTCGGGCTCGACTAAGCCGAGTGTTTTGCGTATCGGATCAGTAAGCCGCGTTTCTGGCCCTCTGCCGTGCATAACCGCAGCGCGAGCGCTAGGCGAAAATGCTTTCGCTGTAACGTCAATCAGGCTCAACGGCAAGTTTGCCATGCCTGAAGCTGCGGCTCGACCAGCGTTAGCGTTAGCTCGCAACAGGTCATCTACAAAGGTGAGTTCTTCGGCGGGTTCTTCAGGGGCAGCCGCAGGAGCATTACCGAGTTGCTGTTGCAGTATCTCGAATGCCTGTTCCTCAGTTGCGCCTTCGGGTCCAGTAACAGTGTGAACCTTACCGTCCGGGTCTTGAAATTTGAATTCACTCATTATTCTGCGTCGTCCAAATCTGATTGTCCATCGGTAGTAACTGTCCACCCGTCCGGCAATTCCGGTGCAGCTTGCAGCACCTTTTCATTCTCGCCGCTCGTGATGGACGCCAAAACATCCTCGTAGTCAGTGACCAAATCACTCACTGCGAGAAATTCTTTTGAAAGTTTATCTCTCGTTGACTTGAGTTCTGCTCTGTCCAGCAACTTCGCTGTCCGGTCTGCAAAACGTCTCGCCGTTGCGATAGTGTTCTCAAGTCGTATTACGGCTTGGTCATCACCACGGAACAGTGAGCGCGGCTTCTCAGCGTACGTACCGAACATGTCCAGCAAATGCTTTGACGTTCGAGTGCTGTTTTGGAGAGCCAACATGGTCGTCTTTGTTCGGACCTGCAAGTTACCAATCACTTCGTTCGCTACCGCTGCGGCTTCAAACTGGTTGCCCATGCCGAAGAAGTCAGAAATTGCGTTTATGCCACCTGTGACAAATGACTCAGCGCCGAATGCTTCCTCGGCGTCGAACCCTTCGGGTATCACTGATATGCGATCTGAGCCGTCGTCAGCGAGAAGCTGTTCAGACAAAGTCCCTTCACCGATGTTGACAGTCGTGCCGGGTGCTCTGAATTTCTCTGGGTGCAGACGTTTTTCGTCGCGCAGATTAGTCAGTGACACGTCGGCGCCTATCTGGGCTTTGCCAGTTGGTGTGATGTCTATGCCACCAGCATCGGGGCCCAAAAGTTCGACAGCAAGCTCGCCGCCCGGACCAAACTGAATCGGGTCAAGCAGGCCACCGGGCGCAATCGCTGAACGTCTCCGGTTGATTTCGCCGATGCTAATATCTTCATCGTCGAGAATACTTTTACGCACGCCTAGCTCGAACTGCTCACTGAGCGCTTCCGATGATTGCTTTACGTTGCCGGCGCCTGCACGAAATGATGTTGACATGAATTTCGCTTGCGCTGGCTCCATGCCTGCATCAATACCAGCCTTCTCAAGCTCAAGACGCTGTTGTGCTTCGTCCACGCGAATACGCGCCTTGTGAAGCGCGTCAATTGACTTGGCACCTGCCAAGCGACCTTCTGCACGAGCACCTTCACGGTCGATGCCGCCAGCAAGCAGCTCACCTAATGCTTGAAAACCTTCAGCCACGTCGTACTCTCCTATGGTGCGCCAAGAAAGCCTAAACTGGCTATCTTGTCGCCGAACATTGTCGTCAAATTCTTACCTGATGCGATGCCCCCAGTCGCTACACCACCGGCAACATCAGCAAGTATGTCAACTATCGGGTTGTTCCTCTGCTCGGACGCTTTCAGCCGCGCGAGAAAGTCTTCCATGTCGGAGCGATCTGCAAAGCCCCTAACATCAGCAGCCAACTGTCCACGACCAACTGCTTCACGAGTCCGCTGACGGCTCGGTGCGTCGATCTTCGACAGCAACCCGGCTCGACCAGTCGCGCGCTCGCCAACACCTGCGAGCGAACCAGATACGTCTTCGGCAAACCTGTCACTTGCACCAAAGACATCGCCGCCTTGAGCTTCTGCGGTCAAATCCTTATTCGCTTGAAGCGTGTTTATGAAGCCTTTTATTGCTTCTGCTTTCTCAGCTTCAGGGTTCGACTCAGCGAGACTTGCAATTTCTTCCTGCACACGTCCTGCTGACTCTTTGCCAATCTCGCCTTGCTTACGGATGCCTGCAGCAAGCTCACGATCTTGACGCCGAGCAGTCTGGCGCGTATTGATTGCCTTAGCGCCTAGCGACGTAGCTAAAAGTCCTAAGCTAATTGGATCGCACATGATTAAAACTCCATGCCGCCGCGCGCTGATCCACGCGGGCGTCTATTTCGTGGGCCGCGAGCTGACGGTGTCAGACTTGCAAGACCTGTCTGCGCTGGCGGCGCTGCTGGCGCTGCCGGCGCTGCCGGACCACGAGCCGAAGGTCGCATTCGGGAAAGAGCGCCGCCTCTTGGCGCACCAAATGAATCTGTATTGTCTTGACTGCACATAATTATTACCTGCTAAATGGGTCAGCGAAAACTTCCGCTTCACTGACGCCTCGACGACGCGCTGCTGCTTCCTCTTGCGCCCTGAATAAATTGGCTGTCTTACCAAAGACATCCCCGATGTCGCTCTGAAGTCCGCGCGCACTCGCGCCGGCTAAGTTCGATTGTATGGCTTCGGAAGCACGCGATGCGGCTGTACCAGCTTTCAAACCAGTCTGCGCCAAACCAAGAAGTTGCAAACGCGCTTGCTCGTCTTGTGCTTTCAAATCAGCAAGACCGGACTGTGCGCCGCGTTCTGCTTTCAGCAAGCCTTCGGTGAATTCCTCGGCAAGCGTACGACCTTGATCGACTGCTTGACTGCCACCAGTCAGGCCCGAACGTGCAAGACCAAACTTGCTTCGTCGCCCGGCTACCTTCTGTTGCCGGCGCACATCGCCCGTCAGAAATTCGCGTAATGAGTTAACGAATTCCTGTTGCTGTGCGCCACGATTACCGAACGCAGCGTCGATAGCTGACGTTGATCGGCCAATCTCTGCTTGTCGCTCGTCTTCGCGCGCTTGTGCTGCGTCTGACGCGGAGCTACTTCCACCACCACACATATTAAACCCTCTGGATTACCTTCTCATCGTTTACTGCACTCACCGTTGAGTACATGTCAAAGTCTTCGCCGCCTGCGCCGTATTGGCGTATGGTGCCTTCACATTCGAGGCCAAGTGTATCATACCAAGCCTTCGCACGCTCCCGGTCGGAGAGCACAAGCGTCTGTATTCTATGTCCCTGATCCTGCATTTGTTTTTGCAGAGCTGCGACATGTTTCGTGAGGTCGCGCGCGTGTGTTTCCCACGTACTGTCAGGCACGAGCATCCACGTCTGCCAGACACCTTTGCGGAGCTGCGAACAGCCGCCAACTGCGAGTGGCTTGCCTTCTTTGTCAATGGCAACCCACTTCGGGCCCGGTGCCAAGTGGCAACTGATTGCAGCTTCGTCAGGATCGAATGCTTCCCCTGACATTGCCTCAAATTGTCGCAATTCATCTTCAGGCAAGTTGTCACAGATATACATAAAATCCGTTAAGCTCGGCTGTGCGAGGGTGACGCTGTTTTGTTTTGACTTTTTCATTTTTATGTTCCTACGTCTTCTAAGTAAAGAATCGCGCCTGACCATTCCCATGCGGTACTTTGATCCGCAGTGAATTCGAGACGCAGTTGAATGCTCGGTGCCGTTATCGGCATCGGAACAATAGTGCCCGGTAGTGTGTCGCCGGCTGCGAGTACGTAACTAGACGTTGCTTTTGAAATGTCAGTTTGATCGTAGCCAAACGTGACATCAACTTCGCCAGTCGCAACAAGATCGAAACCAATCATCTGTTTGTCGCCGCCGAACCTTCCCATGTCGAGGTAAGGCCACCAGATACGTCCAACGAAAGCGGTGCCGGAAGAAGCAGGATCACCGACTTGATCGTCGCGCTCTGCAAGCTCACTGACACGCCATATCTTGTTACCCGAACGCAGTAGCAAATCTTCGTCCAGAATTGTCCAGTCGTCGATGTCACTGGGGAATACGTAGCGGCTCCAAGACATGTCAGCCTTGCCGCCGTTCATCGTCAGGACGAATGCTTCGTCACCGAAGATGAGCCAATACTGCCCGGCGCCCGGATAGTAAAGTGAAATCGGAACCTCGCCCGCGTCGAGTTTGACTTTCACCAGCGGGTCAATCTGCTTGCCGAACGAGCCGGCCTGCAAGTTGGTCGATGCGCCGGCAATGCCCATGCTGCGTATGCCAACTTCAGTCAGGAATACCAGATCGTTACTCACGGGCTGTATCGACCTGTTGGCAGACGTTGGGATGCCAATTGGGACAGCATCCAAGATGGCAAAGTTTGCCGGGTCTTCATCGACTTGCCACATCTGGAAGCCCTTCGAGTTGAAGGCGACCAAGTTGCTGCGATACAGACCCAGTGCGGACACGTCCTGCGAGCCGTAAGTGTTCAACCCAAACGGGATGTAACCAGCGTCGTTAGCAGTTGACCAGTCCAACGGATTGATCGTCGCGGAATACGCAACGATGTCAGCGTCACCTGAGAATATCTTGCTCGCAGTGATCGCGACGGTCTTCGTGTTCGGACATCTTTCGTCAAGCACGCGTCGCGTATCCGCTATCCATGAGATAGTATTGTCCGCGACTGCGCCGCCAGTGATAGCCGGGAACGTGGGCTCAGAGCTACCGCTTACGAGAATTGGGAATGCTTGCCACTGTACGCGGTTGGCTGGTACGCCTTCCCACGTTACTTCGTTATCGACAACTGTATTGCCAACGACAGTCGGCCAAACTGGCTCGAAGCTGTCACTAAAACCGGGGTCTGCCTGTGTCGCTTTGAACACAAGCCCGGAGATTGTAACCGGGTTCGTGTGACTGAGCGTCACGTTGTCAAAAAATACTGAGGCGCCAGTGCCGGTAACATTAAGCGCGACAGAGCATGTGAGCGCACCGTCTGGCGCTATGGCTCTCGCGACACACTTGCGATAGCCTGACGAAGTACCTGTGAGGTCTGTGGTTCCGAGGTTGGTCTGAATCAGCGCGTCGGCAGCACCGTGCCACGTAATTGCGATATTGGCTACCAGCGTTCCAGTAGTCTTCGCGTACGCGGCGGCTGATACGTCCTGCCCCGGAGTGACCGCGAGTCGCGCGGTATTTTCTGACCGTGCATCAACCACAGACGCCACACCAGTTGCGAGCGTCCCCCAACCATCATTGGAGTTGGTGGTTGTACGTTCTGTCCAAGTGACCGCATCTGGCGAAGTCATGAATGAACCGTTATTCACGATATTTTCAGAGGCTATAAATAATCCACTTCCAGAATCCCAGACAACCCGTGTCCATGTGCCTGCGGGAACCGTGGTGCTGTCCGTCCAAGATAGGCCGTCATCCGTGAATCCCGCTATGTTAGAGTCTATGACAACCAAACGATTTTGCGCCGGATCGTATGCCGTGCTGCGCGACGTAGCGGAGTACCCAGTTGGCCCGCTAGCTAAGTCTGTCCAAGTTATTCCGTCTTCTGAAATTTTCGACGCGCCAGTGGTTGAAAAGACAATCCAAGCACCCGCAGTGCCAAACCCAGAACACCAAATTAGCTCTGCGGTAGTCAGCCCAGTATTGGTGACTGTCCACGTATCGCCCCCATCGGTTGAGTACAAACAGTTGGTAGTGGCTGAAGAAGTCACCATCAGCATGTCGAGGGTTGGTGAGTAATCAAAAGCACCGAATGACTGAGATAGAGCCTGTGAGCCCTCTACCCAAGCAGTACCATTAGCAGACCTGAATATGCCTTCATTCGAGGATGTCCCCCAGAACATGAGGCTAAGTTCTGGCACCCACTTGAAAAACATGGCGCTATCGTTAGCAGGGAAGTCGCCTGATGGCGTAACTCTTGTCCACGACGCTCCGTTGTCAGAGCTTTCGTGCAGGAATGCGCCGGGACTTGGAGCGCCGCCAGAAATAAACCACTTACCAAGCGAATTAGCTTTTTGAAGTATCATGCCGAGAGTCTGGAACCATACAGGCGAGGCGCTAACTTCTACTTCGCTCAGTGCCCAACTCGTGCCGGTAGAACTTTTCGCCATGTTATCGACATTTCTTTTGGCGATAGCCATTATCGTGCCGGCAGCAAACGTCATCTTTTGGCTGCCCTCGAACGCGCCGCCTGACGAGATTGAATAGTTTCCAGTCTCGTCCCAACCACCCGCGCTCTCGAAGCCCGGATTGTTCAATGCGCTCTGACTTACAGCATCAGTAACCCTCGGCTGAACTATGTCGCCGGGCGCGTAGAGTTTACCGGGTTGCCACTGAGGAATCATGTTATTTCCACGCGTACCTTCCACCACCGCCTGATTCGGTGACGCCGCCAACCACGGTGTCAGGGGGCGGGGCTACTGGGCTCGGCGGCGTCGCGTCTGGCGGCACCGCAGTCCCGTCCGTGTCTTCAGTAATAAGGGCACCTGCACTCGTCGGCCATGCAGGCTCGAAGTCACCGGACTTTGGCTCATCGCCAATGACCGAGATAACTTTGAAATAGTAGCCGTTGTAAGTTGTCGGCTCAATGATGTCGTCCACTGCGCGCGGAGCAGCCGGCGTCCACGCCGGGTACGGGTTGCCAAGACGTGTCGCCTTGTACACGTAGCCATCAGGCGTCGTCGGTGTAACCAGCTCGTGAAGATCGTACTCGTTGTCTGCTAACCAGACAGAAGCAGAGCGGACCCAGTAGTGGTAAATGCCACCATCGGAAAATTCGACAGCTACGTACAGCGCGCCCATAAAAGGCTCCGCAAAGTGTACCGTCGTTATTGTGAGCGAGTCACCGTCAGGCGACCGCAGAACATCCAGCACGTAGCCTGCCGGGATGCTCGACACAAGAGTATTCGCGAACACATGCAAGTCACCCTCGAACGCTACCAGACCAATCGTGCCGGCTGGCAACGTCTCAGTCAAAAACGTGCCGGGCCGCACCTTGACGGTTCGAGCCGCCGTGATGTAGCCGTTAAGCAAGTCGTAGAGAGTATCCTTTAGCGCCGCACCTTTCGTGCGCAGCCGTGTGATGCCGCCCTTAACCGTTGTGAGAACTTCACGTCTCATTAGATGAACGTGTCCATTTGCGGTCGCTGTGGCACACGTTCTGGTGAAAACCTGGGGATGTACCGACGCGTACCATGTGCGCCCGCGTTGACTGCCTTCAGGTAGGAAGTAACCTGCTGCAAAACAGACTGCGCGTCACGCTGCCCGTAGTGAGCCTTAGCGTTCCCCAGTGCCAGCGTGAAGACCAGTTCAGAGTCGAGCGTCGTTGTGTGCGCGTCGTCCGTAAACACGAGCAGGCCAAAGTGACCTTTGATGCGCAGCTTGTACGTGGACGAATCGGGCGCCGGGAATATCTCAATACCCTGTCGAATCTCGTATGAGTCAGGGCGTCCCTGAGTCGTGATCGTGTAGCGCTCCGGGGCTATCCCCTCGGTCATGGGAATCCAAGCATCGTTGTCATCTTGGAAGCCAACCCATGTCGGCGGCTTGTAGTCACTCAGCACTTTCGTACACATGTTGGCGCCGGAATCTTGCTCGTCGTTGTCCGTGATGTCGTAGTACCGCACACCGGCTGTCAGCGTCCATGTGAAGAAGCGCTCAGTATGTAAGGCGGGATTTTGTGCGTACAGAATAACCTGTGCGCTTTGCAAGAAATCGTCGAGTAGAGACGACATGCCCGGTGGGTAGTTAGAAACTTGCGCAGCGTACCCGAGCCGGATCATCATGCGATCACGCAAGCTCGTGAGCGTCGCTGTTGGCAAACCGTCTGCGCAAACGTGGTTGAAATCTGGCATGTCTTCCCTCTCTTAAAAAAGGGCCGGGATTAGCCGGCCCAAGCATCACCTACACTATCGCACTTGC